>Ga0101944_10006523_pt1 | contig 12333 bp, 12 predicted proteins | sample DewCreD2012metaG_FD_75245 | JGI IMG/M metagenome (GOLD analysis project Ga0101944, IMG submission 75245) | Hot spring sediment bacterial and archeal communities from British Columbia, Canada, to study Microbial Dark Matter (Phase II) - Dewar... ... | reverse complement strand
CACCTGGCCATCGAGAACCACAAAGTGCACGCCCATACGCCCGACTGGCTCGCCGAGGGCTGGGGGGCCCCCTCGGGGATCGAGGCGCTGGGCGAGCCGGTCGCCGCGGATCAGACCCGCACCTGAAAAGCTGACATCGAGATAACCGAGTATCCCGCGCCTGGTCAGTTGCCGCGCCCACGCTTCAAGCGAATCAAGTTGACCGGCCACGTAGCAGCCGCCGACGACGGCCCCAATCGATGTCCCCACAACCACATCCGGTACGATGTTGTGGGCCAGCAAGGAGCGAAGCACGCCGATATGTGCAAAACCGCGCGCAGCACCGCCCCCGAGCGCAAGACCGATGGTCGGCCGTTCGACGGCAACGTCCTTCCTGATCGGGGCAGCCTCGGCGCTGCGGTCCCCCTCACGCGCGCGTCGCAGAAGCGACTGGAACAACCCACCCTCCCGCATTTTGATCAATTTTCGAGCCCCGCCGAAACCGCGACAACCATTTCAATCCGCTATGGTGAAAAGCACAAGCAAGACGCGATGGGGGCAAGGATCCAAAGTGATCACCTCAGGGATATCTTGCGAGTATGACCGAAGCGCGACGCGGACGACCGCTGGCACCGGCGGCGGATGATGGTTCTTAACGTTAAATATCGAGAGCGGCGGTCATGGCCGGGCTTGTATGGGCTCGGACATGTGCGGTTCTTTGAGCCTCTGCGGCCGATCAGCGATTGGACGGGGCTCGGCGGCTCTTTCGCGGCGGCGGTTGCGGACGATGGCGGGCCGACCGCCGGGGTTTTGGCTTGAATTTGCCGCGATTTCGGCGGAAAAAATCGGACAATGACGGTCGCAACGCGCTTGCATTGTTTCCGCCTGCCGGTGTTGGCATTGCTGGCGTCGGTTCTGGCATCCGGGGAGGGACGCGGGCAAACGCCTCCTGCTGCCCTGTTGCCCCCGGCGCAATCGATCCAGCAGCCGCCGCCTCCCGTCATGGGGCCGCCCATGCTGTTGGCGCCGGCGCCCCGGAACAACAATGCCGTGAAGGGCATGCCGGCACAGGCACCGCAACCGCTCAATCTGGGGCCGCCACCGCTGCCGCGCGCATTGCCGCCGTTGCGGGCGGGTGAGGTTGCGCTGCTGCTCGGCGCCCGATTCCGCGCCAACATGCCGATCACCGGCGGTCTGCACTGGCGCATCTATGCGAACCAGCCCGATCCGAACGGCGTGCATCGTCTGGTGCGGGAAGACAAAAGCCCAGCCCCGGCCTTGGCACTGCCAGCGGGCGGCTACATTGTCCATGTTGCGTTCGGGCTTGCCAGCGCCGTCCGGGTCGTGCAGTTGCGCGATGAACCCGTGCACGAGGTGTTTGACATCCCGGCCGGGGGGTTGAGGCTCGAAGGCCGCGTCGGCAATGCGCGCATTCCGGTGAGTCAGATCACCTTCGAGGTCTATCGCGGCAGTCAGTTTGATCCGGGCGAGAAACGCCCGGTCATTTCCAACGTCATGACCGGCGATGTGGTGCTGCTGAACGAAGGGACCTACTTCATCGTCTCGAAGTACGGTGATGGAAACGCCATCGTCCGCTCCGATATTCGCGTGGAGGCCGGCAAGCTCACCGACGTCACCGTGACGCATCGTGCCGCGGCCATCATGCTCAAATTGGTGGCGCGAAAAGGCGGGGAGGCGATGGCCGACACCGAGTGGGCGGTGGTCTCCCCCGGGGGCGACGTCATCACCGAGACCAAGGGCGCCTTTCCCCGCGTGATTCTGGCGGAGGGCGAATATCGCGTGATTGCCCGCAAAGACAACAAGATCTACCCGCCGCAGGACATCAAGGTCGTGGCCGGCGTGGACGGTGAGGTCGAGGTTTTGGCCCGGTAGATGGCCGGCCCCGGACGCAAGGCCGGCTATGCCGCGGCCTGCAGGCGCTTGAGGTCGGGCGGCACGGCTTCGTCGAGCAACATCTTCAGCGCGGCGTCGAGCGACATCACGTTCTGCGCTTCCTTGCCCAGACGCCGCACAGACACGGCGCGATCGGTCGCCTCCTTTTTCCCGACCACCAGCAGAACCGGCACCTTGGCGAGCGAGTGTTCGCGCACCTTGTAATTGATCTTCTCGTTGCGCAGGTCGAGATCGACGCGCAGGCCCGCACGCCGCGCGACCTCCGCCACCTCGCGCGCGTAGTCGTCGGTGTCGGAGGTGATGGTGGCGACCACCGCCTGCAGCGGGCTGAGCCAAAGCGGAAAGTGCCCAGCATGGTGCTCGATGAGAATTCCGGTGAAGCGTTCGAGCGAGCCGAACATGGCGCGGTGCAACATCACCGGTGTTACCTTGTTGGAATGATCGTCGATGTAGAAGGCGCCGAGGCGGCCGGGGAGGTTGAGATCGACCTGGATCGTGCCGCATTGCCAGTCGCGGCCGATGGCGTCGCGCAGAACGTATTCGAGCTTCGGGCCGTAGAAAGCGCCTTCGCCCTTGTTGTGCGTAAAGGGGTAATTCGCCGCCTTGAGCGCCTCCAACAGCGCCGCCTCGGCGCGGTCCCAGACCGCATCATCTCCAATACGTTGGGCGGGCCGGTCGGCGAATTTGACCTTCACGTCGGAGAAACCGAAGTCGGCGTAAATTGACAGAATAAGGCGGTGCATCGCCAGAACTTCCTCGGCGATCTGCTGCTCGGTGACGAACACGTGCGCGTCGTCCTGGGTGAAGGCGCGCACCCGCATCAGGCCGTGCAGGGCGCCGGAAGGCTCGAACCGGTGCACCTTACCGAGTTCGGCCAGGCGAAACGGCAGGTCGCGGTAGGATTTCAGGCCGTGCTTGAAAATCTGCACGTGGCCCGGACAGTTCATCGGCTTGATGACGTATTGACGTTCCTCTTCGGAGCGCTTCTCGGTGAGGAACATCATCTCGCGGTACTTCTCCATGTGACCGGAGGCCACCCAAAGCGCGGAATCCATCAGCTGCGGAGCGTTCACCTCCTGATAGCCGGCGGCGGTCTGCCGGCGGCGGATGTAGTTCTCCAGCGTCTGGAACAGGGTCCAGCCACGCGGGTGCCAGAACACCGAACCGGGGGCCTCCTCCTGGAAGTGAAACAGGTTCATCTCGCGGCCGAGGCGGCGATGGTCGCGGCGCTCGGCTTCTTCGAGCTGCTTGAGATAGGCGTCGAGGTCCTCCTGCTTGGCAAAGGCGGTGCCGTAGATGCGGGTGAGCATGGGATTGCGCGGATCGCCGCGCCAATAGGCGCCCGCGGTCTTCATCAGCTTGAAGGCGGAGCCGATCTTGCCGGTCGAGGTCATATGCGGGCCGCGGCAGAGGTCGAACCAATCGCCCTGCCTGTAGATCTTGATCGGCTCGCCCTCGGGGATGGCGTCCACCAACTCGACCTTGAACAGCTCGCCTTTGTCGCGGAAGATTTTTTTGGCCTGTTCGCGCGACCAAATTTCCTTGGTGAAAGGTTTGTCGCGGGCGATGATCTCCCGCATCTTCTTCTCGATCGCGGGGAAATCCTCGGGCGTGAACGGCTCGTTGCGGGCAAAGTCGTAATAGAAGCCGTTTTCGATCACGGGGCCGATGGTGACCTGGGTGCCGGGCCACAGCGTCTGCACCGCTTCGGCCAGTACGTGGGCGCAGTCGTGGCGGATCAATTCCAGCGCGCGCGGGTCGTCGCGGGTGATGAATTCGACAGCGGCATCATGCTCGATCGGATCGGTAAGGTCGTGCAGGAGGCCGTCGAGGACCATGGCGACGGCGCGCTTGGCGAGGGAAGGGGAAATCGCCTTCGCCACATCGAGGCCGGTGGTGCCGGGGGGATACTCCCGACGCGCGCCGTCGGGAAAGGTCAGGGCGACCATGTTCAGCTCCTTTGCTCACTCGCTGCCTACGAGCGCAGGTAAGCGCCGCCATGAAATAGTGCAGTGCGGCGGATCAGGCAACCTTCCGCATTGCGGCCCGCTGCCGCCGATGCGACACTGGTGAAAATTGCGTGAGCAGGGAGGGAGATCAGAAGATGACAACACGCAGATCGATCTTGCTCCGGACCGCCGGGCTCATCGCGGCGGGCGCCGTGGCGCCCCTGCGGGCATTTGCCCAGCAATTTCCCGCCAAGCCCATCCGCATCATCGTGCCGTTCCCGGCCGGGGGGCCGGCGGACACCGCGGTGCGCATCGTGCAGCCGGCGATGGAAAAAGCGCTCGGCCAGTCCCTCGTGGTGGAGAATGTCGGAGGCGCTGCGGGAAATATCGGCGCCCTGCGCGTCAAGCAGGCGGAGCCGGACGGCTATACGCTGCTGCAGGCCGCAAGCCCACACATCACCAATGCGGCGATCAAACCGGATATCAACGTCGATCTGAGACGCGATTTCGTGCCGATCGGGCAGACCGGCATCAGCATCTACACGCTGTGCGCCAGCACCGCGCTCGGGGTGAAGACGTTTGCGGAAATGGTCGAACGCGCCAAGGCCAAGCCGAACGAATTGAAGATCGGCAGCGTCGGCATCGGCTCGGCGCATCACCTGATTGCGGAAATGCTGAAATCGGCGGCGGGAATCGAACTCACCCACGTGCCCTATCGCGGCGAGGCGCCGGCCATTCCCGACCTGATCGCCGGACGTATCGATTTGATGTTCCTGACCACGGCCAAACCGCACATCGACGCCGGCAAGCTCATCGGGCTTGGGCATACGGGGGATGGGCCGTGGTTCAATCTGCCGAACGTGAAGCCTTTGACCGAACACGGGCTGCGCGATTTCGTGGTACCGGGCTGGAACGGGCTGATGGCGCCCAAGGGCACGCCGCAGGCCGCGGTCGCCAAACTCAGCCAGGCTCTCAGTGCGGCGCTCAAAACCGAGGCCGCGGTGACGGCCTTCAATGCCATGGGCTTCAAGCCCGGTGACGGTTTGCCGCACACCATGGCGGCGCAGATCGCGCGCGACATGGAGCTGTTCACCCGCGTGATCAAGGAGCGTAACCTGAAATTCGACACTTAGGGCGCGCAACGGGATCTTCGGACAGCGGCGCGCGACGCTGATGTGAATCCGCAACGGAACCCCCGCCGAATCGCGCGTTCCTTGACGGGCCGCAATACGGCTACGGCTTCCCGTTCGTGCCGCGCCAGCGGCCATAGCGCCACGGCAGATACCAGCGCGCGGCCGGCGGCGGCGACTCCGGCACGAAATCGAGGCCGGAAGTGCCCCACGGATGGCAGCGGCACAACCGGGCAAGCGTCATCCAGCCGCCGGCCCATAGGCCATATCGCGCAAGCGCCTGGTCGGCATAATCGGAACAGGTGGGCAAATGCCGGCATTCGTAGCCCACGAGCGGCGACAGGGTATGGCGATAGAGTTTGATCATGGCGCGTGCCGCAAGCTGCGGCGGCGCAAGCAACAGCATGCAAAGTCCCTGTTTCAGCTTCGCCATCAGCCTGTCGTCCTGGCGCATCTATGGCCGCGCTGCGGCGCGCTTCTTCTCGATCTGATCAATGGCGTCCACCACCGCGTCGAAGGTCAACAGGGTGGAAGCATGGCGCGCCTTGTAGTCGCGCACGGGTTCCAGCACGGCGATGTCAGCCCATTTTCCGGACGTCGGCGGGGCGCCGTTCTCCTTCAACATTTTGCGGACGGTTTCGCGCAGGGCGCGCAATTCATCAGCCTTGCTGCCGATCACGTTGCGCGCCATGATCGAAGACGATGCTTGGCCAAGCGCGCAGGCCTTCACCTCGTGAGCAAAGTCGGTCACGGTATCGCCCTCCATCTTCAGATCCACCGTAACCGTGGAACCGCACAGCTTGGAATGAGCGGTGGCGGTGGCATCGGGATCCTTGAGGCGTCCGATCCGGGGTATGGATGCCGCAAGTTCGAGGATGCGGCGATTGTAAACCTCGTTGAGCATAAGGCCGGATTCCTTCGGAGAAGGTTTGGCTGCGCCGCGAATCGTCCTGATTGCGTTGCAATTCGAAACGATTATATAAGTGGGCGCAGAAGCGTTTTGCCAGACAGGTTTCGGCGGCAAATGCTGGGGCCCGCCCGTGGCGGGCGGGCCATGCAAAATGGGAATGCAGCGTCCGATCGCCCCGTGATATTTCAGGGGTGCGTCAAAGACGCGGCCACCCGGTGACACCCCCGGCCCCCGGACTTGAACCGGAGGTCGGTCGAACGGAGAGACCGATGGACGCCATCCTCAAGCCTTGGCCCAAAAACGGCGGGCCCAATCCCAACGCAGCCAAAAGCGAATCCCCCGCCCTCGAGCATGGCCGGACGGCACCGGCACAGCCTGTGCCGCGGCCCTCGCGCGAGGAGGCGGAAGCCGCGGTGCGGACGCTGATCGCCTATGCCGGGGACGACCCAAGCCGCGAGGGCCTCTTGGGTACCCCCAAACGTGTCGTCGATGCCTACGACGAACTCTACAACGGTTATCGCGAATCCCCGGCCGAGGTGCTCGACCGAACTTTCTCGGAAATCGAGCCTTATGACGATCTCGTGCTCGTGCGCAACATCGGTTTCAATTCGCATTGCGAACACCACATGATGCCGTTCTTTGGACGTGCGCACGTGGCCTATATGCCGGTCGATCGGGTGGTCGGGCTCTCCAAGCTGGCACGTCTCGTTGATGTGTATGCGCGACGCCTGCAGACACAGGAGCGGCTCACCTCGCAGATCGCGACCGCAATCGAGGAAATCCTCAAGCCGCGCGGAGTCGCGGTGCTGATCGAGGCGGAACACATGTGCATGTCGCTGCGCGGCGTGGAAAAACTCGGCGCGACGACTATCACCACGCAATTCCGCGGCGTGTTCCGCGACGATGCAAACGAACAGGTTCGCTTCATCACCATGGTGCGCGGAGCGCAGCGGTAATTCATCGGGCTCGCCATCGGGCGGACGGCACAGGCGCACGGCGGCGGACAACACGCCGCAAAGTGCGGCGGCCGGTTCGCAGCCCGAGGTGACGCGATGAGATCGGAGCCGGACGTGTCCAAATCGGAAAAACTTGAAGAGGGCAGCCTGCTGGTCCCGCAATTTGACGCCAACGGGCTTCTGACCTGCGTGACCACCGACGCGAATTCCGGCGATGTTCTCATGGTCGCATACATGAACCGGGAGGCGCTGGAGAAAACCATCGCCACCGGCGAGGCCTACTATTATTCGCGTTCGCGGCGGACGCTGTGGCGCAAGGGCGAAAGTTCCGGTCACACCCAGCGCGTGGTCGAAATGCGCATCGATTGCGACCAGGATGCGGTGTGGATCAAGGTGGAGCAGGCGGGCGGCGGCGCGTGCCACACCGGTCGGCGGTCGTGCTTCTACCGCGCGGTGCCGCTGAGGAAGCCGGGCGCGGCGACGCTGGAGTTTCGCGACTCCGAAAAGACATTTGATCCGGCAACGGTGTACGGCGAGAACTGAGCCTCACGGCTGCCACGCGCGCGCGAGCAGCTGTTTGGCGCGCTCCAAATGCGGCCGGTCGTACATGACGCCATCAATCCCGACGGTGCCGGCGCCAGGATTGGCGGCGAAGGCAGCAACCACGGCCTTGGCCTTGGCGATCGCTTCCGGTGTCGGGGTAAAGAGCCGATTGATGACCGGCACCTGAGCGGGATGTATGGCCAGTTTGCCGGTGAAACCGTCGCGACGGGCCTCCTCACATTCGCGCTGCAAGCCTGCCTCGTTGCGAAAATCCACAAACACCGTATCGATCGCCTGGACCCGGGCGGCGGCGGCGCCGGCCAGACACAGCGCGCGGGCGAGGCGGTAGGGATCGAGAAAATGTCCCTCCGCATCGCGATTGGTCTCGGCGCCGATCTCGGAGGAAAGATCCTCGGCCCCCCAGGAGAGACCGATCAGTCGGTTGCTCGCCTCGGCAAATGTGCCGGCAAGAAACAGGGCCTTTGCCGTCTCGGTGGCGAGCGCCAAAAGCTTGATGCTGCCGGCGGGCAAGCCGTGCATGGCTTCGCGCGCCGATAACTTGGCATCGGCATGGATCACCGCGGCGCCGCCTTCGGCCTTGGGCAGCATGACGGCATCCGGTCGGCCGGCCACGACAACGTCGAGGTCGGCATCGGTCAGTCCGGTCTGCAGTCCGTTCACCCGCACGATAAGTTGCGGCCTATCGGATTTTGGCTGCACCTGTTTCAGGTAGTCGAGCGCGACGGCGCGCGCGGCTGATTTGCGCTCGGCGGCGATCGAATCCTCAAGGTCAATGATGATGGCGTCGGCGCCGCTGGTGAGCCCCTTGTCGAGCTTCCTTTCACTGTCGCCGGGAATGAACAGCAGAGAACGCATGGCAGAGATTCATATGGCAAAGATTCATCGAGTGGTCGGAGGCTTTTCAACCAGCTTGCGTGCGGTGTGTGCGCTGGCCGGCCGGTATTGTGCCAAGGACTGACGGTCAGGCCGTCCGCATGCGAATGAAAGCCTGGCGCCGGCACTCGGCCACGAGCTTGTTGTCCTGATTATAGGCACGGTGCAGCAATTCAACGATGCCGGCGCCGGGGCGCGACTTCGATTCCCGCTTGCCCACCACTTCCGTGGTGCAATGCACGGTGTCGCCCTCGAACAAGGGATGCGGGAACCGCACCTCGGTCATGCCGAGATTGGCGATGGTGGTGCCGACCGTAAGGTCGCTGACGGAGATGCCGATCATCAGGCCAAGCGTGAACAGCGAATTCATCAACGGTTGACCCCATTCGGTCTCCTGCTCGCAAAAGTGGCGGTCGATGTGCAGCGGCTGGGGGTTCAAGGTCATGTTGGAAAACAACATGTTGTCCATCTGCGTCACGGTGCGCGTGAGCCTGTGTTCGAACACCTGGCCGACCACGAAATCCTCGTAATAAATGCCGCCGCGCTTATGCCGGAGCGCGGCATCCGGGGCCGGAATCTGTGTCATGGGGAATACCTCCTCGCACGGGTGAGACTTTGTTTAGCCTTTGTTTACCATATTCGTTGACAGATCGTTCAGCCAAGCGGCCGACCGCGGCCGGGGCGGAGCCGACCCATGTCCGTCGACGTCACCGGCGCCATCGCGAACGTCACCGGCGCCATCCGCCAGGCGGCGCAGAGGACCGGCGCCAACTTTCATTACCTGCTGGCCACGGCGCGAATCGAATCCAACCTCAATCCCGCCGCGCGGGCCTCTTCGTCGTCGGCCAGCGGGTTGTTCCAGTTTCTGGAACAAACCTGGCTCGGCATGGTCAAGCAGGCAGGGCCGGCGCTCGGTTATGGCCGCTTTGCCGACGCAATCACAGTCAATGCCGCGGGCCGTTATGAGGTGAACGATCCACGGTTGCGCCAGCAAATCCTCGACTTGCGCTATGATCCGACGGCCAACGCATTGATGGCCGGCGCCTTCACCCAATGGAACGAAACATGGCTTGCGGCCAAGCTCGGGCGCACGCCGAGCGGAGGGGAACTCTATCTCGCCCATTTTCTTGGTCCCGCCGGCGCGGCAAGGCTGATCTCGCTTGCGGCTTCCTCGCCGCATATGAGCGCGGCGGAAGCGTTTCCCAGCGCGGCCGGCGCGAACCGGGCAATATTTTACAACAAACAAGGCGCGCCACGCACTGTGGCGCAGGTTTATGATCTGCTGGTCGGCCGTTATGCGGCGTCGCTGGCACGGAACCCGCGCGGGCCGGAACCCAGGGCCGTGGCGGGCACGGCGGCAACCCCGCTGCCGGGAGCGCCGCCGCCGGTTCCATTGTCGTCGCCGGCACTGCTCACGATGTCTTTGAATGCACCGCCTCCTGCACCGCCGGTGAAGGAGAGCGGTCCGGTGTTCCATCACCTGTTTCACACCAGCGACCGACGCGAACCGATTGCGCCTCTGGTGAATGCGTTGTGGGGCGCCCCGCCGTCATCGCCGAAGCAACCAGAAAATGCCGATCGCCCGCCGGCGCTGGATCTGCTGCAGTTGTTTCGCGACAAGGGCTGACGGGCACCGCTTAACACATTTTGCTCTCGAACGCGGCGGATGGCGCCGTGAACGGCCATAAATCAATCCGGCATCGCAGGTTTTTTCGATCAACGATCCGACGGCGGCGTTAACCGTCAGGTAAGCTTCGCAAACAATCATGGTGAACGGTTTGTTAACGGGCGGCGGCTAGCGTGGGGGGGTGTCCGTCCATTAAGCGCGAAAGCAATGATCGTCCGTCAATTCCTGCAATGGGTACGCACAGCGCCGGCCAGCGAACGCGCCGATGCCACCAGTGCGCTTGCGCGTGCTTATCTCTATTCCAACCTTTCGTCCGACGATCGCGCCGCGGCCGAAGGCGCCATGATCATGCTGCTGGACGACGTCTCACCGCTGGTCCGCTGCGCGCTGGCCGAGGCGCTGGCCGGAAGCGATAAGGCACCGCCCGCGGTGATCCATTCCCTGGCTTGGGATCAGCCGGAAGTGGCGGCCATCGTCCTGGCGCGCTCGCCGTTGCTGCTCGATGCCGATCTCGTGGAGTTAACCGCGCGCGGCGTGCCGGCGCTGCAGGTGGCCATCGCCCGAAGGCCCCATGTGCCGTGCTCCGTTTCCGCCGCGATCGCGGAAGTCGGCTGCGCGGAGGCCTGCCTGGCGCTGGCAAAGAATCATGCCGCAGAAATGGTGCCGTTCTCCATGGACCGGATCGCAGCGCGGTTCGGCCATCTCGCCGCCGTCCGCAACGCCATGCTGGATCGGCCCGACCTGCCGTTGCCGACACGGCAGGCGCTGGTGGCCAAGCTGTCGCTGACGCTTGCCGAATTCGTCGCCGCGAAAGTATGGCTGCCGAAAGAGCGAGCGCGCCACATCGCCAAGGAAGCATGCGAGAAGGCAACCGTGACCATCGCCGCAGCCTCACCGCAGAACGAACTGCGGGCGCTGGTGCGCCATTTGCGCAACAGCGGTCAGCTCACGGCGGGGCTGCTGTTGCGCGCACTCTTGTGCGGCAATTTCGCGTTGTTCGAGGAGGCGATGGTGGAGTTGTCGGAACTGTCGCCAAAGCGCGTTGCGGCCATTCTGCATGACCGTTACGGCAACGGATTCCGGGCGTTGTACGACCGCGCCGGCCTTCCTTCCGCGGCCTATCCGGCGTTTCGCGAGGCGGTGCAGGCGATGCAGGAGGACGGTTTTGTGGGCGAAGAACAACACGCGAGCCGGCTCAAGCGGCGCATCGTCGAGCGGGTGCTGACCCGTTGCGAGGGGGGCGCGTTGGGCGAAATCGAGCCGTTGTTGACGCTGCTGCGCCGCTTCGCGGCCGAGGCCGCGCGCGAGGAGGCGCGCGCTCTCTGTGAAGAGTTGCTGACGGCGTGCGGACGCTTGGCGGCGGATGAACGGTTTGCAGCCTAAGCTATGTCCTTCGCGCCTGGCGACGGAACAAGCGCCGGGCTTTCAATCGTCGCCAAATATTCCGGCCGGTGCCGGTTTTCGTGCACCAGAAACTCCTCGGTCACCTGGCGCAGCTGGCCGGCAACGGCCGACGCCATGATGCCGATGTCCGGCCGGTCGTGCTCCCGCACGATGGCGCGGATGGCGTCCACATGCTGGTCCACGAGCTGCAAGGGGATGCGGGCAATGTCAGGCGTATGCTCGAGCAGCCGACACAGACTGTCAGCAACCGGACCGGCCTCCGGATAGCCGAAGGTCGCGGCGTTGCCTTTGATGTTGTCGGAGATGTGGAACAAGGTTTCGCGATTTTCCGGGTTAAGCCCGTTTTTCATCACCGCTTCGCGCGCGGCGTGCAAACACTGACAGTCATCCACCATCCACTTGGCAAAGTCCTGCGCGACCCGTCCCAGCGCCTTCTCGGCGCGCGCTACCGGATCCTCATCGTCGGGCGTTGCCGGCACCAGGGCCTGCCGCAGCGGCCGATAGTCGGGGGTGATCAGCTCGTGGTCGGAGAACATGACGGATTTGGCAGGCTCGGACCTCGGTTTGGACATCGCGGGCTCCTTGCTTGGTGCGCAGGCTCATGATTGCGCCTTCGCCTTCTCCAACAGCTGATGGGCGTGCTCCACCGGCTGCTTGTTTGTTTTGCGGCGCTCCGGTCCGGAGTATTTGACGTTGGTCGTGCGGCGGCGGTCCGGGCCGAAGTAGGTGTTGGTCTTGATGAAAGGGCGCGGATTGACGATGCAGTTGTGGATACGAAGATAGAGCGCCTTGGCGGAGATGGGCTTGGCCAAAAATTCAGTCACGCCGGCGTCGCGTGCAGCCAGCACGCGCGATTTCTCGGTGTAGGCCGTGAGCATGATGATGGGCACGAAGGGGTTGTGGTTGGCGCCCGGCTGCCGGATCATCTGGGTGAGTTCGATGCCGTTGAAGATGGGCATGGCCCAGTCGGTGATCACGATGTACGGATGCGCCTGGGTGAAGGTTTCCAGGCCGGCGGTCCCGTCGG
>Ga0101944_10006522_pt1 | contig 12333 bp, 8 predicted proteins | sample DewCreD2012metaG_FD_75245 | JGI IMG/M metagenome (GOLD analysis project Ga0101944, IMG submission 75245) | Hot spring sediment bacterial and archeal communities from British Columbia, Canada, to study Microbial Dark Matter (Phase II) - Dewar... ... | reverse complement strand
CGCCACGTTAAAACCGACCATGGGTGAACAGGGATTTTCTGGTTTTACGTATGAATCTGTTGATGTTCAGGGGCAGCCTGGTGACTATATTATTACCCTTACCGTTTCAGGTGTGCCCGCAGACTTAACCGGGTCAACAATTCAGGTCAAACCGTCTGGTATTGAGAAATATACGACATCATAAGTATTACAACGGAGAGAAAAAAGCAGGAACCTGACGAATGCGGGTTTCTGCTTTTTTTATTTAAAAATATTTCTAAACATGCGATAAGCAATTTTATCCCGGTTTATAGTCTTCAATTAGCACATAAAAAAATATTTCCATGGCACTGATTGATCGCATTATTGCCACGAGCCTATTATTCTTATTTGCACTGGTTCCTCTCATAATAAATCCATTTGCGTTAGACTATTGGTATAAACCAAAAATTGATTCAATTTATGCCTTGCTTATTATTGCGGGCATACTCTGGATAGTGAAAACGGTAACAGTTCGAAAGCCGTTAATGATAAGAAAAAACCCTCTGTTTTTTCCTCTTCTCGCCTATGGTCTGATAAGCCTATTTTCTACAGTGCAATCAGTCGATCTGAAGCTGAGTATGTATGGCGATACATTCAGGGAGGAAGGCATTTTTACGATTATTGCTTACATCGCTTTGGTTTTTATCTTTGCCCACGCCGTTGAATCACAGCACCAGATTAAAAAGCTCTTACACGGACTTCTTATTGCCTCAACTATAATAAGTCTCTACGCAATTATCCAGTTTTTAGGTTTTAATCCTACTGAACATTTTATTCCGCTGATGAGGGGGATAGAGAATCGGCCCGGCAGCACGATTGGCAATCCCAATTTCTTGGGAAAATTTTTGGTTCTCATCTTGCCTCTTACAATCGTTTCGTATTGCAACGCAACGAATACCAGAATCAAATATCTCTTTCTGACCGGCTGTATAATTTTATTTTCTGCGCTGTTTTTAACATTTACCCGCGCGAGCTGGTTTAGTTTTGGCTGTAGTTTTATTGTGCTTGCCATTTTATTAAGCAAAAAAATAGCCTGGCGCAAGCAAAGGGAATTAATTTTCATCGCTGCCCTGTTCATTATTTTTGCCGTGCTCTGGGAGTCACAATCGCTGGCACAAAAAATTATACGCGGGGATAATAATACCCCAACGGCGGTCGGTAAAATAGGCAGGATTTTTAATCCTAATAAGGGAGATGTTGTTGCCCGCTTGTATCTTTGGAAGATGGCGTTGACGCTCATTACGCAACGCCCAATTCTGGGATATGGGCCTGACACGCATACCCGGGTTATGGAAAAATTTAATCTTGAATATGCCCGCACCTTTCATTACAGCGGCATTATTGACAGAGCGCACAATAATTATTTAGACATCGCGATTGGACAGGGATTGCTGGGTCTTGCCGCGTATCTCCTCATCATTATAACTTTCCTTTTCTGGCTCATTAAAACTATGACGGCGGAACGGAATTTAAACCAAAAAATCCTTTATTGTGGAATCATAGCCGCATTGTGCGGTTATTTTATTAATGACTTTTTTATTTTCAGTGTGGTGTCAGTTTCGCCTACCTTTTGGTCATTAATGGGACTGACCATTGCGATGCAGCGACTGAGCAGCATGCAGGGTATTAAATCCCAAGGTAAACACAGCGCGAATCTTCTCTGCAATAAGCAATGAACAGCTTAACCGGGTTTCAAACCAAAATTATTTTCGTCATTCGTTATTTTCATCCCTTTATCGGCGGGCTGGAGAAAAAAGTATTAAACCTTGCCCGCCACTTAATCTACAAGGGCTTCTCAGTAGAGGTTGTAACCAGTCGTTTTTACCACGATTGGCTTGCAAATGAATTTGTTAAAAACGTTCCCGTAACCCGTCTTCCTTCACCCCGAATTAAGATATTCGGTGCAGCGGTATTTTTATTTTATTTGTCAAAGTACCTCAGTAAAAACCGCCATCGGTATAGTATCATCCATACGTTTCAGGTCGGATACTGTTCGGCGTTTGCCATCAGCATAGGAAATCTTTTAAGAAAAAAAACCGTGCTTAATCTTTCCGGAAGCGGCCATAGCGGTGATATCAAAAGAAACAGCCGCACTCCTTGGGGTATTATATTTCTGTTGCTGTGCCGCCGTGCCAAACAAATTGTCGCCTTGAACAGGGAGATGATTAAAGAGTTGCACACGGTTTTTTATAGAGACAATTTTATAACGCTCATTCCAAACGGCGTAGATGTGTGGGCCTATCAAAAAAATGATCAGCGTTCAACCCTGAGAAAAAGGCTGGGAATCGGCGCAGAAAAAATCATCCTGTATACGGGCAGGCTTGCTCAGGAAAAAGGCGTTGATTTTCTCGTGCGCGCCTACGCTACCGTAGCTCCCTGTTTTTTGACACGGTTGTATATTCTGGGCGATGGACCCGAGCGCAAAAAACTGCAGGCTCTCATTGAGCAGTTACAGATCAGCGACCGGGTGGTAATGCTTCCAGCCGTTGAAGAGGTGCTCAGTTTTCTTCAAATCGCCGATATTTTTGTAATGCCCTCTCACAGCGAGGGCATTTCGAACTCAATTCTTGAAGCCATGGCATGTAGCGTGCCGGTCATCGCCACACGTGTGCCGGGAAATGTTGATCTTATCGAGGATGGGGTTACGGGTCTTCTGGTTCCACCAGGTGACATCAAAGAAATGTCAGCAGCGCTGAAAACCCTTCTGACCAACCCTGAAAAAGCACAAAATCTCAGCCGGCAGGCGCACAACATGGTGCAGCATACCTATGATATAGACACCATGGTTAATCGTTACATTGCGCTTTATAAAAGTCTTTTCTAATTCGCAGCATGAAAATAAACCAGCTCGCAAAAAAAATTTTTACTAACAGAGCTTATCTATCATTAGCTTCACGCAAGATTATTCATGCATTTGATTTTTTTGGCATTGATTACCGCCTGTTGCCCGGATATAGTTTCCCACCCACATCGGTATGTCTTATTCTCTCCGACAAATGCAACCTCAAGTGCCGGATGTGTGACATAGGGCAAGCTAATGCCCGAAATGATTATGCACGGGAGTCACCATTGATTGCAGCAATTCAGGGGGGCACAAATCAGATGACAACAGAGCAATGGCTTCATATCATTGATGATCTTGCACGCTTTGTCCCCAAACCGCTCCTTCTTCTGACAGGAACAGAACCATTTCTTTATCCAGACATTGTGCGGATCATTGAGAAAATCATCAGCCGAAAATTTTCTCTCCATATCACTACCAATGGGACACTTCTCACGCATTATGCATTACCCCTCGTGAGCATATGCAAAACTGCCAGGAATTTGGATATTACCGTTTCGCTTGATGACATCGGCGAAGCCCATGATACTATCAGGGGAGTACCGGGAACCTTTGAGCGTGCAATTGAAGGAATAGAACAGATTGTCAGCGCCCGTGAAATTGCACGCCAGGCATTTCCGCTCATTAATATTACATGTACTGTCTCAAATCATAATTATAAAAATCTCATATCATTTGCGGAATGGTTTATTGAGAAAAAACTCTCGATTGAAAGCATTACCTTTAACCATTTGTGGTTTAAGGATGACACCATAGTAAAATTTCACAATCAGTTGTTTGGCGACACGGTGCCTGCAGCCCACACTAATGTCAGCGACATTGATATCCGTGCAATTGATATGAAAATAGTTCATACCCAGATAACGCAGATTAAAAAAATGTGCTCCCGGACGCACATTCGTATTCACCAGGAACCGGATCTTTCGGTTGAAGAAGGATTGATTTATTATGCTAATCCCTGCGCATTCGTGTTTTCGCGGCGCTGCACGGCCCCCTGGCGGAATGTTACCATAACACCACACGGCACTGTTATCCTGAGTCCCTTATGCTTCCTGCCGCCCATTGATAATATTAGGAATAAACCTCTTTCTGCAGTCTGGAATGGCGCATCCTTTAGAAAGGTTCGACAGCAACTTAGAGACGTGAAAGCCTATCCTGCCTGCTCCCGCTGCTGTATGCTGTTTAATTCAAAATTTAAATTTCATAAGCTGAAAAGCTGGCTGGGGTAACTGACCGATTTCTCATAGCTGTGTACGAGATATATATGACAAAAAAAGATAGCGGTTTTATTGTAATACTACTCTTGGTAACTATTTTTTATTTTGCGCCGGTTATTTTTTCAAACAACACCTTTGTCTCCCGGGACATTTATCTCTTTTACAATCCGCAACATTTTTTTGCCGCAGAGAATATTAAAGCGAGAATTCTTCCCCTCTGGAACCCCTATCTTGCCTGTGGCAAGCCCTTTCAGGCAAATGTGCAAAGCAGCCTGTTTTATCCCCTCAGCAGTATCTACTACTTGCTGCCATTTCAATTGGGCTATAAATACTTTATTGTGATTCACTATTTTCTGGCCAGTCTGGGAATGTTCTTCTTGATGCGGGAATGGAAGTATGGCACCTATGCGGCATTAGTTTCTGCGATAGTCTTTGCCTACGGCGGCTATCTTGTTTCCATTCTTGACAATGTGTGCTTCCTTGCAGCGGCGGTATGGCTTCCGCTCATCGTTCTCTTCTATCATCGCGGGTTGAAGACCGGCTCTTTACGGTTTAGTCTGTTAGCAGGGCTGGGCATATCCTTACAAATCTTTGCCGGCGATGCATCGTTTTATGTATTGACAACGCTGTTGTGTTTACTGTTTTACACTCTGCTCTGGCCGATCATACAAACTCCGTCTTTTGCAATAAAAAACTATTTAAGACCGTGGGCGCTACTGTTCGGCGCCATTGCTGCCGGCGTAATGGTTGCATCAGTTCAAATCATACCCATGCTTGAACTGGTGTCGCATTCAACCCGTTTCGACGGCATGCAATTTGATACCGTCACCACATGGTCATTCCATCCTGCTGAATTTCTACAACTCCTAAGCCCTTATGTATTCGGCACCACGGTTCCACAAATGCGCTGGTTTGGACAAACGTGGCTGGATACTGTTTATCTGGGCGTTTTCCCCTTGCTCTTTAGCATAGTGTTTGTCTGCTGCTGCAGGGACCGCATACGCTATTTTATTTTTTTACTGCTTCTCTTGTCTCTGGTGATGAGCACGGGATGTTATACGCCATTATTCAGGATATTATACGAGCTGGTGCCCGGGATAAACATGCTTCAATATCCGGTTAAATTTCTGTTTCCCGGTGCATTTTGTTTCTCAATAATGGCTGGAGTAGGCGGCGCGTATTTATGTGCGCTGCTTGAACGGGGGGATGGCGGCAAAGGACTGGTCAGCGTATGTGGAGTGATTTTTGTATTGCTGGTAATCGTGCTTGCAGGAGGAGGAATTTTTAAAGATACACTCTACAGCTATTTCGTAACCCGCTATCCTCAGAGCGAATATTTTAAAAATATCCAAGAACACTCTTTTAGTTGCATTTTTAAAGGACTTGCGCTGACCGTTATCTTGGTTGCGCTGTTTTTAATAATCACCGGTTTGCTGCGAAAAAAACTGATCAGAGCTTCGGTGGCAATGACCGTAAGTTTTTTTATTATTCTCGCTGATCTTGCCCTTATTGGCAGGCCTCAGGATGCGCTCATTCCAGCTTCATTGATTACCCGTAGACCCGCAACGGCAAAGTTTTTTAAACCGCATGAGCCGTCTGGGCGAATATTTTCATTGTTTTATGTTACCAACCAGCAGAGCTTTCTTCATCTGTATAATATTCCTTTTTACCGGCTGTATCAAACCTTTCAAGAACAGCAGCGGCCAAATTTAAACATGTATGTTCATATGCCGTCAGTTGATGAATACACAGATTTGCTTAATCGCGATTATTACAGCGTATTCAATTCGGTGCGCGAAAGTTTTGCCTGTCAAGAGGTGCTGTCTTCAGAAGAACAAGCCTATCGCACTAACATTTTAAACCTGCTCAATGTCAGGTATCTGATAAGTCCGTTTCCACTAAAAGACACCCATTTAAAAATGCTTTACGATGGACCGATTAAAATATATGAAAATACCACCTGCCTGCCGCGTGCGTTTTTTGTAAAAAGGGTTGTTGTGGTTGGAAATGAGGAAGAGGTATTACGAAGCATGAGAGCACCTGATTTCAACCCGCAATCAACTGCATATATAGCGCAGGGGGAAATGGAAAAGCTGCATGGCATTGGGCTACCTGAATTCTATTATCCTGAAAAATCTGACACTATCAAAATCATAAACTATCAGACAAATCAGATAGATTTGAAAGCTGCGACTCATTCCGCATGCTTCCTGTTTATGTCTGATAACTATTATCCCGGCTGGAAAGCATACGTAAACGGCGAGGAAAAACCAATTGTGAAAGCGAATTATGCTTTCAGAGGGCTTTTTTTGGACAAAGGGGAGCACATTGTTACCCTCATTTTTAAACCGCTATCTTTTATCATAGGGGCATGGCTTTCACTTATAGCCGTTATGTGTGTAGTGATTATTATGGTGCTGGCGAGAAGATGACCATACCGCCACGATTATTTTAAAATGCAACGCGCGGGAAACAGGGCAATAGTAAGCAAGAAATTTGGCTATGCATCAATACCATAATCGTTTTGGTCGCCGTTATTTCCTGACCATATTGTGCGCCCTCCTGGTGGGGGTTTTTACATTCTCAATAATTATCAGCACGGCTGATGATATCGGTTGGACCTGTGATGAAGTCTACTATTTTATATCATCAGAGCTCATCATGGAATGGATGCAGGCATTATTCAATGCGCTCGCTCATGGAAATACCGGTGCGATTCTTTCGCAAAAAGTCACGGATGAATATTGGCTCTGGGATATAGCGCACAACCCCCATCCTCCGCTCTACAAAATTTTCACCGGCCTAACACTGGTGCTGCTTAAAAAACAGTGGGGAGAGTTTGTGGCGTATCGCTGTGCGCCAGCGCTGTTAAGCACGGTGCTGGTGGTGTTTCTGTTTATAATTCTGAGAAAACGGTACGGCATACTGGCGGGGCTCTACGGCAGCCTTGCGCTTCTCTCTATGCCGCGGTTTTTTGGCGATGCCCATATCGGCGCAACTGAAATCCCGTTGACGCTTTTCTGGTTTCTTGGTTGTTGGTTTTTTTGGCGCGGCCTGACGCAGGGCACTGGGGCAGTATTGTGTGGTATATGCTGGGGATGCGCCATGGCTACAAAGTTTACCGGCATCCTACTGCCGGTGCCACTGCTGGTCTGGTGCCTAATATCCCGAAATAAAACCGGATTAAAAAATATTTTTATAGCCCTGCCTGTAGCGTTGTTAATCCCGGTGCTGGTAAACCCCGGCTGGTGGCATGAACCGATTGCAAAAATCAGCGATTTTTTACAGGCAAGTCTGTTGCGACACAAGACCATTCCAATCCCGACCTACTTTTGGGGAAAAACCTATTCATTTTCGCCTCCCTGGACATATGCCTGGGTGATGACTGCGATTACTATTCCGATAACAACTATCTTTACGTTTCTGCTGGGGCTGCTTGTTTTATGTAAGGATAAAGCGCAGCGTTCTTTTAATATGTTGTTTTTCTGCAATTGGGCATTCCCTCTTTTGGTAACCATGCTGCCTAATGCCCCGGTCCATGACGGCATACGACAATTTTTTTATATGCTCCCTTTCTTTGCGTATTTCTGCGGAGCCGGTTTTTATTATCTTACCGAGCATATTATGGGCGCGATAAAGGCAGCGATCATACGACATTCATGTGCCGTGGTCTGCTTTTCGTTGTTCCTGATATATCCTGCATATCAAACAGCGCGCATACATCCCTACGAACTGTGTTATTATAACGAATTGGTGGGCGGTGTAAAAGGCGCTCATATGCGGGGCATGGAAACCACCTATTGGTATGATGTCGTCAGTCGCGAGTTTCTCGAGGTGCTGAACAGAGATATTCCGCGCGGCGCAGCGGTGAGCATGTGGTTAGCCAATCAGGCATACTTTGAATTTTTACAGGACAAGGGTAAGATAAGAAAGGATATTAGATTTATAACGCCTGATATTCAGGTCACCATGCGAAAGGGGGCGGTTAATTTCAACTTTTCACCCGAGACGCCGGAATTTTTAATCCTGCTATCTCGGCAGGGGGTATTTAATAGTTTTTATTGGAGCATTTATAAAAATAATATACCCTGGTATACGCTCACGTTTGACGACGTGCCCCTTATTTCTTTGTATCGGTGGAAGGATATAAAGATTTTATAATGGCCGCTGATATTCAATACCCTCGCACAGCCTAAGTCTGTATGAAGTCAATTATTGATGTAACAATATCGTATCAGGCATTCCGGGAAATTGTGCTTTTGCTGACGAGGCATCGCCAATTAACGGTTGCCATGGCGCGCCGCGAGATCGCAGACCGCTATGCTGGACAGTCGCTGGGTATGCTCTGGGCGCTCATACACCCGCTGGTTGTTATGGGGGTATATGTTTTTATTTTTGCTTATGTGATCAAAATGAAAGTCGGGGGGACTGCGGAATTGCCTTTGGATTATACCGCGTATCTCTTGTCGGGGCTTATTCCATGGATGTGTTTTCAGGAATCCATGTCAAAAGCAAGCGTGGTGATAGTAAACAATGCCAACCTGGTGAAACAGGTGGTATTCCCCATTGAAGTGTTGCCGGTAAAAGTGGTAATCTCTTCTCTTTTCTCTATGGTGCTTACCCTAAGTTTTCTCGTTTTGTATGTGCTTATCAGCACACATGCTTTGCTCTGGACCTATTTGTTGCTGCCGGTTTTACTCATGGGGCACATTTTTACCTTAATCGGCATAAACTATATGCTGTCGGCAATTGGCGCTTACTTTAGAGACCTTAAAGAGTTTGTGCAGATTTTTAATACCATTGGACTGTATCTCATTCCGATATTTTATCTGCCTGACCAGGTGCCGCAGATTTTCCGGCCACTGCTCTATTGCAACCCGTTCAGCTATATTATTTGGTGTTATCAGGACATTTTGTATTTTGGAAGGTTTGAACATCCATGGGCTTGGGGAGTATGCTTTATCATGGCTCTCATTTCTTTTGTCGGAGGTTATCGGATCTTCCGCAAACTAAAATCCCTGTTCGGTAATGTGCTATGAGTTTCCCCTTGCATAATACTGCCCTCAGCGTTCAACACTTGACAAAAGTTTACCGGATTTATCAACGGCCATCCGATATGCTCCGGGAAGTTATTCTCGGCAAGCCACGGCATAAAGAATTTATTGCATTGAAGGACATTTCCTTTCGTGTTAAGCGGGGAGAAGTGCTCGGTATTATCGGCAGAAACGGTTCCGGCAAAAGCACGCTGCTTAAAATAATTGCCGGCACTCTTGATAAAACAGCCGGAGCTGTGATCATCAACGGGAAAGTAAGCGCCATCCTTGAGCTGGGCACCGGCTTTCATCCAGACTATACCGGCAGGGAAAATATTTACATGGGGGGGCTCTGTCTGAGCATGACACGGGAGGAGATTGATAGAAAAATTGATCAAATCATTGAATTTAGCGAATTGAGAAGGGTTATTGATCAATTGTTCAGGACCTATTCCACGGGCATGCAGGCGCGCCTCACGTTTGCCACTGCAGTTAGCGTGGATCCGGAACTCTTGCTCATTGATGAGGCCCTTGCCGTTGGCGATGAAAAATTTCAGAGAAAATGTTTTGCCAAATTACAAGAAATGCGGGATTCCGGAACCACTATTCTATTTGTTTCGCATGACGTCAATGCGATAAACCAGCTCTGCGACAATGCTATCCTCTTGGAAAACGGCGAAATTATTGCCTATGGCGAGCCGTATCAGACGACCCGCATCTATCATAAATTACTGTTTGGGGAACCTGATGCGGTACAACAGGGGCCGATATTACATTCGGTGGCAGAGCACAATCAAGGCACTACTGCCCCTGGGACCGGAGATGATAACAGGGCTGATCAGCAGTGTGTTAACCACCGACCACTCCCAATAGTTCCGGATGAAGTGCATCAGGGGGCGGTGACAGAAATGCGCTATGGAAACAAGAAGGCGGAAATAATAGACTACGGCATTATTGACGCAACCGGTGAAAAGAAGCTGACGCTAATAACCGGGGAACCGTATACTATTTTTTCCAAGGTTTTATGTTACGAAGATATAGATGATATTCATCTGGGATTTGGCATTAAAAATGTGCGGGGCATTGATTTGTTCGCGGTCAATACCTTTGTGCAAAACGTAGCGGTACCGCATGCCAAAACCGGGGATATTCTTGAAGGCAGAGTATCCATCACGATGTGGTTGGCACCTGGCGTTTATTTTCTCTATTTGGGTGCGTGGGGGCTGCACACCTCTTCGCATTATGACCGGCGCATGGATGCCCTCTGCTTTAAAGTGATCGGCAATTGCAAAATTTTGCCTGAATCACTGGTTAATTTAAACGCTTCGGTAAACGTGCAAAAAATATCTGCGGAACGCAATTGTGGGAATGGAGAGGAATCCGCGTGAAGGAACAACAATCGCAGGTTTTTATTATTACCGGCATGGGACGCTCGGGAACTTCTTTAGTTGCCCGGTTTCTCCAAAGTGTTGGAATCCATATGGGTGATCGGCTGCCTGCAGCCGATCAACATAACAGGTACGGTTATTTTGAAGATCTGGACTTTATCTATTTCCATGAGCACATACTTGCCAGACATGGCCTTGATTACTTTGCCAATCCCCAGGAGCCGCTTGCTCTCATTCCGGAAGAAATTGCTGCCGCACGCAAGCTTATCAGTGCCAAATCAATACGCCCCCGCTGGGGCTGGAAGGATCCGCGCACCGCGTTTGTGCTTGATTTCTGGCGCAGCGAGCTTCCCCAGGCGCATTTTATATTGTTATTCAGGAATCCGGTTGAAGTTTTCTTCTCGCAGTTGAAGAGCCATGAATGGACTGACGATCCCCTAACCATAATAGATGCCTGGGTTGCATACAATAACCATGTACTGCAATTTTATACCCACTACCCGCAGCAGTGTATTCTGTGCAACATTCATGGCCTGTTGCAGAATATCCCCGCATTTGAAACCGTGATGCAAAAAAAATTCGGCGTGGCCGCCACCATTGCCCGGGAATTGTATGATGCAGAATCGCTGCATCATTTGGAAATGCCGCAACCGATTGTGAAGTTTCTGACCGCCCGGTTTCCGAAACTCATGGCCCTGTATGAGAACCTGCAAAAAACCGCAGATATCCCCTATGTTCCATCAGATGCAGATGCTGAGCGCGATCTGACCCCGCTGCTCGATTATGCATGCAATGTTTTACATACCGTGCTGCAACAGCAATCTCGTGAACACCAGGCCTTGCAAAAAAATTACCAGGAATTAAGCGAGGCATTTAAACAAAAGCAATTACAGCATGATACTTTTCTTCAGGACCTTACAAACAGCGAGACGTATCGCCTGGCACAAACAATCCAACGTTCCTGGATAATGAAATGCGTCCGCTTATTACAAAATAAAAAAGGCGCAGAACCGCCTGAACCGTAAGAGGAGAAGCACGCGGTGGCAGAGGACAAAATAACATTTTCGTTTGGAAAAAACTGGGCGCAGTTCATCAAAGCAAATTTTTCTGAAGAACGCATTGCAATCGCCCAGCAGCATCTTTTGAAATTTTTAGGACTGAAAGATTTGCGGGGAATGTATTTTCTTGATATTGGCTGCGGCAGCGGCATTCACTCCCTGGCGGCGTTTAAGTCTGATGCCCGGCACATTATCAGTTTTGATGTTGACCCTTATTCAGTTGCCACGACGCGAAAAATTAATGAGATGTTTGGAAGCCCGCCGCACTGGCAGGTTATGCATGGTTCAATACTGGATGAGCAGTTTATCCGCACCCTTGAGCCGGCGGATATTGTCTATTCATGGGGGGTTTTGCACCACACTGGTAATCTCTGGCAAGCAATCAGGAATGCTGCCACGTTTTTAAAGCCGGGCAGCATTTTTTATATAGCCATTTATGACAAGACCTCCGACACGCCCTACTGGATAGACATTAAAAAAAAATACAATCGTTCAACCTGGGTGGGGAAAAAGCTCATGGAATGTTCGTATGTATGGCGGACATTTTTCAACACAACATCTATAAGCCGTCTCAAGCAGTCAATAAACTATATAAAAAATTACCAGACAAGCCGGGGAATGGCATTCTGGACCGATGTAAAAGACTGGCTGGGAGGCTGGCCCTATGAACCGGCAACCCAGGAAGAGATCTGCGGTTTTTGCGAAGGGACTCTGGGGCTCGAGCGGATGAAAGTCAAAACGGGCGAAGCAAATATTGAGTATTTATTTAAAATG
>Ga0101944_10006521_pt1 | contig 12333 bp, 8 predicted proteins | sample DewCreD2012metaG_FD_75245 | JGI IMG/M metagenome (GOLD analysis project Ga0101944, IMG submission 75245) | Hot spring sediment bacterial and archeal communities from British Columbia, Canada, to study Microbial Dark Matter (Phase II) - Dewar... ... | reverse complement strand
CTCCGGACCGGAATTTAAGCGCGCCGCGCAAGGCAAGCTCATGAACCTGCGCCTGGCGCAAGCCCTCTATCACGACGAGTGGCTCACCGAGCGCCCGTTTGACCCGGACCGGAATACGGACGCCGTGGTCGCTGCTCTGGACTTCTACCGCAGCCACGGAGTGCTGATGGTCAATGTGAGCCTGCAAGGGGGCAACCCCGGCTATGAGGCCAAAGTGAACGGCATCTCCCGGCAGAACGGCTACCGTTACGGACCGGGTAAAGGTTTGCACGTCAGCGCTTTCCGGCCGGACGGCTCCCTCAAGTCCGAATGGCTCTCCCGGCTTGACCGCCTGCTGCGGGCCGCCAACCAGCGCGGGATGTTCGTCAATCTCATGTATTTCTATCAGGGCCAGGACGAGGTCTTCGAATCTGCGGAAGCCATCCATGCGGCCGCCCGTAACGCAACCGACTGGCTGATTGAAAAGAACCACCGCAACGTCCTCATTGACGTCGCCAACGAGTACGACCTGCGCGGCGACCGCTGGGACTTCGGCGGCTACATCCCCCAGAACATCATCCGGCTGATCGAAGAGGTGCGCGAACGTTTCCAGGCCAAGCGCGCCGGTTTCGTGCTTCCGGTCAGCGCCTCGAGCGACGGCCGGATGAACTATCCCCAATCGTTGGCCAATGTGGTGGACTTCGTACTCATCCATGGCAACGGGCGTACGCCGGAGGAGAAGCGTGTGCGGGCGGCCCAGTTGCGCAACGTTCCCCGCCCCATTCTGATGAACGAGGACGACAACGGGCGCGCCACCACGCGCGCCAATCTGGCCAAAGAACTGGCAAGCTGTAACGCCCTGTTTGAGGGCGCCGCCGGATGGGGTTACATGCCCTGGGTGCAGGCGCAGCGCTTCCCCTTCCGTTTCCTCCCCGCCCCAGGCGCAGAGGTGAAGGACGAGATGCCCGAACCCGAGCGGGATTTGGCCTACTTTCATGCCGTGCTCGACCACATCGCCGGCCTGGTCATGGCCAAACCGCCCCACCGGATGCGCGAGAATTAGACATGCGCGTTGCTGAATTGGCGGAACCCCGCCGCTTTCGCCTTGTGGATGGACCGGCGCCGGAGTGCGGACCGGGTGAAGTTTTGGTGCAGGTGAAGTCGGTCGGCGTCTGTGGCTCCGACTTGCACAACTTCTCGGAAGGATCGGTGGGCGACATTCCGAGTGTGTTTCCGATGGTCCTCGGTCATGAACCCACGGGAGTCGTCCTGCGGTGCGGAGCCGGGGTCACCGGCTGGCAGCCTGGAGACGCCGTCATTTGCGAACCCGCCATCTATTGCTACCATTGCGAGTTTTGCCGTAGCGGACGGCACAACCTGTGCGCCCAAATCCGCTTCCTGAGCCAACCGGGCGAGCCGGGGTATTTCCGGGACATAGTCGCTCTTCCGGCGATCAACATCCTGCCCATGCCGGAGGGCTTGAGCTTCGATGAGGCTACGGTTTTCGAGCCGCTGGCCATCATCCTGCATTCCCTGCGCCTGGCCCAGATTCAAGTCGGCGAGACGGTGGCGGTGTTCGGCGCGGGACCCATAGGACTGTTGACCACCGCCGCAGCGCGCATCGCGGGCGCCGGGAGGATCTGGTGCGTCGAGCCGGTGCCTCACCGGCGGGACTTGGCGCTCCAGATGGGCGCCACCGCCGTGGTGGATCCCAAAGCGGTCCATCCGGGCGAATTTCTGCGCCGGGACACCGGCGGGCGCGGTGTGGACGTGGTGTTCGATTGCGCCACCAAGGGGGGCTCGATGAACCACAGCCTGCACGCCGCGCGCAATGGGGGACGCGTGGTCTATACCGGCATTCCTTCCGAAGCCACGGTCGATCTCGAATTTCACGTCGCGCGGCGCAAGGAGCTTGCCATTTTGATCGTCCGCCGGTCAAATCACGAGACGGAAGCCGCCCTGGACCTCATGCGCGAGGATTTCAGCCGCTTCGCCCCCATGTTGACCCATGCCCGCCCCATCGAGAAGATCCAACCGGCTTTCGAGGTGCTCGAGCAATATGCGGACGGCATCGGCAAGCTGGTTCTGCGATTTTAGCCCCCGGGTTTCTACAGCAGGTCCTCCCGCCCTTCCTCCTCCAGCCGCTTGACGATTTTGCTGACATCCTGCGAGCGGTCGCGCCTGGCAACCAGCAAAGCGTCAGGCGTATCGACGATGACGAGGTTCTCAACCCCCACCAGCGCCACGAGTTTCCCCCGGGCGTCGATCAGATTGCCGCGGGAATCGAGCGCCACGGCAGGCGAAAAGCCAACGTTTCCGGCAGAGTCCCGCTGCCCGATTTCGTAGACCGCGCCCCAACTGCCGACGTCGTCCCAACCGATGTCGTCCGTCGCGATGCCCGCCACGTTGCGAGCCCTTTCGAGCACGGCATAATCCACGGAAATGTTCTCACACAGAGGAAAGCCCTCATTCAATGCTTTCTGAAAGCCGCGGGCACCGACCGGGGGAATGCCCGCGAGAACGGTGGCTGTGCGTGGCAGGCATTCGCGCAGGACTTCAAGGAAGACATCCGCCCGCCAGAAGAACTGCCCCGAGTTCCAGGCATAATGACCGGCTTCCACATAGCGCCGCGCCGTTTCCGGGTCGGGTTTCTCGCGAAAACTGCGCACCGGGAAAGGCTTCAGGGAACCCGGGCGGACGTCTTCCGGGAATTCGATGTAGCCGTAGCCGGTTTCCGCCCACCGGGGCTGGATACCCATGACGATGAGTTCCCTCCGCTTGGCGGCGGCGCGGAAAGCCGCTTCCACGAAGCGCAGATAACGGGCGGGTTTCGCCACCAAATGGTCCGCAGGGAACACTCCCATGACTGCGTCAGGGTCAAGCGCGCGAAGAATGCCGGCGGCGAGCCCGATGCAAGGCGCGGTATTGCGCTGCGCCGGTTCAGCCAGAATTTGCCCAGACGGCACCTCCGGCAACTGCCGGACGATTTCGCGGCGCAGAAAGTGATTGGTGATAACCCAGACCCGATCCGGGGGAAGAAGTGGCTTGAGGCGCTCAACACATTGTTGAATCAAGGACTTATCGCCGAAGAAGTTGAGCACTTGTTTGGCTGAACTGCGGCGGCTGCGGGGCCAAAAACGTGTGCCGCGCCCTCCGGCCATAATGAGTGCGTAATAGTTAGGTTTGGCCATGGCAGTCACTCTTTCCTGTTCTACCACACGAAGTGGGGGCAGGGTGCAAAAGAATTTTGCATAGAACTTGACAATGATATACTAAACTTTGATAATGGGTATAGGCTAACTGGCGCGGCCAGCGCCGCGCGGTGAGTCAGCGCACTAATCAGGATTTACCGTAGGGAGGATTGCAGCCAATGGCGAAAAGTAAGATCATCGGCATCGACCTTGGAACGACGAATTCGGTGGTGGCCGTCATGGAGGGCGGCCAGCCGGTGGTCATTCCCAACCAGGAGGGCGGGCGTACGACCCCATCCGTCGTGGGGTTCACCAAGAGCGGGGAGCGGCTGGTAGGCCAAGTGGCCAAGCGCCAGGCGATCACCAACCCGGAAAACACGGTGTACTCGATCAAGCGGTTCATGGGGCGCCGCATGAACGAAGTCACCGAGGAAATGACGATGGTGCCCTACAAGGTCGTGCCGGGCGAAAACTCGGACGCCCGCGTGGAAATCGGCGGGCGGAAGTACTCGCCGCCCGAAATCTCGGCCATGATCCTCAACAAACTCAAGGAGGCGGCGGAGGCTTACCTGGGCGAGAAGGTGACCGAGGCGGTGATCACGGTTCCGGCGTACTTTAACGACGCCCAGCGTCAAGCGACCAAGGACGCCGGCAAGATCGCCGGTCTCGAGGTGCGGCGCATTATCAACGAGCCCACGGCGGCGGCCCTGGCCTACGGTCTGGACAAGAAATCGAACGAGACGATCGCCGTTTACGACTTCGGTGGCGGCACTTTCGATATCTCGATCCTCGAAGTCGGCGACGGGGTGGTGGAGGTGAAATCCACGAACGGCGACACGCACTTGGGCGGCGACAACATCGACCAGCGGATCATCGACTGGATCGTCGCCGAATTCAAGAAGGAGAACGGCATCGACCTGTCGCGCGATCAGATGGCATTGCAGCGGCTGAAGGAAGCCGCCGAGAAGGCCAAGATCGAGCTGTCCACCTTGCTGGAGAGCGAGATCAACCTGCCGTTCATTACGGCGGACGCTTCCGGTCCGAAGCACCTGGTGATGAAGCTGACCCGGGCGCGTTTTGAGCAAATGGTCGACGACATCTTGATGCGGACCGTGGAGCCGTGCAAGAGAGCGCTACAGGACGCCGGGCTGAATCCGTCCCAAATCGACGAAGTGGTGCTCGTAGGCGGCTCGACCCGCATCCCGAGGGTTCAGCAGATCGTCCGCGACCTGTTCGGCAAGGAGCCGCACAAAGGCGTGAATCCGGATGAAGTGGTGGCCATCGGCGCAGCCGTGCAGGGCGGCGTTTTGGGCGGCGAAGTCAAGGACGTCCTGCTGTTGGACGTTACTCCGCTGTCGCTGGGCATTGAGACTCTGGGCGGGGTGTTCACCAAGCTCATCGAGCGCAACACCACCATTCCGACGCGCAAAAGCGAGATCTTCTCGACCGCCTCGGACAATCAGACTTCGGTGGAGATCAAGGTTTACCAGGGAGAGCGCGCCATGGCGCGGGACAACCGCCTGTTAGGGGTTTTTCAACTGACCAACATCCCGCCCGCGCCGCGCGGCATTCCCCAGATTGAGGTCACTTTCGACATTGACGCCAACGGCATCCTGAACGTGACCGCCAAGGACAAGGCGACCGGAAACGAGCAGAAGATCACCATTACCTCTTCTTCCGGCTTGAGCAAGGAAGAGGTCGAAAAAATGGCTCGCGACGCCGAGGCGCACGCCGCGGAAGACCGCAGGCAGCGCGATCTGATCGAGGCACGCAACCAGGCCGACGCCATGGTCTACAACATCGAGAAGATGCTCAAAGAGCATCGCGAGAAGATCAGCGACGCCGACGCCAAGAATGTCGAGGCGGCGCTCGAGGAGACCAAGAAGGCGATCGCCGGCAACTCGCTCGATGAAATCAACAAGGCCAAGGACCGGCTGACGCAAGCCAGCCACAAGCTAGCCGAGGCGATGTACCGGCAAGCGGGAGCGCAAGCCGGACCGCAGCCGGGGCCGCAGCCGGGCGCTCAGGCTTCGCCGGGCGACGGCGGGCGTCCCAAGGACAACGTGGTGGACGCTGAATTCGTGGATGTAGACGATCAGAAGAAATAACACGGGAGTGAAGATCGCGGGGCGCCTCGTGGGACGCCCCGCGGCCGGAAGGCCATGCCAGCTCCGCAACAGGACTACTACGCGACGCTAGGGGTCGGCCGGGACGCCGGCGCGGACGAGATTCGCAAGGCGTACCGGAAGCTGGCTCGCCGCTACCATCCCGACTTGAATCCCGGCGACAAGGCGGCTGAGGAAAAGTTCAAAAAAGTCCAGGAAGCCTACGAAGTCCTCAGCGATCCGAAGAAGAAGCAGATGTACGATCAGTTCGGCTTCTATTCGGACAACGCTTATCCGGGCGGCGGGCCGGGCGGCGCCGAACAAGCCTGGAACATGGGTTTTGGCGGCTTCGACTTCTCCGATTTCATGGGCAACGCCCAACGCGGCGCGGGCTCGGGGACGAGCGGCTTCGGCGGTTTCCGGGATCTTTTCAGCCAGTTTTTCCGGGGCGGCGCGCAGCAGGAGCAGCCTCGCGCGCAGAAAGGCTCGGACCTTGAGTACGCCTTGGACATTGACTTTTGGCAAGCGATTCGCGGCACTCAAGTCCGGCTCACCATCAACCGGCAAGAGGCGTGCGCCAATTGCCGGGGGACGGGTTCCGCCGGGAGCGGCTCGGCTTTATGTCCCCAATGCAACGGTTCGGGCAACGTGACGCAGATGGCGGGCGCCATGCGGTTCAGCTTGACCTGCCCGCGCTGCGGAGGTTCAGGACGCATCCGCAACGCCTGCCCGGCGTGCCACGGCGACGGAACGGTGTTAAGCCGCGAAACGGTGGATGTGCGCATCCCGCCGGGGGCGAGGAGCGGCTCCAGACTGCGCGTGGCGGGCAAGGGGAATGCAGGCACGCAAGGAGCGCCTCCCGGCGACCTCTACATCACCGTACGGGTGGAGCCGCATCCCTTCTTTGAGCGGGAGGGGGACGACATTCACATCAAGGTGCCGGTGACCGTTTGGGAAGCCGCTTTGGGCGCCAAGATCGAAGTGCCGACGGTGGACGGAAGGGCATTGCTTAAGATCCCGCCGGGCACCCGGAACGGCCAGAAGTTCCGCCTGCGCGAAAAGGGCGTGTTGAATTCCCGCACCGAGCGGCGCGGAGACCAAATCGTGGAAGTGGCGATTGAGTCGCCGCCGGCTAACGACGAGCGTACGCGGGAAATCTTGCGGGAGCTTGCCCGGCTGCATCCGGAAGACCCGCGGGCGAACTTGTGGGCGAAGGTGTAGGCCATGGCGAAAGGGAAAAAAGCGGGCTACATGATCTCCGCGGTGGCGGAGATGTACGAAGTCCATCCCCAGACGCTGCGGCTGTACGAGCGCGAGGGGCTGCTGAAGCCTTCGCGTTCGGACGGCAACACCCGCTATTACACCCAAGAAGATCTCGAGCGCTTGGAAGTGATTCTACAACTGACCCGCGAACTGGGCGTCAACCTGGCGGGCGTCGAGATCATCCTCAACATGCGCGAGAAGATGGCGCAAATGCAGAAGCAAATCGAAGAATTCGTCAAAATGCTCAACGCTGAACTCGCCAAGCGCCCCCCGGCGCCGGACGTCGAACGCCAGCATTCGCTCATCCCGGTGGTGCGCGCCGCGGCGCCGGCCAAGTCTTCCCGCAAGAGCTGAGTCTTGAAGCTGTTGATATGCTCAGGTTGTGGGGCCCAACCTTCTGGCATGCTTAGCGCCTCTGGTGACCGCCTCGGCCTTGCTGTGGGGGCAATCCTGGACTGAGTTCACGCCCCCGAAGGGGCGGGGTTGTCCTCGCGAAGTCAAGGGCGGACCTTGTGGCAAACGCCTGATGCTTGCCCGCTCGCCGGACGGTCTCTCCTTCACCCGCGCCAACCAGGTCGTCACCGACCAAGGGGACGTGCCCGACTTGGTGGTGGACTCGGACGGGGTGGTCTACCTCTATTACGTCGGCGCCACGGTCGGCCGGGAACTTAACAAAATCGCGGTGGCCATCTCGCGGGACCGCGGGGAAACATGGACGTTTCACAAAGCCGTTCTGGAAGGCTTTGAAGGGATGAGCGAACCCGTGGACCCGGACGTTGTGATCCTGCCGGACGGAACATTCCGCCTGTTCGTCACCTCCTCTGTCCGCGGCGAACGCTTGAAAACTTACTATGCCGAGGGCCGGGATGGAATACGCTTCTCCAAGCGCGGCGTGGCATTTGAGCCGCCGGGCGAACCCCTCGACCCGAACGTCTTTTTCGCCGGCGGCATGTGGCGCATTTTCGCCGGAGGCCAAACCAGCCGCCCCGGCGCCAACTGGCGCGGAACCTCCCCCGGAGGGACTTCTTTCACCTTTGACGGCGAGGAGATGTTCGTCAAAGACGGTCTCCCTCACGCCGTGTCAAACGCTATCGCCGTGGACGGCGGCTACCGGATGTACGCTTTCCCCCATGCTCTTCCGCCGGTGATCCACTCGTTCTTCAGCTCGGATGGCGTAAGCTGGAGCCCGGAAGCAGGGGTTCGTCTGGCCATGGATCCGGCTGCCGGTTTGGAAAGCGAGGGAGTCAAGGATGCGGCGGTCGCGCGCTTGGCCGACGACAGTTATCTGATGGTCTATGTCACGGTGATCGACGAGCCGCGAGTTTCCTCGGCGTGGGATCTGGAGTTCCGCCCCGACCCCGGCATCCGGATCGCCGCCGCGCAACTGCCCAAGCCTTGGGTGTCGGAATCGGGAGAGGTTCATTTGTACTTCGAGGATCTCTCGACTGGGCGCCCCCGTGAACTGCGCGCCGTCTCCTCCGATGGCCTCGTCTTTACTTCCGGGGAGCCGCCCCCGGACCGTTACGGCGACCCGCGCAGGCTCCGCCTGCCGGATGGCGCTTGGCGGCTGTACCTCTATGACCCGCGAGCAGGGGAATTGCGCAGTTCCAGTTCCCAAGACGGGCTCTCCTTCACTCCGGATCCCGGCGCCCGCTATCTGCCTCACCCCGAGGACCGGGGGAGCATGGGAGTCTACGACCACTTCACCGATTCCCAAGGTGGCGTCGTGCTCCTTTATGTGGGCGACATGCAGGGGCTGAACAATCTTCGCCGAGCCTATTCGCCGCCCGGTGACAACGGCTGGACCTTCCAGTTCGACCGGGGGAATATCCTGGGAGACGCCGGGGCGGGCGGGGGACCGAATTCGTTCGTCGATCCGAAGTCCATTCGCTTGCCGGACGGCCGCATCCGGCTCTTCGTGATGCGTCAGGGAACCATCCACAGCTTTATCAGCGAGGATGAAGGCCACACGTTTCAAAGGGAGGAGGGCGAAAGGCTCTCGCCTGGGGATTTCCGCGAGTTCGACGTCCGCTCCCTGCACGATCCTTGGGCGGTGCGGCTGCCGGACGGTCGCTATCGCCTTTATGCAGCCGCAGCCATGGGAAAACCGGATGCCCCGGCGCGATTCGCCATCGTGAGCGCCACAACTGCCCTGCCGGCTACCCCGGATGTGTATTTCGACGGCAGCCGTTGGGTGCTCTACATCTCGCATGGGGCGGGTACGTCCGCCTGGACGTCCTCCTCCTTGCGGGGCGCTTTTACGAAAGTAGGCGATTTGACCGCCGCCGGGGGCGGAGTGCCCTGCGGGTACTTCGATGCCGCGTCGCAACGCTACTGGACATTCGCCCATACGGCGCGCAACGGAGTTTCCGTGATTCGCCGGGCGGTCCATTCGAGTCTGAGCGCGGCGCTCGCCGAGAATGAGTGGCAGACGGTGCTGACCGGTCCAGACCTCGGGTTATCGGCGAAAGCCGGCGTCGAGAGCCCGGATGTGGTCGCTTTGAGGGACGCTCAGAGCGTCTTGAGGTAAGCGATGACGTTGGCTTTCTCTTCTTCCGAAAGCAATTCCTTGTAAGCGGGCATGCCGTTGCCGCCGGCGTCGATGACGGCGCGCACCGTGGCGTCGTTCACCGGCTTGCCGTTGCTCATTTTGGCTTTCTTGAAAAGACCCTTCAGGCCGGGGCCCATTTTCTTTTCGGCGCTGTCGGCGTTATGGCAGACGGCGCATTGTTCGAAGACTTCCTTGCCCTTGGCTGGGTCGCCGGCGCGCCCTTTCCTCGCCTGTGCGACAAGCAGCGCCGCGGCCAGCGTCACTCCGAAGAGAATCAGCACCACCTTGAAACCCCTCACGTTCCTGTCCACTCCTTTTAGAATCTAGACGCTTCCTCTCCAGTGTATCGTCTCGTTGGGTGCACCTTCCACGGCCGGACGGGAATCCAATTCATTGTTATGGCGAATCTGAAAGAGGGCGCAAAGGCGCCGGAGATTGCGTTGGAAACCGACAGCGGGGAAACGTTCCGGCTTTCCAGCCTCAAGGGCAAGAACGTAGTCCTGTACTTTTACCCCAAGTCCGACACCCCGGGCTGCACGACCGAAGCCTGTGAGTTCCGCGACGCTATGGCCGACTTCGGCGGCAAAGACGCGGTGATCGTGGGGGTGTCGCCTGACCCGGTGGGAAAGCAAGCCAGGTTCAAGAGCAAGTACGGGCTTCCATTCATCCTGCTGGCCGACGTGGAGCATAAGGCGGCCGAAGCATACGGGGTGTGGAAGGAAAAGAGCATGTACGGACGCACGTACATGGGCGTGGAACGCACGACGTTCCTGATCGGTCCGGACGGAAAGATTCGCAAGATCTTCGAGAAGGTTAAGCCCGCCGGACACGCCGGGCAAGTGCTTGCGGCGCTGTAAGATCAGCCTTCTTTCAACTCGGCGATGGTAGCGCCGGGCCCTCCCTCGGAAGGCGCCGCCGGGTAGTGTTTCTCCACATAGGGGCTGGTGGAGAGGAGTTCGTGTATAGCCCGCTTGAGCACGCCCATGCCGTGCCCGTGGACGATGCGGACCCTCTGCACGCCCGCTAACGCGGCGCTGTCGAGGAACTTATCCACCTCGCTGCAAGCCTCGTCGGCGCGCTTGCCAATGACGTTGATCTCACGGGTGAGCACTTCCCACCGGGGACCGGCCTTAAGCGAAACGTTCTTCGGGAGCTTGGAAGATTCGCCCGCTTCCGGCAGCACCTCCAGGACGTCGTCCGTTGACACCTGCATCTTCAGAAAGCCCGCTTCCACTTCCAGCACGCCCGGCGACAGCACGCGGCGCACGCGCGCCGGTTCGCGAACGTCCCGGAGGCGCACCCGCACGCCTTCCTTGATGGCTAAGCCCGGACCGGGCGTTTCGCCCTGGCTCGCCTCCGCCTGCGTGCTGAGGATTTCCGTGCGCATGGCGGCTTCGAACTCCCGCCGTGTGCGGGCCACGCGCCGCTGGGCTTGTTCGGCTGCTTTGCGCTGCGCGTTCCCGGCCAGAATTTGATCGATGGTCTGCTTGGCTTGCTCCTCGAATTTGGCCATCATCAGGTCGCAGCGCCGCTCGATTTCCCTGAGCTTGTCGGTTTCCTTCCTGGCCCATTCTTTCTCCAGGCTCTTTTCCCTTTCGGCGAGCGACTTGCGTTCTTCCTCCAGGGCATAGCGCAACTGCTCCACATCGGAGAGCTTGCGGTGCAATTCGGAGAGGAATTTTGCGGCGTCGCGCCCGCTCGAAGACATGGCCGCGCGCGCCCGCTCCATGATGTGTCCGGGCAGCCCGAGGCGGGAAGCGATGTCCAGTCCGGCGGACTTGCCGGGCGCGCCCAACTTCAAGACGAAAGTAGGCTCCAGCGTGCGTTCGTCGAAGCCCATGGAGCCGTTCAGCACGCCGGGCGTGTTGGCGCCGTAAACTTTCAGCGCCAATAAGTGCGTAGACGCCAGGGTGAAAGCTCCCGCAGCGGCGAACCGCTCGAGCACCGCCACGCCGAGCGCCCCTCCCTCCTCGGGATCGGTGGCGCGGCCGAGTTCATCGAGCAGCACAAGCGAGTCGGCGGTCACGTCGAGCAACATTTCGCGGACGCGGGTGATGTGGGCGGAAAAGGTGCTGAGGCTTTCCTGGATGGACTGATGGTCTCCGATGTCGGCAAGCACCTGTTCGAAAAGCGGGAATTCCGTCTCCGCCGCCGGGACGGGCAGCCCGGATTGCGCCATCAGGGCGAGCAGCCCGACCGTTTTCAGCGCCACGGTCTTGCCTCCGGTGTTCGGCCCGCTGATGAGCAGCGTCCGGCAAGAGGAATCGAGCTCGAGCGAAAGCGGCACTACCGTCTTTTTCTGCCGGCGCAGCACGTCTTCGAGCAATGGGTGGCGGGCGTCTTTCAGCAGCAGTTTCCGCGCGGGGTCCGGACTGAATCTTGGGATGTTGCAGCCGAAATCGATGCCGAACTGAGCGATGGCGAAAAGCAGGTCCAACTCGGCCAAGACCCGCTGCGTGCGTTCGATGGCTGGTTCGGCGGCGCGCAGCTTGCCCGTAATCTCCCGCAGGATGCGGTGCGTCTCGCGCGACTCCTCTTCGGTCAACCGGACCAATTCGTTGTTAAGCTGGATGGTTTCCAGCGGTTCGAGAAAAAGCGTGTGCCCGCTCCCGCTCGAGCCGTGAATCACGCCCTCGACTTTGTGTTGCCGGCCGGTGACCAGCGGCACGACGAAGCGCTCGTTCCGGATGGTGACGAACTCCTCTTGCAGCACCCCGTCTTGACGGTGGGCGCGCAGGAACCGTTCGAGCGACTCCTGAATCTGCTTCTTGAGCTTCTCGATGTCCCGGCGGATGCGGGCGAGGGCGACGCTGGCATGGTCTGCCACCGAGCCGTCCGGCAAGATTTTGCCCGCGATTTCCCTCAGAAGCGGGCGAAATTCGCCCAACTCGGCGCCGCGGCCGCCGAGGCGCGGGAAGCGGGAGGAGACCGCGGTGAGAATCATGCGGATGTCGCTCGCGCGGTCCAATAGTTCGGTCAACTGTAAGATTTCGAGGGCCTCCAGGCACGCTCCCTCGATGGCCAACCGCCGGACCGCTTCGCTGGTTTCGGGCAGGTCGAAATGCAGGCGGACCGCCGCTCCGCGCGCGGCTGGCTGGGGGTGGGAAGCGGCGCGCAGGTACTCCATAGCCTCCCGGACTTCCTCCAGTCGCTGTCCTAAGGCGGTCCGGTCTGCCGAAGGGGCCAACGCTTCAAGGCGGCGCCTTCCGGCGCTACTGGCGACGTAGCGGCCCAACACCTGCTT
>Ga0101944_10002963_pt2 | contig 12333 bp, 12 predicted proteins | sample DewCreD2012metaG_FD_75245 | JGI IMG/M metagenome (GOLD analysis project Ga0101944, IMG submission 75245) | Hot spring sediment bacterial and archeal communities from British Columbia, Canada, to study Microbial Dark Matter (Phase II) - Dewar... ... | reverse complement strand
CTTTGGTCCCTTTATTCGTACTTATACATTCAAACAGGCTTCGTTTTCCTTGCGGAAAGCGACCCAGTCCCCGGTTTTTTCGCAGCCTTGCGAATGTATGAGTCACTTCCTCTACAGGCGAACGGTTTTTCAACAGCCCCCCGGTCCCCGGTTTTTTCGCAGCCTTGAAAATGCATGAGTCACAGCCTCGATAGGCGAAGGGGTTTTCAACAGCCCCCCTGTATCTGCTTTTTGCGGCGCCGGACTTTTCTCGCGGTCCCGGTCAGAATTCGAGATCGTAGCCAAGCGTCAGTTTGTAATAACCGAAGCTCTCCAGATAGAACTGATTGAAGCTCGTGGACGCGCCGTTGAGGTACTGGAACACCAGGTGGGTGGCGACTTCCGAGAACTCGTCCCCGGCAGGCGTCATGCCGTTGATGTTTGCGCCCAGTGTGAGGCCGGCCTTGAGTCCGCGATACAGGTCGTATTCGCCTTTGGCGCGGATTACATATCCGATTTCGGGGAAGCGTTCGCGGTCGTGGCGTTCGAGCCGCAGGTCCCAGTCCAGGCGGCCCGGGTCCGTGGGGTAAAGTTCCAGGCGCCAGATGTCGGCGCGCATGGTTGGTCGGCAGTCCGGGGTGGTGCAGGCGCTGTTTGCGCGCACCTTGGTCTCGATGAACGAAAAGTCAATGTTCCGGTTGGAAAACGCGCGCCAGCGCGTGCCCAGGCTGTAGCTCCACGAATCCATGTCCACGATGCCCAGCTTGTTGAACACGCCGGGGATGTTGGTGGATTCATTGAAATTGGTTTCGAGCACATGGCGTTCGGCGTAGCCCGGAATTACGGCGCGGAGCTTGCCCTGTTTCACGGGGATGCGCCACTGTCCGCCGCGGGTTTTGCCGATGGAGATGAGCGGCCGGATGCGGGTGGTGTTGACCTCGGCGCGCGCGCGCCGCGCCCACAGCCCCGTGCCGCGCGGCTCGCCCAGAAAGAACTCCTGCTCCTCGATGTCTATGTCGCCGTTTGCGGGTTTGCGCGCCAGGGACACGCTGCCGATGCGCGACTGGAATTCGGCGCGGGCCGCGAATGTGGAGATGGCCTCGACCGCCTGCGATTCCGCGCGCGCGTCCCGGGCCGCGCAAAACAGGCCCGCGAGAATTGCGATTGCAACAATCAAAATCCATTGCGTTCTGGGTGTCATTCGCGTAGCTCCCGGATTATGGCATTTTGTATCACAAGCATTGTACCGGATGCGCCGGAAATGAAAAAGCCCCATCCCGTGAATTCCGGGATGGGGCCGTTTGTTCATTTTTGAACCAGCCGTGCGCTGTCAGATCCCCATGGTGGAAAACATGCCGGTCGGGGGCAGGGAACTGACATCCACGGGCATGGCGTCCGCGCTCACGACATTGGTGGGCGGTGTCCATGAGGTGATTAAGTAATCCGTTCCGTAGTCCAGGCCCCTGACGCCGTTTCCAGAGAGAACCGCATCGGTGTAGAGCGTGAACACCAGGGTGTCGTTAGGTTGTGCGGTCGTTGTCCAGGAGAATGAGCCATAAAGTGGCGCATTAGAGTCATTAATTGTAAGTGAGCCGCCTGTGTTCACATTCTGGATTGTAATGGAGAAGCCATCGGGAATAATGACCGAGGAATCCATGCTTCTGCTGAACTGCGCAGAGAACGCAGTCGCCACGGGATCCACGCCGGTGTCGCCGCTTGCCGGGCTGAACGCGACCACATAGGGATAAACCGTGGGCGCGGAGCCTGCTGCGGTGGTGAAGCTGCCCGTGGTAGGCACGCCTGTGGTGTCCGGAGCCACGCCTTGCGCGCTTACAAGATTTGTGGGAAGGGTCACATTGGTGATGGTATAAGTCGTTCCGGGCTGGAGATACTTGAGTCCGGCCGAGCCAAGAACTGATGTGGATTTCAAGGTGTAAACCAGAGTGTCATCGGGCACATTGACGGTGGTCCAAGAGAAGTATCCATAAGACAGAGCGTTGGAATCATCAATCGTGATGGTGCCGCCCGTGGAGTTGTTCTGAATGGCAATCGAGAATCCGGAGGGGGGGACGGTGATGTCCATGGATTCGCTGAAGGTCACGGAGAACGGTGTGGCGTCGAAGTCAACATTGGTGGCGCCGTGCGCGGGCGAGAAGGCGACAACTGTGGGGGCCGTGGGTGGCGTGCCGGTGGTCAGCCCCGCTTCCTCGAGCACAAAGTCAACCCACGAAGTGGCGCCGCCCGTGGCGTAGGGCATGTAGAAGCTGTTGTAATCGGTGAAGGTCACGCTGGAGAGGCCCGTCGGAGTCGCGGGCACGCCATACTGGAAGCCGTTGGGGAACAGGTCTTGCACGGCGTCGTTGATGGCCGCAATGTCTTCCGGGGACACTTCGGAAAGATCCAGATCGGACAGGAACGCGTGCCTGATGGCGGCCGCGGCCGCGAGTGTGGTTTCCGGGCTGGCCACCACGCCAGTCGTGTAAAGGCCTTCCGCTACATAAGGAACCACGACAGCCACATAGATGCCGTAGGAATCGCCTGTGAAGGCTTTGGCTTCGAGCAGATGGTTTGTGCCGGAGAGCACATTTTTGATTTCAAAGGAGCCGCTGTTGCGGAAAACCACGCGCTGTCTCCCCGCTTCGCGTGTGGCGGTCGTGCATGCGCTGGCGATGGGGCCGTAATACTCGCCGGTCTGCGAATCCGTGTACGCGAACGGTGAGCCGTACAGGCCTTGAGCATCCTCTGTTACATACACATGCACCGGAATCACCGTATCGGAAGAGGTCGTCTGGTAAGCGGCTTCATGCCACGCGCTGAAATCGCCGCAGCCTTGATAAAGGATGCCGTTGTCGAGGTACTCTCCTTCATGGGTTACGCTGGCCGCCAATCGGGCTGGAACCGAATTGCCGAAGTTGATGGACATGCCAACGCGGCCGTAAGAGGGCGCCGATGCTTTTGATGCGGCAGCTCCGCCGCCGCCGCCGCAGCCCGCCAGGACTGCCATGAGCGCCAGCGCCATGAGCGCCGATGCTATGCGAAGTGTCTGTTTGTGTTTTTTCATGGGTGTCTCCCCTCCTTTTCCTTAAAATTCGATCTCGCCCTGGATGCCGCCGGTGCCGGGAAGGAAATCTCCGGCCTCGAAGTCAATGAGATCCCCGAGCAGGCTGTTATCCAATGCGGTATCAATAGAGTCCAATACGCTGTCAAAATCCAAGTCCATATCTTCACTCATGTCCGCATCCATGCCGCTGTCTTCATCGGAATCAAGATCCTCGTCGCCTTCGTCCATTCCGGGATCTTCGTCGCCGTACATGTCCACGAATTCCGCGCCCACTTCTTCGGCCTGTGACACTTCCGACTGAAGCTCTTCAAGCATGTCCGCGGGAATTTCCATGGGGTCCATGGGGGGCATGCCCGGGGCTTCGATTTCCGTGTATGTTCCGGGGGAGAGGTCAACGGTCACGCCGCCCGCGGACACGGCCACGCTGCCGTCCGCCACAAGCACCTGGTTTTCCGTGCATTGGAAAGCCGTGCCGCGCACGCCGGCCACGGCGGTCGGGGTGTTGATATTGAAGGAAGATGTTCCGCCCAGCCTGGCGGCCTTGGCCGTAACCTGGCCTTTTTCCAGTTTCACGGCGCTCTTGGTGTTGCCTGCGCCGTCCACGGACAGGCTGGACATGGTGATCTGCGACGACGGTCCAACCTTGACTACATTGCCGCCTTTCCATGCCACAAACACTTCCGCTCCCGCGCCGGTCTTAATCTGGCCGGTCTCGGTCACAGTGTCCCCGTCCTTGGCCGCTTTCCACGAAGCTTTATCCGTGGTTTTAATCTGTACATCGCCTTTGACGCGGCTGATCTTCGCGTTCATCGCGGCCGCGTGAGCCGCGCTGCACGCAAACAGCATCATCAGCGCAAACATGGCGATTCGCGTTATAACCGGTTTGTGCATTGTCCTGCCTCCTTTTGTTGGTGTTTATGATGTCGGCTGATAACAAATGTGCCGCAATAATGAAATAAACAATTATGGAAGTTTGCCGTCTCGGAGCGGGGGGCGCCGTTAATCCCCGCTTGCGCGAGAGCAATGGGTTGATGCCTTTTGTCTCCTGCTTTTTCACACGCCATACACAGGGCAAGGGAATGGGTATGCATTCCCTTGCCGCCAATGCGGTCTTAATAATATGAGTAGAAATAGCTCGCGCGGATGAGCTGGTTGTCGCCCAGGTTGCGGGCCGCGTGAAACAACTGGTCCAGGTACAGGTAGCCCAGGGTCACTCGCTGCTTCTTGTCAATCTTGAAGGTGAAGTCGGCCTGGTACTGGTTGGTGTAGTGTTCTTTGAACAGGTTCACGCCGTCGTCGTTCAGGCCCCAGACGAAGGTGTAGCCAATGTCGTAGGACCACTTGCCCGTGATGTCGTCCACCACATCAATTTTCTGGGACAGGGTGCGGCCCTGGCTGAAGTCCGTGCCCGTGCTGTAGGTGGTCTTGAGGGTGTAGTGCGGGCGGACCTTCTCCATGGGGTTGACCTTGAAGGTGAGGCCGAAGGAGAAGCGGTCGCTGTCGCTGCTGGGCAGGGTGTTGCGCCGCGGGTTGCTGCTGTGCGAGTAGCTCAAGTCGCCTTTCCACTTGCCGGTGAGGGTGCGGGCGATGTTCACGCCCCAGATGTGCGAGGCGTTGGCGCCGTCGTCAATGCTGTACTTGTTGAGGTAGTACAGGTTGCCGGTTACATCCTTGTCCAGCTTGCGGAACGCGGACACCATGGAATACAGGAAGGTCTCGCCGCTCACATTGCCCGTGCTGGACGACGCGTCGGTCTGCGCCTCGACCCGCTCCATGAAGGTGAGCGCCACCGGCCCCGGCTGCGCCATCGCGGGCAGGGCCGCCAGCACAAGTCCGGCGCACATGGCCGCGGCCGCAAACATTAATTTCATTGTTTTCATATTTCATAGCCTCCCTGGCATTGATGCCATTTATTATAGAATCCCCGTTTCGCAAAAACATTTTCCGGCCAAAATCGAAGCTACTCCTCTTGGAGCATTATTTAATCATTACGGAGGAAAGTTTCAATGAATCGCGCCAAATAATTGCCGGACACGAGCATCCCCATTGTTCCCTGCATGAGGCAATCATTATAATCACAGCATGCCGGGGAAGCCTTACGACAAGCTGTACATCTACGAACTGCTGGGAGAAGCGTACGCGGATCGCGAGCTGCTGGGCGCGGCGCTGGTCGCGGACTGGATCGAGAGCGGGTACACCTTCCTGTTCATGAGCGCGGCGAGCGGGCCGGCGGTGGAGCGGTTTGCGAAACAGGCCGGGCTTGAGCTGCGTTCCGAGACGGTGATCAATTACGAGGACTGGGAAGCCGGGCAGGAACTGCGCACGGTGCGCGCGGGCCGCGTGCTGCTGTGCCCGTCATGGGACATGCAGGACCCCGGCCCGGACGAGGTGCGCGTGGTCATGGAGCCGGGCGTGGCGTTCGGCAGCGGCAACCACCCCACCACGGGGCGCTGTGTGCGCGTTTTGAGCGAACTGTTCGAACGGGACAGGCCCGAAGCCGTGCTGGACCTGGGCTGCGGCACGGGCGTTCTGTGCGCGTCGGCCCTGGCCCTCGGCGCGGCGAGCGCCACGGCCGTGGACAATCAGCGCGCGACCGCGGACACCGCACGCCGCACCCTGGACCTCAACGGGTTCGCGCACCGCGCGCAGGTGTTCCACGGCGATGCGCGCGATTTCGCGCACACGCCCGCGGACCTGCTCTGCTGCAACATTTTCTATTCCGTGATTGTAGAGCTGATCGAAATCCCGGCCCTGTTCGAACGCCGGTGGATGCTGTTCTCGGGTCTGTTTGCAAAACACATAGACGAGATACACGGCAAGCTGCGCGCCAAAGGTCTTGAAACGGTTCAGCATCACACGGACGACCGCTGGAATACGCTGCTCATGCGCAATCCGGATTATTAATCGCGTATCATTAGCCCAGATTCCTATATATCCAGCGCATTCACCAGCGCATCAAACGCCGCCAGGGTGTCCTGCACATCCTGCGGCGTGTGCGCAAGGGTGACATACCCCTTGCCCATGAGCGTCATTATGCCGTGGTTGCGCAGGAATGTCTGGAACTCGGTCATGCAGGTTTTCCGCTGGAATATGTCCGCCATGCCGTCCGGTTTCCGAATGTCAACATAGCATGCGCCCGCAAGCTCCACATGCAGCACGGACGCGTAGTTGTATGCGAACCAGGGCAACCCGCGTTCGTCGAACAGCTCGTTCAGTCCGCGAACAAGCTCGTCTGTTGTGTCCGCGGCCTTTTCGATGGCGCGGGTGGCCTCGAGTTCGAGAATGGAATAGTACACGGCCGAGCAGGTGATGGGAGACGCGGCCATGGTGCCGGCCACAAAGCAGTTCGGGCCGCCGCCGGACATGATTCCCGAGCGGTAGGTCTCGACGACATCCGCGCGGCCGCCCACGGCGCCGCTGCTCGGGAAGGCGCTGCTCATGATCTTGCCAAGAACCGTGATGTCCGGGTTCACCCCGTACCACGCCTGCGCTCCGCCCAGGTGCAGGCGGAAACCCGTGACCACTTCGTCGAACACCATGAGCGCGTCATACTGGTCGCACAGGCGGCGGATTTGCGCCGGGAAATTCTCGTCCATGGGTATGGTTCCGGACTCCGGGCCGATAGGCTCCACGAACACCGCGGCCACTTCGCCGGCGTGTTGTTTGAGCGCATCCTCGAGTGCCTGCGGGTCGTTGCACGGAACCAGCACGGTGTTGGCCACGCACTCGGCCGGGATGCCGTTGGCCATGAACCGCTCGCTGTGCGGAACCCACATATCCGTCACGAACTGATCCGACCAGCCGTGATACGCGCCGCGGAACTTGATGACTTTATTCTTGCCGGTGAAAGCGCGGGCCAGGCGCAGGGCGGCCATGCACGCCTCGGTGCCGGACTGGAAGAACCGCACCTTGTCCACCGCGGGCATGTGTTCCACGATTTTGCGCGCGGCCAGGGTCTCGAACTCGTCGGGCAGCCCGTGGAACCAGCCCTTGTCGCGCATCACGGCCATGACTTTTTCGCCCACCGCGGGCGGGTTGTGCCCCAGCACCACGGGGCCGCCGCCGAACATGTAATCAATGTACCGGTTGCCGTCCGCGTCCCACAGGTACGCGCCCAGCGCGCGGCGGATGAACACCGGATGCGGCGTGGTGTGGCTCAACATGTGCTCGAGGCCTCCGGGCAGAACGGCCTGCGCCTCCTCGAACAGCTTTTTCGAGGCTTCCGTTCTGGTTCCGATTTCTGCTGCGGCCGCGGCCAGAGCGTCTCTTTTCAGTGATAAAGGCGGCCGCGCGCAGAGTTCTTTCATACGGCCGTCAATTTCCGCGTATTCCATGGATGGTCGTCTCCTCGTTTCCGAATGGCCGTTCCTTCAGGACATGAGCGTGAAGTGCGGCGAGCGGTTTACATGGATGTCCACAAGGGCCGGGCCGTTGTGGCCGAGCGCGGCTTGGAGAGCGGGCCGGATGTCTTCGGGCCGCTCCACGGTTGCTGTGTGGAAACCCATGGCCGCAGCCATGCCCGCGAAATTCGGGTGCGCGTACTCGGTGAGCTGCCTGCGTCCCGGTGCGATGAAATCGTTGACATTGCCAAGGCTGGCGTTGTTCAAAACCACATAGGTGAGCGGCAGATTGTGCTGGCGCGCAGTTTCCAGGGCGCTGAAGGTGGACATAAGCCCGCCGTCGCCCACCATGCAGATGACGCGCGTGTCCGGCCGCACGATCTGCGCGGCCACGGCCGCGGGCACGCCCCAGCCGATGCCGGCCGCGCCGCCCGCGCCCACAAGCTGGCCCGCGCGCAGCGTCCGCAGATATTTGGCGAAAAACATCCGGTTGTTGCCCGCGTCCAGAACGACCAGGTCTTCGGGCCGCAACTGCGCCTGCGCCTCGGCCACCACGCGCTCGGGCGCGATGGGCGCGGCGTCCGACATGAACAGGGGACACTCGAAGAATTTGTTCTTCTGCTTGAGTTCGGCAACGGCTGCGCGGCGCGCGGAGGCGTCAATCTTTCCGCCGCTGCTTTTGACGGCCTCGATGAGCGCCCGGAGCGCGGCTCTGGCGTCCGACACGATTCCCGTATGCACAGGGAAAGTGAAGCCGATGTTGCGCGGCTCGATGTCAATCTGGATGATGCTCTGTTCGGCGGGGCGGATGTAATCGGGCGAGAGCATGAGCGTGTTGTCCGGAGCCAGGCCCGTGCCCGCGGCCAGAATCACATCGGCACCGGACACGGCCTTGTTGGCCGCGGCCTGGCCGATGCGGCCCATCATGCCCACGGCGAGATCATGCGTCTCGGGGATGGCGCTCTTGCCCATGAAGCTGGTGGCCACGGCCATGCCCAGGAGTTCGGCGAGTTCGCGCAATTCATCGTACGCGCGCGCCAGGTGGATGCCGATTCCCGCCACGAGCACAGGGTTCTTTGCGCCGATCAGCAACTCCGCGGCGCTCTGCGCCGCGGCCGGGTCCGGCGCCGGGGGCGCCACATTCAGATGCCCCTGCACCGGGTGCAGGCGGGGCATGGCGTTTTTGAGGTCCAGAGCGCCCACGGCCGCGTTCCACCGGCACACCACGGCCGCGGGGCCGGGCCTGCCGCTCATGGCGTGCTTGATGGCGAGCTGCACGCCGTGCAGAAACTCGATGGGCGTGGTGGCGAAGGTGGTGAATTTGCACATGGCCTTCATGATCGCGGGCAGGTCCACGGACCCGTACTCGCCGGTGCAGCACTGGTAGGGCATGTGCTGGGGCAGGTTGGCGTAATCGCTGGTTTCGGTGATGATGACCATGGGCGTGCCCGCGAGCGCGGACTCCACGATGCCGAACGCGCCGCTGGTGCCGATCCACAACCCCTGGCCCATGACGATTGCGGGCTTGCCCGTGAGCCGCGCGGCCATGTCCGCCATGCACGAGGCCGCGCCTTCATGCCGCGACAGCACGCATGTGACCCCCGGCGCCTTGTCCGTGAGCGCGTCGAAAAGGAACGGCGTCACGCCCCCGGGCATGCCGAACACATACTCGATGCCTGCCGCCTGCACGATGTCCGCAAACACCTGATTCACATGATCCGCCATAATGATCCTCCAGTTGCCTTTCGCAGTCAGTCTTCGATGCGTTCCACATACAGGCCGAGCCTGTCCGTGAGCAGGGAGTTCAGATTCTTATCCAGCAGAATCCGGCGCATCTTCCACAGGGGCGTGTGATGCGGCACGGCCGAGCCGCGGTCCAGAAAATCGCATGCGATGCCCGTGCTGATGTCCAGCAGATGCTCGAACATGAGGCGGCCCATTTCGGCCGAAGCTTTGGCGGGCGCGCCCGCGTATGTGTGGTCGTCGTAGTGCTCGATCTGGGCCTTGATGTTCTGCGCCACATTCGCGATCTTCTTGAATTTGTCCGCAAGGGTCTCGCGCGCGGCGCCCATGAAGTAGGTCCCCTTGTCGTTCTCATCGGAGAACACTTTGCGGAACGCCGGAGGCAGGTCCCGCCAGCCGTCGCCCACAAGCTGGGGCCACAGGTGCAGCGCCAAGGAAGTCTCGACGAACCCGGCGTGCCAGTCCTGCGAAATTTCATCGAGAGAGATCGGGACATCCGGGTGATCCTTGATCGCGTCGAAGAACACATTGCCCTCAAGCATGCGGCAGGCCACGGCCGAGAACATGGAGATGGCGTGCGTCTCGAATTTTTTCGTGAGCGAGTGGGCGGCATGCTCCAGGGCGGTCATGTGGCGCGGGCCGCCGTGGAAAGAGGTGTAGAGCAGGCGCGCGAACCCGTGGCGCGCGAAGGGCAGCAGCAGCCGGTAGGCCACCTCGCGCACCAGGGGCGCGGGGAAGGGCACCGAGCCAAGGTGCGGCAGGCAGTCGTCGGCGATGGGCACGGGCGGCATCATGAGAAAGGTCCAGTCCGGTTTCATTTCCGCCACGCGGCGCACGGTGTGCTCGCCCAAGACCATGGCCTCGAACCAGTCCTGTCCCACGGGCAGATGCGGGCCGTGCGCCTCCAGCGGGCTTATGGCGGCCACCACGCAAGTGCGCGCGGGGTCCAGGGTCTTGAGGCGGCCGTGCGAGGTTTCCTCGAACCGCAGTATCCGGTCTTCAATAGACATAAGCGGGTTCCTTGTTTTGAATGTGTGCGTGAGCGGCGGAGGGGACGCTTTGAAAAACTTTCCGCCCCGGCTTGACGCCGCCACACACGCATGATAACATAAATCAAATGATTAAATCAAGCGATTGGTAAAGAAAAGTTTCAGGCAAGGAAATCCGGCGAAAATGACAAGGCGAAAAAATACCGAACCGCACCCGAAAGCAAGCCGGGACATGCTGCTCCAGGCAGCTTTCGAGGTGTTTTCACAGTATGGGTATGCGGGCGCGACCACGCGCGAGATTTGCGAGCGCGCGGGCGGACTGAATGTGAGCGCACTGCATTATTACTGGGGCGGCAAGGCCCAGCTCTGGGACGCTGTGTGCGGGTTGTATTCGCAGCGCATCCGGGATGTGCTGGCGGCAAGCGCGGATTTCGGCAAGCCGCCGGGCGAGGCCGTGCCCGCATTTCTGAACGCGGTGTTCGACGCGTTTGTGGCGCATCCGGACCTTGCGCGATTCAACATGTGGGTCACGCTCGAGGCCGAGGTTATAGACTACCGGGCCACGCGCGGCCACATGGACCCGCTGGTGCGCATGGGCGCGGCGTATCTCAAGCAGCAGCAGGCGCTGGGGCTGATGCCGGGCGTGGATGTGGAGGCCGCGCTGGTGCTCATCAGCGCGCAGTTGATTTACGCCCTAGCGCAGCGCAACGCGCACAGGCATTTGTTCAACCGGGATTTGAGCGACCCGGAGCACGCGGCGCGCATCAAGGCCGGGTTCATGAAGTCCGCGCTGAACCTGCTGGGCCTGGATCCGCAGGCGAGCTGATACACCGGACACGCGACAAAAGGAGACCGATCATGGCGGAGCTGGATGCGGCGATCAACAATGTGTTGAAATTCAAAAATGTGGACCAAGTGGGCATCGTGGTGCACGACATTAAGGACGCGATCAGGAACTACAGGCAGAAGCTCGGCATTCGCACCTGGTACCGCGCGGTCTCGGCGCCCGACGACGACGGCTCCGTGTTCTTCCGGGGGCAGAAGCTGAACTCGGACATCGAGTTTGTTCTGGGGTATTGCGGCGGGCTGCAGTTCGAGCTGGTGCAGTCGTCGGGCGATGCGAACATCTATTCTGAACATCTGGAAAAGCATGGCGAGGGCCTGCACCATGTCTGCTTTTTTGTGAGCGACCTGGAACGCAAGCTGGCGGCTTATAAAAAACTGGACATCGAGCCGGTGCAGACCGGACGCGTCAAGGGAAAGGGCGGGGCCATCACGCACTATGCGTATCTGGAGAACGGCAAAACCAACGGCTTGTGCATTGAAATGAGCGAAACGCGCCTGTACGGGCTGCCCACGAAAATGTCACCCTTCATGATGAAGGTGGGCATGCTGACCGGGGATCTTGAAGTCGTGGAATACTGACAACGGCGCCAGAACAACAGGATACAATGAAGCAATGCGCCCCGCCGGAATTTTCCCGCGGGGCGCTTTCTTGTGCATAAAGAAAAAGCCCGCGGGGTGTAAACCCCCGCGGGCTTTGTTGCCAATCCACAAGATGCTTACGGAACGCATTCTCCGCCTGTGCAGGTGCCGCTGTCGCAATCCGTGCCGCTGATGCAGGAACACCCATCCTGATAGGTCGGGTCGGCGACGCATGCTCCGGTTTCGCACACTCCGGCGTTGCACTCGAGACCCGCGCCCGTGAGCGCGCAGTCACCAGCCATGGAGCATGCCGCGCATTCCGTGCCGCCAACAAGGTAATTGGACAGGCAGTCCGAGGGCGAAGCGCCGCCGCAACCGTTGTCGTACGGAGGCCCGGAGCAAGTGGAGCACACCCCGGCATTGCAGGCATTGCCGACACCGCCGCAGTCGGTGGATGTGGAACACGCCTGACATGTTGTGCTGCTGAAGCAATATCCGCTGGCGCATTCACCTGAAAACACGCAGGCACAGGAATTCGCGTATGGCGTCATGGCGCAACCCATGTTCACGCAGGACATCAGCCCCGAACTCCATTCGCAAGTGGCATCATTGCCGCAGTCTGTGGTATCAAGGATGTCGGCGCAGGTCGGGCAGTCATCACTGCAGTTCTGCGTATTTTCGCCCATCTCGCAGGCGCTGTTCATGTTGCAGGAACCGCCCGAGGGTTCGCACTGCATGAGCGTGCCGTTCCACATGCACGCCGGGTCGTTTGTGCAATCCGTGGTGTCCATGATGT
>Ga0101944_10006520_pt1 | contig 12335 bp, 12 predicted proteins | sample DewCreD2012metaG_FD_75245 | JGI IMG/M metagenome (GOLD analysis project Ga0101944, IMG submission 75245) | Hot spring sediment bacterial and archeal communities from British Columbia, Canada, to study Microbial Dark Matter (Phase II) - Dewar... ... | reverse complement strand
TCACCGCGTATCCGGCCGGCCAGGGGTGCAAGAAGATCAACGGCAAGCTGCACTGCTTCGGCTGCTGGAACTCGGCACGACCTGGTGCCAGCCTCCGGTGAGTTCGGGGAGGGCCGCACCGGATCGGCTCGGTTGGCCTGGCTCGATCTCGCAGCGTTCCGTTTGTCCAACGCCAGCGCGGCCTTACGGTTCCACATCGACTACCACAAACGCATCCGATCCGTCTGGCCCTGTCGCTGATCGGCCGCGCAGGGTGAACACCTGCCGCCCCGCCGGGATCTTGTCGCCCAGTCCGAAGGCGCTGTCCAAGCACAACGCCGCCGCCATGCCGTGCGACTGCGGACAGACCCCGCAGATGCGCTGCGCGATGACCTGGGCGTCCCGTGGGTCACGGCCCCGTAGGATGATCTCGATGCCGCGGAAAAGGTTGCCGGTACTGCGGGCGTCCTTCACGACGCCGTCCTCTATCTCGGTCTCGATCTTGAGATGGCCCTCGATACGAGTGACCGGGTCGATGCTCACCTTAGCCATTATTCTGCCTCCTTGCTCTGCCCAACGGCGCCGACGGCCGGCAGCTGGACGTCGGTGACCTTCTCGTAATAGGGCAGGCTCATGAACTCAGGTTGCGTACAGCCGAGACAGGGCGAACCCGCCCCGATCACCCAGTTGGTACCGCTGTTCCAATGCCGAAGAGGACAGTCGGCGTAGGTGATAGGGCCTTTGCAGCCCAGTTCATAGAGGCAGCCGTCCTCGCCGAACTTCTTGGCGAACTTACCCTCGTCGAACGAGGCGCGCCGGGGGCAGTTCTCGTGGATCAGCTTGCCGTAAAAGGCCTTGGGCCGCAGGTCGTCATCGAGAGCGTCAGCGCTCGGAAGACCGTTCAACAGGATATCGGCCACCGTTCCCACGAACCAGTCCGGATGAGGCGGGCAACCAGATATGTTGATGAGAGGCGTAGCGATGCCGTGGAGCTCGAGCGCCTCTCTGACCGGCACGCAGCCAGTCGGGTTGGGAGCGCCAGCCGGGATGCCTCCGAAGGCCGCACAGGTGCCCACGGCCAAGATTGCTAGAGCATCCTTGGCCAACTCCACGAAGCGGTCCTCCATGGTGACCGGCTTGCCGTCCCGCTCACCCATCACGCAGTACCCAGCGCCCGTTCCAACCGGGATAGCGCCATCGACCGCGAGCACATACTCGCCTTTGTATCTAGCCGCGGTCTCCTCCAAGGCACCTAAGGCTACGTCTCCCGCCCCCGCCATGATAGTGGGATGGAAGCGTAGGCTCACATGCACCCCGGGGAGCACCTCATCCACCAAGAGATTCTTGATCGACGGGTTAGTGGTGTTGAGCAGCGAGACACTGCATCCCGTGCAGGCCGCGGCCGGCAACCACAACAGCGGTATCTCTTTCCCCATCTACCCCACCTCCGCTTCTTAGCGCGCCCTTTTTTCCAGCTGTAGCTTGGCCGCCCGCAGAGTGTTGCGCGCCAGCATCATGTTGGTGACCGCTCCCACTCCCCCGGGTACCGGCGTGATGGCACTTGCCTTGGCCGAAACCGCCTCGAAGTCGACGTCGCCCACCGTCTTGCTCTCCGCTTCGGAGAGGTCGGCACCGCACTTGCGGCAAGGATTCTTCTTGCTGCGGTTGAGCGTGCCGCAGACCGGGCATACCACGACGCGGTTGATGCCCACATCCAGTACCACCGCACCCTCGTTAACCAAATCGGGGCCGATGAGGTGGGGAACTCCCGCCGCCACGATGAGATAGTCGGCCACTCGGGTGTGTTTGGCCAGGTTGCCCCGGTTGGAGGTGTACACATGCGTGACCGTGGTGGTCGCGTTGCGGTTGAGAAGCAGCAGGGCCAGCGGCTTCCCCACGGTGTTGGAGTGACCGACCACGCAGACCTCTGCCCCTTCCAAGGTGTCGGTCACATCGCGGCCCTCAGCCTGTAGGTAGCGCTCCAGCAGTTCCATACACGCGGCCGGAGTGGCTGGCGGGAAAGTCGGCTCGTTGAGAGTGAGTCGTCCCATATTGAAGGGATGGAAGCAGTCGACATCCTTGTCGTGGTCTATCGAGTTGATGACGGCCGAGTCGGAGACCTGCGGTGGAAAAGGCCGCAAGGGCAGGATGCCGGAGACCGCAGGGTCCGCGTTGAGGCTCTTGACCACCTCCACTACGGCCGCCTCGGACGCGTCCGCGGGCAGGACTTCACTTCTGTAGCCCAAGCCCATCTCTCCGCAGAACTTCTCCACCGCGCCGCGATACATCCCCGCACCGAAATCATCACCGACCATGAGGGTGGCGATACCGGGGGTGGCTCCTGCGGCCTTCAATTCCTCCAGCTCCCGCAGAAGTTCCTCGCGGAGCAGAGCTGCGATGGCCTTTCCGTCAATGATCTTCGCCGCCATTCGTACCTCCTTCTGGGAGAGGTCAGCCTTCGACCCGCTCAGAGCTTGCTATACGTGAGTGCCAAAACTTCCTCGCGCAGGCGCGCTGTCTCCGCCAGCCAGGTCTCCACTTTCGCCCACACCGACTGGTTGTAGGCTTGGTCCTCGATCCAGGCCAGGTTGATCTTGACATTGAGCGCCGCCGACTGGGTCGCGGCCTCAGCCAATGCCACCGCCACCCCCGCATCCGACACCGCGTTCGGGTTGCCCGATTCGGCCGCAGGCACACATAACCGTGCCACTGCTACGCACGCCTCAGCCACCCGCAGCGGAACCTCGGCCGCGCCTTTCAGGGCGGCGGGGTGCAGCGTTGGCGGGACTACCAGACCGGCCTGCCCACCACGCGAATCGACAGCTTCTATCGCAACACGGTCAATATCCACGACGCGATGAACATGCCGGTTCCGAACACGCCGCGGCCGTTTTTCGGAGCGGCGACGGCTTACGTTCCGGAAGGCTATGTCCGCGACCCGTTCACCAGCACCTATGTTCAGTCCCCGCCCGCGACGCCGTTGCCCAATGACGCCCGTCTGGACTATTCGATCAACCCCGGGCGGGTCGTGCTTCCCAGGCCGGGCGAGACCGTCGTGGCCGGGCCCGTGGATACGACGGCCCAGTCGCTTTTCGTTACCGCATCGCCGCTGACGGGCGTGCGCGAGTTCTCGCCGCACCTGGTCGCCGGCGAGCGGACGGCGGCCGGACTGGAAGTGGACCCACGCACCTCCGAACGGCTGCGCTTCGACCTGGCGCGGACGACGGATGTGCCGGATAGAAGAGGGGATCCCGTGGAAGTCGAGGCCGGCCGGCGGCCGATCGACCTCGCCCGCACGGCCGAGCCGATCGACGCATCCCGGGATGCCCAGGCGCGAGCGGGCTCGCCGCTGGACCCGACCGTCGGCGCCCCGCCGAACTTCGAGCAAACGACCTACTCGCGGCTGGTCCTGACCCCCGAGCAGCAGAGCGAGGCCTACGCCGACATGCGAAAGCGGCTGAAGGACTATTACGCCGACCGGCTCGCCACCGACGAGGAAAAGCATCGCGAGTTCGTGCGTCTGCTGCGGGAGATCAAGCAGGGCAGGAAGGACGGCCCGATCGCGCCCACGCCCACCGACAGCGCGGCCGCGCCGCCTTCAACGGCGCCGACCCGATTGCTGCCGGCGGAGGTGGCCGAGCTGGGCCCGGAGGACTTCATCCGGATCGCACGCGAACTCGTGGAGAAGAACCGCGACAAGGTCGTCATGGCCGAGCCGCAGCGGTCTGCGCCCGTCCGCATCGCAAGCCTGTCGGCGGGCCTGAAGCCCGAGTCGCTGGCGCGGGCGGTCGGGGCGGCCGAGACGTTGATGAAGCAGGAACGCTACGGCGCCGCTTTGGACCAGTTCGACGCTGCGGAACGACTCGCGCCGAACAACCCGCTGGTGTGGATGGGGCGGGCCCACGCCGAACTGGCGGCGGGGTTCTTCGCCAAGGCAGACGGCCGAATTCGAGAGGCGTTCGGTCTGGACCCGACGCTCATGATGGCGCAGTTCGACCTGGAGAGGATGGTCGGCATCAAGGGCCTGGAGCGCATCGTGAAAGATCTCAAGGAGCAGGCAGCGCGTCAGCCGGGTCAATCGCGTCCGGTGTTTCTGCTGGCCTACATCGCATATCACACGGGGAATCTGGAGCGGGCCGCGGAGTATCTCGCCGAGGCCGACCGTCGGGCTGAGGGCAAGGACCAGACGGTCCGGCTGGTTCGTGAGCATTGGAACCTGGGTCGCTAGTTCCGTTGCCATGCAGAGAAAGAAGGCCCGGCAGTGACGTCTGCCGGGCCTCGTCATGCGCAAAAAATGAGCCGCGGACGGGGGGGATCCGCGGCTCGAGGTTCCCCGACCAAGGGGGAATTTGCCCGGGAGGGGGGGACCCGGGCGATCAGGGACAAGTGTCGGGGGTTGAAGAAGGAGGGGGGGGACCTTCCTCGGGGAGTACCCCCGACAAAAAAACCCCGACGCATTACCTGCGCCGGAGCCCTCATCGGCCCAAAACAACCGACGCCTTCGTCGGTTTTCTTAACAACGTCATACTATACCCGCTTTCGCCCGCCAATCAAGGGCCTGCGCGGTTTTTTTTACAGGTCCTTAATACGACCCCCATCTCAGACATGTCGGATCCCTTTTTCCAGCCTTTTTCATTCGGGCTTTTGCTGCCAGTCGAGTTCCACGCTCGCCGGGATGTCGTGATATGAACGGGGAAACACGTAGTCCTTGCGGAGCGGATGGCCGTCCCAGTCCTCCGCCAGGAGGATCCGGCGCAGGTCCGGGTGGCCTTCGAACTGGATGCCGAGCAGGTCAAAAGCCTCCCGCTCATGCCAGTCGGCGGCTCGCCATAGGTCTGACACGCTGGGAATCGTCGGATGCTCGCGGTTGCAGAACACTTTGACCGCCAGGCTGTGGCGGTGTTGGAAACTCCACAGGTCATAGACCGCGCAAAGCTTCCCATCGGCCGCGTAGTCCACCCCCGAGAGGTTCGCCAGCCAGTCGAGCTGGATGGCCGGGTCCCTCCGGAGGAACTCGGCGATGGCCCGCCAGTCTCGGGCCAGAACGTGGATGCGGGGGTGTTTGCCGGTCGGATGGGCCTCGATCACGGCGCCGGCGAAGCGCTCCTGCACCATCTGAATGATCTGGGCGGGGGTCATGGGCGGCGAAGTTCGGGCTGTGGATAACCTGTCAAGTGTCAGGCGCGTAGTCTGGAGCGGAGGTTGTCCAGCACGTTCATGAAGTTGATGTAACTGTCGTAGGGGCTTTCGTAGGGGCTGAAGTACTTGTGGACGTCGCCGTCCGCCCAGTACTTGGTACACATGTAGTAGAAGTGGTCGGAGCTGCTGATCCGCCGCCAGTCGGCGAGCAGTTCGGCGTCGCCCTTCTCCTTCATCGGCCCTTCGAGTTTGTAAAGTTCGTGCAGAGCATTGCTCTGCATGGCGTTGCCGAGCCACGCCGAAAGGTCCCGTTCCGAATCGGCCCAGCTGGTCACGTGGGGCACGTCGATCTCGCCGGCGGGCTCGTGGCGGTCGATCACCTGCGAGGGCGTCAGGAAGTCGTTGCCCAGGCGGAGGATCTCGCCGGGCAGGTGCCGGAAGAAGTCGAAGATGCCGGTTTCGGCCCATTGGTGCTCGCCGATGGTCTCGTAGTCCATGAACAGGTTGCACACGTGGCCGTTGCCGTTGATCTGGTTGACCCAGCGGGCGAACTTCTCGGCGGTCAGGGGGTGCTGCTCCCACTCGCGATTGGAGAAGCGGAAGGCGATGTCGTCGCTGAGCCGGTAGTTTTTGAGCAGCAGCCGCAGCTTGGGGGCGTGGGGCGGCCGGTACACGTAGTTGGGGCTGCGGCTGCCCAGCACCTGGTCGGCCCCTTCGGCCAGGATTCCGTCGTAGCCCATGTGGCTAACGAAGTGGGCCAGGTCGTTGTTGTACACCAGTTCGGTGTTGCGGAAGACCCGCGGCTCCTGCCCGAACAACTCGTGGATCAGCCTGCGGTGCATCTCCACCTGTTCGCGGAACTCGTCGCGCGAATAAAGGAAGGCGAGGCTGTGGTAATAGGTCTCGGAGAGGAACTCGACGCAGCCGGTGGCGTTGAGTTCGGCGAACGACTCGACGACCTCCGGGACGTGTCGGCGGACCTGCTCGATCCACACGCCGGTCATCGAGAAGGCGACGCGGAATCGGCCCTCGTGGCGGCGGATCAGGTCCAGCATCAGCCGGTTGGCCGGCAGGTAGCACCGCATCGCCACCTTGCGGATGATGTCGGCGTTCTTGAACTCGTCGTAATAGTTGCGATCGACGTCAAAGACGCTGTAGCGGCGCAGTCGATAAGGCTGATGACACTGGAAGTAGAAGCAGACCGATGCCATGACGTCTTGTCCTTCCCGGTGATGCCCATTCTAAGGCCTGGGCCAATCAAGTCACGTCACCAAAACCGCCGCTCGACGGCGCCGCGACGGTGATCGCCATGCCCCACGACTGGCGGACCATGACCGACGAGCGGTTCCTCGAACACTGCGAGCTGGAGACGTTCCGCGGCGGCGGGCCGGGCGGCCAGAAACGCAACAAGACCAGTTCCGGCGTCCGCCTGGTCCACCGTCCCAGCGGGCTGAGCGCCTCGGCCACGCGCCGGCGATCCCAGGCGATCAACCGTCGCGAGGCGCTGGCACGGCTTCGCCTGGCGGTTGTCGTGGCCCACCGTCATCGTGTGGACCTGGCCGCGTTCACGCCGCCCGACTGGTGGCGCGGGCTTGGGTCGGGATTGACCCCGCGCCATCCGGATTTCCTTCGGGCGGTCGGGCTCATGCTCGACGTGATGGCGGCGGCGGGCTGGAGCGTCTCGGCCGCGGCCGCCGCGCTGGGCGTATCCGTGGGCGCGATGGTTCGGCGGCTGGGCGTCGCCGACGCGGTATGGGCCGCGGTCGCCCGAGAGCGCGCCGCCGCGGGGCTTCGCCCGCTGAACAGGCCGGAATGATCGGCTACACTGCGCACCATGTCCCTGCCGACCGAGCGTGCCAACAGCGCCGCCCCCGACTGGTCGCCCCAGTCATGGCGAAGCCGGCCCATGGCCCATGCCGTGGAATACCCCGACGCGGCCGCGGTGGAATCCGCGCTGCAACGGCTGAGGGCGCTGCCGCCCCTGGTCACCAGTTTCGAGGTCGAACGGCTGCGCCAACTGATCGCCGACGCCCAGCAGGGCCGGCGGTTCCTGCTGCAGGGCGGCGACTGCGCCGAGACCCTCGCCGACTGCGGCTCGGATGCGATCGCCCGGAAACTCAAGATCATGCTCCAGATGTCCCTGGTGCTGATCCACGGGCTCAAGCGCCCGGTCATCCGGGTCGGTCGCATCGCCGGCCAGTACGCCAAGCCCCGCTCCAGCCCGACCGAAACCAGGGCGGGCGTTTCGCTCCCCAGCTACTTCGGCGATCTGGTCAATGACGCGCGGTTCGACGCGGCCGCCCGCCGCCCCGACCCCGATCGAATGGTCGAGGCCTATTACCACGCGGGCCTGACCCTCAACTTCATCCGGGGCCTGCTCGACTACGGCTTCGCCGACCTGCACCACCCCGACTACTGGGACCTGCGGTTCTTCGGCAAGGCCGGGCTGACCCGCGAACTTCGGGATGAGTACCAGAGGATGAGCGAGAAACTGGCCGAGGCGCTGCGGTTCATGGAGGCGCTGGGCGAGACGCAAATCGGCGATCTGACCCGCGTTGAGTTTTTCACCAGCCATGAGGGGTTGAACCTCTGGTACGAGAGCGCCCAGACGCGAAGCGTGCCCCGCCGGGCCGGCCACTATGACCTGACCTGCCACCTGCCCTGGATCGGCGAGCGGACGCGGCAGGTGGACGGGGCCCACGTGGAGTTCTTCCGCGGCGTGAGCAACCCCGTGGGCGTGAAGATCGGCCCGAGCTGCACGCCGATCGATCTGTTGGCGCTGATCGACGCGCTCAACCCGGCCAACGAGCCCGGCCGGCTCGTCCTGATCCACCGGATGGGAGTCGGTCGCGTCCGCGATTCGCTGCCGCCGCTGTTGGATGCCGTCCGCCGCGCCGGCCGGCGCGTGCTTTGGGTGTGCGACCCGATGCACGGCAACGCCTACTCGACCGCCTCGGGCGTGAAGACCCGCGACTTCGGCGACATTCTCGGCGAACTGACCGCTGCGTTCGAGGTCCACCGCGCCAGCGGGACGATCCTGGGCGGCGTTCATTTCGAGATGACCGGCGAGGACGTAACCGAGTGCGTCGGCGGCGCGTCGGGGGTCAAGGAAGAAGACCTGGGCGCCAACTATTCCAGCCTCTGCGACCCGCGGCTCAACTACGAACAGGCGATGGAGGTGGCCTTCGCCATCGCGCGTCAGGCGACCTGAGGGCCGACCCTGCGACGCCATTGCGCATCGGTACGGGCCGTGCGGAGATAGTCGGCACTCGGGCGGCGGCAGCAGTCCGCCAGCGGGCGCGCAGCGACCGCTCGTTTGAAGGCTGTTTCTCCATCCCTGCCCAGTTGCGAGGCGAACCCGGGAATCGAATGGTCCTAAGGCGATCCTGGGCGTTGGGTCGGCATCGGCGCCGGCCGATGGCATAGGCGTTGCTACGAACCGTTTGTTCGAGTCCGCGGGACCTTGCCGCCGCCGGGGTTGTGCGCCGGCGAGGAAGAATCCGCTGATGCACGGAGGCCAATGATGTACGGCTACTTGATCGACATGGACGGCGTGATTTATCGGGGCAGCCAGCTCATCCCCGGCGCCAATCATTTCATCCAGGAGCTGCGACGCCGGGACGTTCCTTTTCTGTTTCTCACCAACAACAGCCAGCGCACGCGGCGGGACGTGGCGACCAAACTCAATCGCATGGGCATCGAAGTCGAGGCCGAGCACGTCTTCACCTGCGCGATGGCCACGGCACGCTTCCTGGCCCGCCAGAAACCCGGCGGAACGGCGTTCGTCATCGGCGAGGGCGGACTGCTCACCGCCCTGCACGCCAACGGCTATGCGATCGTGGACAAGGACCCGGACTACGTGGTCGTGGGCGAGGGTCGGACCCTGAACTTCGAGATGGTGGAGGCCGCGCTGGGGATGATCCTGGGCGGGGCGCGGCTGGTGGCGACGAATCTCGACCCCAACTGCCCGACCCAGCACGGCATGCGGCCGGGCTGCGGGGCGATTGTGGCCATGCTCGAGGCGGCGGCCGGCGTCAAGGCTTTCAGCGTCGGCAAGCCAAGCCCGGTCATGCTGGGGGCGGCCCAGAAGGCCTTGGGCGTCGATCCGGACCGCACGATCGTCATCGGCGACACGATGGAAACCGATATCCTCGGGGGCGTGCAACTCGGCTACAAGACGGTCCTGGTGCTCAGCGGCGGAACGCGGCGGGAGGACCTCCGCGACTACGCCTTCACGCCCGACCGGGTTTACGAGTCAGTCGCGGCGATCCGGCACGACGACCTGATCGCGGAGTTGGGCGGGATGAGCAAGATCGTGATGACCTAAGAAAGGTCGTGAGGAGCCGAGGCGGCGTCCGCAAGAGAACGTCGCGCAGACCGTGCGGTGCGGTCGGCGCGACGGGAAGGTCGCTTCACTCGGTTGACTGATCAGCGGCGGCGACGAAGCAGTCCCGCCGCCGCAAGCAGGGCTAGCGAGGCTGAGGCCGGTTCGGGGATCGCCGCGGCCGGGTTGGCGGCGATCCGGAAGCCCAGGTTCTTTGTCTCGTTCAACGGGCTCTGGCTGTTGCGTACGGTGGCCCGCAGGTTGTTGAAGTTGAAGTCGTAGCTGCCGCCGCGGTACACCCGATTGGTTGAACCGCGAAGCGATTCGGTCCACTCGGCGACGTTACCGCCCTGGTCGAAAGTGCCGAAGGGGCTGTCGGAGTTTTCGAACTCGCCGACCGGCGTCCGGTAGTAGGGCGCGCCGATGCTTTGCGCGCCCGAGGTGAAGTTCGCGTTGTTACCCGGATCCACCGGCTGTACGAGGTTCGACGGGATTGTGTTGGAGGCGGTCGGGTAGAGGAAGTAGCCGGCGGAATTGGGATCGTAGTAGGCCGCCTTGTACCACTCGTTCTCGCTGGGCAGGTAGTAATCGGCGCTGACGCCCCGCACGACGGTCGCGAGGGCGGCGAGGGTATTGGCCCCGTTGAGGGCGTAGGCGCCGGTTTCGGTGGTGCCGGCGACCTGAAGGCCGGTCGGCTGGCCATTGTGCAACCAGTTGGCGAATCGCGCGGCGTCGGCCCAGGAGACGTAGTTGACCGGACGGTTGGCGTAGTCGGCCGCCACCTGGTAGGTGTACGAACCGGGAGAGCCGAGTCGTTCGATCTTGGCCCCCTCGGGGCTGGTCCACATCACCGTGTTGTACAGGCCGTAGGTGTCCGTCGCCGCGACCGCGTTGAGAAAGGCGGTGTACTGCGCCGCCGTCACCTCATACTTGCTGATGGCAAACGGTTCGGCCACCGCGCCGTACCCGCTGGTCCCGTCGTTCATGACCTTGGTGTCGGCGGCGTTGCCGGCGTTGTTGACCAAGACCCAGTCAAGGGTGATCGCCGCCTGCGATGAGCCGACCGCGGCCAGCCCTACGCCCAAGATGACGGTCAAGAAGAACCGACCCACGCTTTTCATGGCGCCCTCTCTTTACGTGATGCCGAGTCATTGCAGCGATGCGGACTTATGATTTCGACTCGGCGGGTCAGGAGTCCGCACGGACCTTCGGGAACGACTTACGTTCCCCCAAAGGGCAAACCCCGCCTGTCGCCAGCATCCATTTCCTCCGGGACGACCTACAGACCTACGCTGTATTCACGCATCGTCCGATAACATTTATACAACACGTCCTGAACCAGGTCAAACGATTTTTCGCATCGAAGAACGCTTGAATATCGGACGCAAAGGGCAGGGGAGCAAAAAATCCGGTCCGGGGAGTTCGGTCTTAACCCTTGGTGGAGCGACCGTTATAGTAAGGTGATGGAACCGGTCAGCGTCGGCATTGTCGGGGGGGGCAAGGTGGGGGTCGGCTTCGCGAAACTGCTGTCTGGCCTGGCCGAAGTCCGGCTGGTTGGCATCCAGACCTCGACCCCGCAGCGGCAACGGGAGCTTTCGGCGATGTTTGGCGTGCCTGCGTTTGGCACGGTCGAGGCGTTGATGGAGGGCGGCAAGCCCACGCTGGTCGCGGTGGTCAATGCCAACGAAGACCACGCTCCCGCGACCATCACGGCGTTGGAAATGGGCGCCCATGTTTTCTGCGAGAAGCCGATGGCTCCTACGCCGGGGGAATGTCTGGAGATGGTCCGCGCCGAGAAGCGTTCCGGCCGGCACCTCCAGATCGGCTTTGAATACATCCACGGGACGATGACCTCGCGGCTGCGGGAACTGGTCGCCGAGGGCTTCTTCGGAGAGCTGACCTGGGCGTCGGTGGTGGACAGCCGCGGCCACTGGTGGAGCGACCCGCCCTCCACGCCCCGCGAGAGAATCTGGAAACTCGACCGCAAACGCGGCGGCGGCATCATCTTCCACTGCGGCATCCACCAGCTTGACCTGATCCGCACCTACCTCGGTCCCATCGATTCGATCACCGCCTATCGCCCGCCGAGGAACGCCCTGAGTTTCTATCCGCCGGACGTGCCCGACAACGTAACCCTCATGCTCCGCGCCCGCGGCGGGGCGGTGTGCAACTTCCAGGTGTTTCACAACCGCGCGCCGTGCTTCTACCGCGAGGTTCCGCCGTTCCGGCCCGACTGGCGTCGGATGCCCGGCCACGACTTCGACATCAGTCTCGTGGGCACGCGCGGCTCCTGCGAGATGAAGATCTACAAGGAGACGCTGTCGCTGTTCCGCTTCGACATCGACAACCGCGACACGACGCTAGAACGCGTCGAGGACTTCTCCAATCATCCCGCCGACAAGAGCCACCACGACATGTTCGGGCTGTTGCGCCGATTCATCCGCAACATCGCCGAGGGCCGCGGCGCGGTGGATCCCAGCGAGGGCGCCCTGGAAACCATGTGGCTGGCCTTCGCCGCCGAGGAGGCTATCGCCCGCAACGGGACGGTCGACCTTGCGGAGTTTCGCAGGTCGGTTTGAGGACCCCTATCCCTTCTTCACCCCCCGCGCGCGGGCCAGTTCATGGGAGAGGGCGGCGAGCTGGGGGCTCATGTCGTCGGGGGCGATCCGCACGTCGATCACGTACACCTTGCCCGAGCCCAGCGCCGCGCGGATCGAGCCGTCGAGTTCGCCCTTGGTGCGGGCCACGCTGCTTTCGCCGTCGCCGACCAGCTCGACGATCTTGCCGTAGTTCCAGCGGGTGATGGCGTTGAACGAGCCGTCGCGGATCTGGCGCATCGTGCCATATCCGTCGTTGTTGAGGATGAACACGATCGGATTGAGGCCCAGCCGAA
>Ga0101944_10006519_pt1 | contig 12339 bp, 10 predicted proteins | sample DewCreD2012metaG_FD_75245 | JGI IMG/M metagenome (GOLD analysis project Ga0101944, IMG submission 75245) | Hot spring sediment bacterial and archeal communities from British Columbia, Canada, to study Microbial Dark Matter (Phase II) - Dewar... ... | reverse complement strand
TGACGATAGATACGATATTTTCAACGACTTCTTTCTTGGCTGCAACCAGCAGCACATCCATTCGATTCGTAGCAGGATCGGGTTCTCCCAACACATCAACATCCAGGTAGACTTCGTTGATATCGAAAGGAATGTATTGTTCCGCCTCCACCTGGATGGTATTCTGAAGCATTTCCACCGTCTGAAACGGAATTTGAATTTTTTTCACGATGATGGAATAGCCACCGATCGAAACGGCTGCATTCTTTTCACGGATCCGGGTGTCTGCAACCAATTTCCGTATGGTGTCCGCGACCAGAGTCGGTTCACGAATCTGCCCATCCTGAATCCAGCCGGTCGGGATATCGGCTTTCCCATACCGCTCCAACCGAAATCCGTTCTTGACTTGTACAGCTTCAGCGATCTTGATGGATCGTGATCCGATATCGAGGCCGACAAGATGGTTTTTTTTCTTGAAAAACATGGGGAACCGATCCGGATCAAGGGATAAGATAGCGCCACAACATAGCCCATGGCTATAATGGTTATAATGGCTATATTTAAAAGGATTGGTTTTTCTATTGCCTTGATTCCTTTTATTTGTCAATAAATGATTTGATATCTTATCGTGAAAATAGTCGGCAGTGGGCAGTCGGCAGTCGGCAGTGTTTTTCGGCCGATTTTCATTCCCGGGGGCGGCGTCCACCGCCATGTGCATTTATCGTGAAAACAGAATTCAGAGGTCAGGAGAAAAGCGGTTTTTGTCTGTTTCATAGACGGGGGTTGCGCTCACGCCATGAGCATTCATGGCCCGTTCCATCAAGACGGAAAATCTGGAATGAATCCTTTGCTTCATCCATTGAAATCTGGAATTCTGGGCGAACGGATCAAGCCGTTCCGTCTCGTCAAGTATTTCACCATATCCAGCCTCATCGTCATTCTCGCCGGCACCATCCTGTTGAGTGTTCTAAACATTCACTGGGCGAAATCCCTTCACATGAAAAAAAGCGAAGATTACGCCTTGGCATTGATTGAGAACTTGAACCATCAGATTTTTCTGCAATTTGTCATCCCAATCATGCTGAAATACGGCAAGATCGAGTTGAGCAACCCGGAACAGTTCGACCGGATGGATACGATTGTCCGCAATACCTTGCATAGCTTCAAGGTGGACATGGTAACCATCTATGACATCAGCGACATTATCTCCTATAGCTTCGATAAGGACCTGGTCGGCAAGCGGCACTTGGGCGGTCCCGGATTCGAATACGCCCTCTCAGGCACCGCCACTTCCCGCCAGGTTCAGCGGGGCAGTCTGCTCAAGCTCCCGCTCGGATTTGCCAAGGAAAGCAAATTGATCACGTTCGCACCGTTACGGGCCGAACGACAGTTTCTCCGCATCACCGGTCCTGTGCTTGGGGTCATCGAATTGACCCAGGACATCACCGAGGACTACAGATCCATTCTGAAATATCAAACCCTCGTCATTTCCACCTGTGTTCTCGTCATGGTGGTGCTGCTGGTCATTCTGGTCCTGGTGGTCAAACGAGGGGAGGCCATTATCCAGGAGCGCAATCTTGAACAGTTCAAACTTCGTGAAAAGCTTGCCCAAGTCGAAAAGCTCTCCTCTATCGGAAGCATGATTGCAGGGATTTCCCACGAAATCCGAAACCCGCTTGGCATCATCACGAGTTCGGCGGCCCTGCTCAAGAAAAAGGCGGAACCCGCAGATCCATCCAACACCTTCATCGATATCATCGTCGAGGAAGCCAATCGCCTGAACACCATTATCACCGATTTTCTGAACTTCGCCAGACCACGAACACCGAATGTAGTTCCTACATGCATCAACGATATTCTGGAAAAGAATATCGGATTTCTCAGACCACAACTCGATTCCCGAAGCATCGCCATCCGAACCGATTACCCGGATCGACTTCCTGCGATTTCCGTCGATCCGGACATGATGTATCAAGCGTTTTTGAATATCCTGATCAATGCCATGGATGCCATGCCCGACGGCGGAACGATCGAGATCGGTGCTGCACCGGTTGAAGATCGATCCTTCGCTGTCGAATTCCGGGATACCGGTCAGGGGATCGAGCCGGATGTGCTCCATCGCATCTGGGATCCATTCTTCACGACCAAGGAAAAGGGCACGGGTCTTGGACTTGGGATCGTGAAAGCCATCATCGAAGCCCATCATGGAACGGTGACCATTGAAAACCGAACGGATCGCACCGGAACGCTCGTTCGGATCGAATTGCCCGTCGAACCCTGAATTGGACCTACAATCCCCATGGAAACCATCCTGATCGTCGATGACGAAAAGAACTACACGCGCATTCTTAGTGCCGTCCTGCAGGAAGAAGGGTATGAAACCCTGACGGCATTGAGCGGCCGGGAAGCCCTCGATCTGCTGCATGCAGCGGACGTCGATCTCATCATCACGGACATGAAGATGCCCGGTATGGATGGAATCGAGCTGCTGGAGTCTATCAAAGCCGAGCATCCGGACTTACCCGTCATCGTCATGACGGCCTTTGGAACCATCGAAAAGGCCGTCGAGGCCATGCAGAAAGGCGCCTTTACCTACATTCAGAAGCCCTTCGACAACGACAAACTGATTGTTTTCGTGCAGAAGGCGCTTGAAGGCTATCGTGTCATCCAAGAAAATCGGCAATTGCGACAGGAAGTGCAATCGAAATTCCGTTTCGGAAATCTGATCGGAAAAAGCAAACGCATGCAGGAATTGTTCGCCCTGATCGAAAAAGTCGCTTTTTCATCCGCTACCGTACTGATTGAAGGAGAAAGCGGTACCGGAAAAGAGCTGGTAGCAAAATCCATCCATTACAACAGCCCTCGAAGGAACAAGCCCTTCATTGCCGTCAACTGTTCGGCTCTGTCGGAAAGCCTTTTGGAAAGCGAACTCTTCGGTCATGAAAAGGGCGCGTTCACCGGAGCATCCGCCCTGAAAAAAGGCCGATTCGAATTGGCCGATACGGGAACCCTGTTCTTGGATGAAATCGGTGAGCTTTCACTGAACCTTCAGGTGAAGCTGCTTCGGGTGCTTCAAGAACGTTCCTTTGAACGCGTGGGGGGATCCACTCCCATTCCAGTGGATATCCGAATCATTGCCGCAACCAACCGAAACTTAAAGACGGAAACCCAGAAAGGGAAATTTCGAGAAGACCTGTTCTTTCGGTTGAATGTCATCCACCTCACCCTGCCGCCTCTGCGGGAAAGAACCGAAGACATCCGACTTCTAACGGATCATTTCATTGCCAAATTTTCCCATGAACGACGTCCGGATATACCACCGGTCACGAGCGTCGATCCGGAGGTCGAACGGTTTTTTCTTCGCTATGCCTGGCCGGGAAACGTACGGGAACTCGAGAACATCATCGAGCGGGCGATGATTCTATGCCCTGGAGATCGGATTCGAATGGAGGACCTGCCATCGGACTTTACCGAAGGGATCGATCGGGAGGTGAAATCGCTGGAACTTCCGGAGGGGATTTCTTTGTATGACAATTTGGCCGAATTTGAAAAACGGCTGATCGAAAGAGCGCTGCAGCAAACCGGATATGTTCAATCCAGGGCTGCGGATTTGCTGGGGATTGGAAAGAGCAATTTGAATCAGAAAATCAAGCGGTTCGGCATTCAGTTGCCGGATGGATCAGGGGGCAGGGGCTGACGAGAAAAGCCGGAGCTCATCCCATTAATCCAGAACTTTCCGCAGGTTGATGAAATTGCTTCGATCGAAGCCGAGCGTCTTGAAAAAGGAGAGCAGATCGGTTGAATCCCACCGCACGGTCGTATAAACATCCTTGATTCCCAAGCTTTTGCAGTAGCGGAATCCTTCTTCCGCCAGCCGCTCCCCGATCCGCCTTCCCATGTAGCGGGGATGAACCCCCAGCAGGGAAATCCAGGCGCTTCGTTTGATGCCGAAAACCCCCGAAAAAATGGTAATGATGGCATAGCCGCGTACCTGCCCATCGATTTCGGCGACGAAACTGGCGTCGTTTTCCCTTCCGGCCTGCTCCACGACGACCTTTCTCAGGTCGAGATCATTCGGCACATGGGTAATGGCAACACTGATCTTGTATACGGCTTCGGCATCCCCCGGCTGAAGTCTTCGGATAACCACTTGATCCACGGCATTCACCTCTTTCGGGCTTTCATTCAATCGATGCGCACGATCTTGACATGATGACCAACCCAATCGGGTGGTAGATACACTCTACCACTATTGCCGCTGGATTTCACCTCTTTTTCGAGCATCTCTTCGCCGTAGATCTCGAACTTCACCTTGCGCTTGGCTGCAGAAGGTTCCATTTGCAACCCATTGTCAGGGGTCATGTTTTCGGTTTCATCCATGCGCATCATCCTTGTCGAGGTCCCATGCCATTTTGTAGAAATTGGAATGAGGAGTCGGGTTTCGTCCCTGCCTTGTAGAAACCCTGTCATGGGCAAGCGGCAGCCCGCCCATGACAGATGGTTTCCAAGGGCGTTTCAACCTGTTCCGATCTTCCATCACCCCTTGATGATTCTAGGCAGCATCAGATGGTGATGGGGACAGATGGAACGGGGATTCTGATAGGCGGCACCGGCAAAGGCAACCATGTACTTGCGGATATCGCTCATGTTGACGATCTCGTCCACCAACCCGTACTTGGCGCAATACGCCGGCCGGCTGTTGTCGTAATATTCTTTGACCATCTTGTTCATATTTTCGATGACGGGCTCGAGCGGCTTTCCCGCATCCTTTTCCTTGACGAGTCGTCTCGAGAAGGTGGCTGCCGCCGCCGTCTCTCCATGCATGACGTAGATTTCGGTGGTCGGTGTGCCGAGCGTAAAGGCATTGTGGCGGTTGGCCGTAGGCCCTCCCATGACATAGTGGGCCGCAGCCGTTCCTTTCCGAAGAACCACGAGCATCATCGGAATGTCGGTCTGCTGGATGGAGTAGATGAGACTCTGTCCCAACCCAAGCAATTCCGCCTTCTCCGCAATGTTGCCGACATCGATTCCTGTGGTATCCTGGAACCAGATGATGGGAACCCGATCTCTTCCGCACAGGGTGACGAACTCGTTCATCTTGATGAGCCCCTGTCGGTACAGCTTGCCCCCGATGCCCGGATACGGCGCATACTCGGGATAATCTTCACCGAGATATCCCTGACGGTTCCCGATCGCCCCGATGAGAAATCCGTCGATTTTCACCAAACCCGTATAGATTTCCGGACCATAATTGGGCTTGTACTCCATGTGCTCGCTTCCATCCACAAGCCTTGCCAGCACTTCGTCGAAGCTGTACATCTGCTTCTGGTTGAAGGGAACAAGCCTGTAAAGATCGTCCGCCGAAAACTTGGGATTTTTCGGCTCCGCCACCCGGAAAAACTTGGGGTTGTATGCGGGCATGTCCCTCATGTACTCCTTGAGGCCATCGAGGACCCCGGTTTCCTCTTCATACACATAGCGGAAGAAGCCGGTGGCATCATAGTGGATCTCCACCCCTCCGGGCGGCTTCTCCTTGTACTGGCGGGCCGCCTGGATGAGCTGTTCGGCTCCCTCCAAATCGAAATGTCCTTTCGGAGACATGCCGCTCAGAATACCGCCGCCTCCGACCGCGATGTTGCAGTTCTTGTGGGCGAAGAGGATGGTCGGGCTGATGCCCTGATATCCGCCGCCTGCCGGATTGGTTCCATAAATGCCCGCCAAAATGGGAATACCGGCAATTTCCAGTTCCGCATGCCGGAAGAACGTCGTCCCCCCTCCCCTTCTTCCGGCATAGAACTTCTCCTGCTCCGTCAGCTTGACACCGCTGCAGTTGACGAGCCACACCAGCGGGATGTTCAGCCGCTTGGCCAGATCCGTCGCCCGCAGGATGTTTTCGGATTGCCCGGGCAGCCAGGCTCCTGCCAGAACCTTGTTGTCGAACCCGATCACGACAGCCCATTTCCCGGAAATCCGGGCAAGGCCGTCGATGACATTGGTCGTCCCCTCTTCGTTGTTCATCGGGTTGTAAATGCTGTGCAGCGGACACCAGGTTCCGGGATCGACAAGATACCGCAGCCGCTGCCAGACGGTCATCTCCCCGCGGGCATTGATCTTGGCTTCTGGGAATCCGGCATTCTTCACTTTCTCGACTTCGGCCTTGATCTGGCTTTCTACTTCTTTGATGCTTTGGACATTCTTTTCACTGCTCTTGATCTGGCCTTCGGAAAGCGGATGTCCAAATTCCGGCATGGTTTCGAAATAAGGTCGCATGCTCTACTCCATATGGATTGAGGGTCAACGGCTATCGCGATGCGTGGAAATCTCGCAGAATGCTCTATTTGCTGTCTGCAGGAGGCGGCCAGAGGCCTTTTTCCTGCAGAACCTCTCTGAGGATCTTCAACCCGGCATTGGCCGAAGGCACGCCACCGTAAATCATCGTCTGGAACATCACCTCTGCAATTTCCTGTGGCGTACATCCGACATTCAAGGCGGCCTGAATGTGCAGCCGCAACTCATCGAGACGGGACAGGACGGTCAATGCCGCAACCGTCACCAATTGCCTCGTGGTATGCGGAATTTTCTCCCGGGCATAGACTTTCCCCGTGATGAACAGGGACATGTCTTTCGCCAGCTCTTTATCGAACGAACGCCATAGATCGTAGGGTTTTTCATCTTGGACACCGGCGAAATAAAGCGCCGCCGTTTTGTGGGTCCTGACTGCGGTATCGTCGTTCACGTGTGTGTCCTCCGACCGGTCGGGTTATCGGTTGGCCTTGCGGATGCCAAGCTGATCCTGGGCGATGATCCATTTGCAGATGTTGGCCGAACCTTCGACCATCGTGTAGGTGGGTGCATCCCGATAGAAACGAGCGACCGGATATTCCGTCGAATACCCATAGGCGCCCAATATCCGCATGGCATAGTTTGCGGCCTTGGTCACCACTTCCCCGGCGAAGTATTTGGCCTGCGCGACATCGAGCCCGTTGTTCAGCTGCCCCTGATCCTTCGCCCAAGCGGCTTTATATACCAGAAGCCTGGCGGCTTCGATCTCGGCCGACATCTGAGCGATCATGTCCTGGTTCATCTGAAATTCGCCGATGGGTTTGCCGAACTGCTTGCGCTGGTTGCAATACTTGATGGCCACATCCAGGCAGCCCTGAGCCAATCCAACGGCTCCGGCTGCAGCCGAAAGCCGGGTCTGATTCAGAGAGCTGAAAACGATCTTGGCGCCGTCGCCGGGTTCACCCAAGATATTTTCCTTGGGAACCCGGGTATCGGTCAGAAAGATTTCACCGGTCGGCGAAGAATGGGATCCCATTTTTTCGAGGGCACTCGTCTTGACCCCGTTGAAATTCTTCATCTCGAGCACGAACGCAGAAAGCCCCTTCGATCCCTTCGACTTGTCCGTATAGGCATAATAAATGATCACATCGGCCACATTGGCATTGGAAATCCAGGTCTTGGAGCCGTTCAAAAGCCAGTGGTCTCCCTTGTCTTCGGCTGTGGACTGCATGGCCATGACATCCGATCCGGCATCCGGCTCCGTAATCCCAAAGCCACCCACATAGTCGGCGCTGACAAGCTTGGGGATGTATTTTTTCCGCAACGCTTCGGAACCGTACCGGTAAATGGTATAGGCGCACCCGAGGGTCTGCATGTTGACCTGCACCCGAAGGGAGCTCGACACCCGTGCGATCTCCTCGGTGACGATCATCGCTGCCAGAAATCCCATATTTTCTCCGCCGTATTCTTCTGGAATGACCGTTCCGAAGAATCCCAGCTCTCCCATAGGCTTCAGGGCTTCCTTGTATGGAAAATAGTGATTGGCATCCCATTCGTTGGCGTAAGGGGCGATTTTCTTGGTTGCAAATTCTCTTACAGATTTCCTCAACATTTCCAAATCTTTGGACAATCCAAAATCCATCTATTCATCCTCCTTGTTGGTTGATCGAACTCGACTGAAATCGGGTACTCAGGTCGCTTCAAAGCTATTTTTCAGCTACATTACCCGCTTGCCGAAGTCAAGAAAGAATTCATTCATCCCGGAACTTCGTCAATGTCCCGCAGTGGTGGCGTGTCGTCACAGGCGAATGTCGCTGCCCACCGGAACACAACCCTCTCGATATCCTCTTTCCTGAAGTCCCGCCTTTCCTAAGAGGCAGCCTGCCAATCGCAATTGGCATATCATCTTTTCCTTCAGGAAGTTTCTCGTTTGTTTTCAAGTCGTTGTAAACAAGCGCTTTCGGCCCCCCGTTTGCAGACCATTCGGATCATCCTTTGAAAAGAAAACCGATGCATTGGCGTCCGCATCCCGATCGGCATCTTTTCGGATCGAGATCGGCATATCCATTATCTATTCAAAGAAAAAGGAGGTTTCATGGCTGAAAAACGATGGTTAACGGAGGACAAGCTTGCACTGATCATGGGTCTGTTTCTGTTTCTGCTCGGGACGCTGAACTATCTGGGTCTGGATGCACTGGGTTGGAGTGTCAAAACCAACGTATGGACCAGCGTAGAGAAAATTTTGTCCCCTGCAACAGGAGCCTATAAAAACCTCAACGGGGTGTTGTCTCTGATCTTTACCTATATCTTCATTACGGCGTTTCTGTCGATCGGCGTAAAGTTTCTGGGAGCGGATGTACCCAAATTCATCCGATCCTTTACCATCGTGTTTTTGATCAGCTATATCTGCTGGGCGGTGGGGCATTATGCATGGATCGCAGCCACTCCGGATACCCGGGCCAAGTTCCATTTGACCTGGTCGCTGGGTCTGACGGGCGAGGCCGGTTTCATCCTCGCGCTCATCGCAGGAATCTTCGTAGGCAATTTCATGCCCCGATTTTCCGAAAAACTCAAGGAAGCCCTGCGCCCGGAAATGTACATTAAGATCGCCATCGTCATCATGGGCGCCGAACTCGGTGTGAAGTCGGTCGATGCTCTCGGGCTTGCCTCATCGGTCATCTTCCGGGGGCTGTGTGCTATTGTGGAAGCCTATTTGATTTACTGGGCACTGGTGTATTTTGTCGCCCGAAAGTACTTCAAGTTCAGTAGGGAATGGGCTGCACCGCTGGCTTCGGGTATTTCCATCTGCGGCGTTTCGGCAGCCATCGCAACAGGCGGTGCGATCCGTTCTCGACCCGTTGTTCCGATTATGGTATCTTCTCTTGTAGTGGTCTTTACATGTATCGAGATGCTTATTTTGCCCTTTGTGGCACAGTGGGGCCTCTCCAGTGAACCCATGGTGGCGGGTGCGTGGATGGGATTGGCGGTAAAATCCGACGGCGGGGCCATTGCCAGCGGTGCCATAACGGATGCCCTCATCCGAGCCAAAGTGGTGGCAGACACCGGTATTCAATATCAACCCGGATGGATCACCATGGCTGCTACCACCATCAAGATTTTTATCGATGTATTCATCGGCATCTGGGCATTCGTTCTGGCCATGATCTGGTGTACGTTCATGGAATGCGCCCCAGGCTCCCGCATGAAATTCGGCGAGGTGCTGGACCGCTTTCCGCGCTTTGTGCTGGGCTACGTCTTCACCTTTCTGAACATGCTGATTCTGTGCGCGAACGGACCGGAGCTCATCAAACTCGGCAAGGCGACGATCGCTGGAACGGGAATTTTCAGAGGTATTTTCTTCGTTCTGACTTTCTTCACGATCGGAATGGTTTCCAATTTCAAGAAACTCTGGGCCGAAGGAATCGGGAAGCTTGCAGCCGTCTATGTCGTCTGCCTGTTCGGTTTCATCATCTGGATCGGGCTGTTTATCTCCTGGCTGTTCTTCCATGGGGTCAAACCGCCTATTGCATGAAACTTTTTGCCGATTGATCCAAACGGTAAGTCCGACAGACCGATGTCATGAGACCATTCAAACCAAAAGGAGATTCACCATGAACCTGGATGAAAATAAAATCGCAGAAGAAATGCAAAAAATGGAATACGAGCCGCTTTTGCCCGTCGAAAAGAAACTCGTGTCTTGGAGTATCAGCATTGGCGTGGTATCATTGATCGTTTTCTATTGGGTCAGTGCAACCTTTTTCCCCGCCGCCCACGGGGGTTGATCCACAACGAAACCCCGGAACACCGCTCATCGGTTCCGGGGTTTTCACAAGGCGCCATGAAACCTTCCGAAAACGCCCTGCCTTCGCGCCATCACAGCACCATCCAGAACAAATTCCTGATCGGCCTTGCCGTCATTTTTCTGATGCTTGGCATGGTATTTCTGTTTGCCCTGCACATCCATCTGAAGGAAATCCTGCACATCGAAACGGAGGCCAATGCCGAAATCGTTTTCTCTCATCTGACATCCCTGCAGGACTATGTGAGAACCATGCTGCGGCCTGCCGCCCGCCAAGCCCTGCCGCCGGATGAATTTCTGCTCGAAGCCATGAGCACTTCTTTTGTAACGCGCAAGGTGCTGGTCGACTTAAACCGCGAAAAAGACCAATACGTGTACCGGCGTGTTGCGGTATCGCCGAGAAATCCCCTGAGTACGGCCAACGACATGGAGCGGGAGCTCATCCAGTATTTTCAGGAGCATCCGGAAAAGAACACGCGTACCGATTATCGCATGATCGGGGAGCGGGAATACTACGTCATGGCCAGACCCGTCCACTTCGAAGGGGAATGCCTGATGTGCCACGGCGATCCGAAGGATGCACCCCGGGTGCTGATCGAGCGATACGGCGCAACGAATGGGTTCGGCAGAAGTGAAGGCGAGCTGGCCGGTCTGGACCTGGTCGCCATGCCGGTGGACAAGTCCCTTCAACATATCCGTGAAGCCATCGCCCTGTTCGGCGGATTCTTTTTCGCAGCGGCGCTGGGTATGTTCCTGCTCATTTCCTTCTTTTTCAATCGGCTGGTTGTCACCAACCTCCGCCGGCTTTCGGCCATTTTTCGGGAAACGTTTCAGCATCCGAAAGACCGGATGATTCTCGATCGACTCGATGAAGGCGATGAAATCCGTTCCCTGCTCGAAGCCTTCGAAGCCTTCGCCTTTCACCTGAAAGAAGCGAGGCTGCAGTTGGAAGACTACGCGGCCAATTTAGAAGACAAGGTCCGTCGCCGAACGATGGACCTCAGCCGGGAAGCTGCGGAGCACCGCACCGATGTGCGCCTCTTTGTCGAACTCTTGGGGGATCTGAGCAAAAGCGAGCGCCCGGATGATTTGCTGCATACCGCCCTGCCCCGAATCGCTCGGCGGTTCGGGGCCACCCGTTCGGCCTATCTGTGTGCGCCGCTGGGCCGTTCCCGTTTCGTATGGCCGGATCCGGAGGCCGAAGTCCTAATTCCGAAAAACTGGCTTGCCCTGATCCAGGAAGGCCAGGTCCGCATGGAAACCGACCGTGTCTATGTTCCGGTAAGCTCCCTGGAATGGAACCGGGGAATTCTCGCCCTGGTCTGGGACGGTCGGCCAAGACCCGATATCGCTCCCGAAATCCTGGCGGCGCTGGGGCAACAGGTGGGGATCGCCCTCGACAACCTGGAAGCCGTCGATGCGCTGCTCACCCAAAACAAGCTGCTCGAACGCATTTTTGAGGGCATCTCCGATCCAATGCTCCTGGTGGATGCCTCAGGCACCATCATTCTGGCCAACCCCTCCGCCGAAAACCTTTCGCAACGCATTCGACCGAAAGCCTCATTGGCCATCTGGTTCCATGCCATCACCGGTCATCGGGAACCCGATGAGCGCCTGAGCGAAGCCCTTTGCGCCTCAACCCCAACCAATCTCGAATTCGAGTTGCCCGGTTCCCGCCATCTTGCGGTGAATGTCTATCCGCTTCGGAAAAGCGAAGACAATGACCGGGCAGTGGTATATATCCGGGAAACAACTTTCGAAAAGCGGCTTCTGGCAAGAATGCAGCAGAGCGAAAAACTGGCCGCCCTGGGACGGTTGGCTGCCGGTCTTGCCCACGAAATCAACAATCCGCTTGGGGTCATTCAGTGCTACGCCCAATTGCTTCAGAAAAACCGGATGGAACCCCAGGCCAGGGCCGATCTCGACATCATCCTCACCCATACTCAAAAAGCGCAAACTATCTTAACCCAACTTCAGCGTTTACACACAAAGCATCAATAAAAACAGGTAGATAAAAGTGACAATAATCGATTTTGGCACTACAGATTTTGTTTGCCTTACGGAGTTGGGTAACAGAAATCAGATAATGGTCTTTTGGATATTTCCAGGTCTGTGAGGTAGCCCCAAAGCATCATAAATTTTGATGTGGCACTCTTCGGGCTTTGCTGTTTTTCGAATAAACAGCATCTTTCCATCGGAGCGTTTCATGGAGGTTGTCACTCTGTAGTGGCTGGAGAGTCTATTGCGGATGGTTGCCCAGCTATAGGTGATGCCTTGGT
>Ga0101944_10006518_pt1 | contig 12340 bp, 9 predicted proteins | sample DewCreD2012metaG_FD_75245 | JGI IMG/M metagenome (GOLD analysis project Ga0101944, IMG submission 75245) | Hot spring sediment bacterial and archeal communities from British Columbia, Canada, to study Microbial Dark Matter (Phase II) - Dewar... ... | reverse complement strand
GCCGCCGGTTGCGCTCTTGGTGCCGGAACGATGGGAGGCTGAAGGGCTCCCTGTTGCCGTTGCCGTGGCGAAGCATTTGGCCAATGGAATCGCGGCATTGGCGATCGCCTCGTGCGCGCTGCTCTGGTTTTGGACTGCTCGCTCCTCTCAGACCCGCTCGGCGTCGCGCACCCTGGGTGCGTTGTTCCTGGCCTCGTGGCTTTCGGTGGTGGTGGGGCGTGCGGTCGTCTTGCCAGCGTATGCTGAGGCAGTGACGCTTCGTCCCTGGATGCAAGCGGCTCGAGTAGTGACCGCCGGTGCGCCGGTTTACTTTTTCCGAACCTTTGACTACCAGGCGGTCTACTATTTTGGTGGCCATATCCCTTCGGTAAGCGAGGGAAACTTCCCCTCGGAGCAAAAATTCCTGTTGGTCGACCGGCGGACTTGGGAACGCGGCGACCACGGACTCGAGCAGGCGTACGAAGAGGTACCATTGCAGGGCACTGCTTCGACGATTCCGCAGCGGCTCGTACTGTTACGCCGAAAGGCGGAATGATCGAGTGGCAAGGGGTTGCATGGCTGCGCGTGGAGGAGGTGTGTACTTGATGAGCGCGAATATTCGAGTTCCGCTGCTGGATCTCAAGCGGGAGTACCAAGCCATCCGGGAGGAGATTCAGGCCGCCTGGGCAAGCGTGCTGGAAAAAATGCATCTCCTCAAAGGGGAAAACGTGACGGCCTTCGAACGCGAGATTGCCCAGTTGGTCGGCACGGAGCACGCCGTGGGGGTCGCCTCCGGAACCGACGCATTGCTGCTGAGCGTTCGTGCTTTGGAGATCGGGGCGAACGACGAGGTGGTATTGCACGCAAACGCGTTCGTGGCCGCCTTGGAGGCGGTGCTGCACGCGGGAGCCAAACCCGTGCTCGTCGATGCTGCAGAGGGCGATTTTGGTCCGGACCTCGAACAGGTTCGGCGCGCAATCACCCCGAGAACAAAGGCAGTCATAGCCGTTCATCTGTACGGTTATCCTTTGCCCCTCGAGCCCCTTGTGGATCTATGCGCCCAGCAGGGCATCTCGCTCATCGAGGATTGCTCTCATGCCCACGGGGCGCGGCGTGATGGACGTCACGTAGGGAGTTTCGGTCGAGTGGGCTGCTTTAGTGCAGGGGTGGTGAAAAACTTGGGGGCCTACGGTGATGCTGGGTTTCTCACCACCAGCGATGCCTCGCTGGCGGCGAAAGTGCGGTTGCTCCAGGCCCACGGTCAGGCGCGCAAGAACGACCACCAACTTTACGGCTTCAATAGCCGCTTGGACGAACTGCAGGCGGCGGTGTTGCGCGTGAAGCTACGGCACCTCGAGGAGCGCAACGCCCGCCGTCGTGCCATCGCGAACTTCTATCGCGAACAGTTTGCCGCGCTTCCCGTGATCGTCCCAGCAGAACCCAAGGACACAGTAGCGGCTTACCACCAATTCGTGATCCGAACGAAGAAGCGAGATGCACTCCAGGCCTATCTCAAAGATGCAGGGATTGAGACGGGCGTACACTACCCGGTGCCGTTGCACCTGCAGCCCGCCTGGACCCGACAAGGCCGTGGCAGCTACTCGTTCCCCCGAGCGGAGCAGTATGCAGCAGAGTTGTTGTCGTTGCCGGTGTTCCCAGATTTGACGGACGCCGAGGTGGAGTACGTCGTGCGAAGTGTCCAGCGGTTTTTTCAGCAGCAACGATGAAAGCACCTCGAGTACCTGAAATTTCCGTGGTCGTCCCGGTGCACAACGAGCGAGGGAATGCAGGGCCTCTCGCTCGGGAAATCGATAGCGTGTTACGCCGCTTCGGGATGGAGTACGAGGTTTTGTTCATCAACGATGGCAGCACCGACGGCACGTTGGAGGAACTTCAAGAAACGTTGGCTGACGTGCCGCGTTTGCGCATCCTGGACCTGGAAGGCAACTTTGGCGAGGCGGCTGCCCTCACGGCGGGCTTTCAAGCAGCGCGGGGCCGCATCGTGATGACTCTCGACGGCGACGGCCAAAACGACCCGGCAGAGCTGCGGAAACTTTGGGAGCGGTTTGTGGAAGGGTACAAGGTGGTTTCTGGTTGGCGCCAGCAAAGGAAGGAGGGCTTTTGGCTTCGAGTGCTCCCGTCCCGTGTAGCGAATTGGTTGATTGCGCGCGTGACGCGGGTGCCGCTGCACGACAATGGTTGCGGGTTGAAAATTTACCGAGCAGAAGTTGCCAAGCGCCTGCAACTGCCGAGGGGCTTTAACCGCTTTCTCCCAGCGATTTTGGGGGTTCGCGCCGAGGAGGTGGCGGAAGTGCCCGTGCGTGACCGTAGTCGCCAGCACGGAACTTCGCATTATGGATTCAGCCGCACGTTCGTGGTCATGAGGGACTTGTTGGCTATGCCGTTCTTGCTCAGCCACCCGAAGCTGTTCGAGCCTGTGTGGCTAGCGGTTGTGCTCGTGGCTGGGGCCGTGTCGCTAGCGCTTTTGGCCAGCGCGCGCTGGGGTGCGACAGCGGTAGCTTTGGCGTTTGCCACGGTCGCCTCGTCGATTTGGTGGAACCTTCGCAGGTTTAACCGGGCGCAACGTGAGGGGGTGTTCCGTGTGCGACGCGAGTTCACGCGTCTCGGCGCGGCTATGCTGGGGGAGCGCCCTCGGCACCGGGTGGGAGAACGGTAGTGGAGCGGTTGCGCTTAGGCTTGGTTGGGGCGGGTTACTGGGGAAGAAATCTCGTGCGCGTCTTTGGTGGGCACCCCCAGGTGGAGTTGTGCGCAATCGCAGATCCTGACGAGTCGGCAGCCAACGCCGCGGGGGCAGGGCTCCCGATTGTTCGTGACGTCGAGCAGCTTCTGGATGAGTTCGATCCGGATGCCGTTGCCATCGTGACTCCGCCGTCCACGCACTACGACTTAGCTCGTATTGCGTTGGCGGCAGGAAAGCATTGTTGGGTGGAAAAGCCGTTGGCGTTACGTGCGCGAGAAGCTGGCGAGTTGGTCGAACTTGCCGAACGGAATCGCTGCCAGCTCTTTGTCGACGAAACGTTTTTGTACGATCCGCTCGTTCGCACGGCTCGCGAGTGGATTCATGGAGGCCGCCTGGGAGAAGTTTACCATCTTTCCTTCCAACGCTTAGGGCAGGGGCGCATCCGCCGCGACTCCAACGTTTGGTGGAATTCCGCACCGCACGACCTTTCCATTTTTTGTTACTGGATCGAATCTCCCGTGCGGCGTGTGCAGGTACAGAGCTTCAGTTACTTGCAAACGAACATTGCGGATGTCGCGATCGGAACGTTGGAGACAGCAAGTGGGGTCTCTGCCCACATCTATCTGAGTTGGATGGCGCCACAAAAGGTTGCCACGGCAACCGTGGTAGGCAGCCGCGGGATGCTGGTGTTCGAAGGCCGCTTCGGTAAGCGCAAGCTGGAATTTTACGAGTTCCAGGTGGCGAACCCCGCGAACGTGCGAGGCAACGTGGTTCCAGTCGAACGGTTTGAATGCACAGAAACAGTGAACGGCGGGAGCGAAGAGCCTTTGGCACTGGCAGTGAACGCCTTTGTCGACGCGATTCTGAACGGCTCGCTCCCTCCGAGCGCCGGGGTGTTTTCCAAGCGAGTCGTTGAAATCCTGGAAGCTGGTTTGCCGTACTAACAGGTTCGCCCGACCCACGGCGCACGCAAGGATGAGAAGGTACCCAAGGGCAGAGGGGGTCTTGGCTCGAGCTCAATCAGCTGTTGCCGCGCATTGGAGCTTCAGTCGGATAACAGCCGAAGGACTTTTTGAGTTGGGCACGGCATGGCGACCTCCGCTATTTTGTCGCTGCAACCGGAACGGCTTCATGATAACTTGGCGTCCGTAGCTATGGCAAAAATCCTGGTGGTCGAAGACGATCCCGACATCATGCGCATCATGATCCACACCCTGCGTGCCGCGGGGCACGTGGTCGTGCCCGCATATGGCGGCGAAGATGCGCTGCGAAAGGTGAAACAACACCGGCCGGATCTTGTGTTGACCGACCTGGCGATGCCCAAAATGACCGGCGTGGAAGTCATCGAACAAATTAAGAAAGACGCGGAAACCAAGCACATCCCGTGCGTCGCCGTCACCGCTCACCTGTGGGAATTTCTGGCGCAATCGGCGGGTGACGCAGGTTGCGAGGGCTACCTCGGGAAACCATTTACGAATCGCCAGTTGGTGGAGTTCGTGAATAAACACCTCGCAGGCTCGGAAACCGCTGATGCTGCTGGGGGGAAAGCTCGGTAACAGGCTGCGCGGCAGCGAGAGCCTGGTCTTTGCCTGCCTGAGGGGACGTTGAGGAGATTCGTGCGTCCAAGGCTTGGCCGGACGCAAACATTCACGACCCAGCCGGTTTCCACGGCTTCGGCCGCTTGCCCGACCGGCCGATACACCTGGCCAGAGTTCCGGGGGATCGTTGGCACGCTTCGCCGCCAGGCTCGAACCGCGGCAAAACGGAGCCCGAATGCGACACGTGCCCGCGGCCCGGCACGTCGCCTTGGGATGTTCTGCCTCGTGGCGACGGTGACGGGGCCGGACCTGTCGTGCAAAGAATGGAGACCGCAAACGACGTTTTTGAAGGAGCGACGGTCAGGCCTTCGGTAAACGCGGGCACCGGCCCGTCTCGATCCGGGTTCCGGGCGACCTTTTGTCCAAGCCTCTTTTCCTGAGGCGGCGTGACGGTGTCCCCGCAGTGCTTGCGCAACAACCTGCGGCCTTTCCCAGTCAGCGAGGCTTGGGTGGTTGCCGCTCTGTTTCGCCGCAGTCCAGCTCGACGCGCTTCGTGCCCGCCGGATGCTTTGTCGGTTGCTTTGCCTGCCGAACGAATTGCGGTGCCGTAAATTGTCAGAGCGTGTCATTGTTGTCGCTCCGAACCCCGACCCGTCAAGTTTTTGAACGACAAAGCTTGTTTCCTCAGGGGGTGACCTCGCGGCCTAGGACACGAAAACGTCGCGCATCGTCTTGCCTCCGCGTTGGCATGGGTGCTGCTTGGCTCTGGCGCACAAGTTCGAACCTGAAAAGGCGCGAGAAAGCGAGGCGAGGGACAATGCAGCGAGCACATGCACCACCGTAAGAAAGAGCGAACGCGGGAGAGGCACGCGCGGCCGCGTACACACTTCTTCGGCCAGGGACCGCGCGAGGACAAAAAAGGTAGGTTGAAAGAATGGCGGGGACACCGCCGCCGAGGAAAGACCAGAGAGGAACAAAAAGGAGAGAACAATGAAGGCAATTCGGGACAGCAAGGGTTTCACGTTGATCGAGCTACTCGTGGTGGTAGCGATTATCGGGATTTTGGCAGCGATTGCGATTCCGCAGTTTGCGGCGTACCGTCAGCGGGGCTTTGACTCGCGGGCGCAGTCCGATCTGCGCAATGCGGCTACTGCAGAGGAAGCCAACTACGCGCAGAACCAAGTGTATGTCAGCTGCACTGATGCCGCATGCAATACCTCGTTGCCGGGGTTCAAACTCTCGAATGGTGTGAGCATCGCAATGACCGCCGCCACGCAGAGTTTCACTGGCACTTCCACACACAGCTTGGGCACGGGTAGGACCTGGAGCTACGACTCGGCAGCCGGCGGCATTAAGAACTAATCCGCGGCCAACCGCTCAGCGTGAAGCAAACTGGGGCCGAGGCCTTTTAGCCTCGGCCCCAGTCGTTTTGTGAATGAAAGATTTGGACACTGGAGAGATGTGGACAGCGGAAAGATTTGGACACGGAAAGATTTGGAAAGATTTGGACACGCACGAACCTTCGGCCTGGAAAAAACTTTGGCGCGGGAAATTCGGTGAACCGTCGGGGGCGAACAAAAATCGTAAGCCGGCGACGCCAACTTGGGAACACCCAGGCTCATCGGTCTCATTGTCCGAGGATGCGTACCAGGGCCGAGAGGCGGTGCGGCTGAACGCCCGTGTTCCGTGAGCCCGGGGCCAAGCTCGCGGTGGTTGCTCCGCAATCCTGAGCACGGTGCTCGACACGTTTAATGGCTCGCGGCGGTCCTCCGTGAGTCTCCAACTGGTTGTATCGCCCGAAGAGAACCATTAACTAGGGCGCCGTGTTCGCTTCGGCCGGAAGCCAAAGCCAAGGGGAAAGCACCCGGATCGTTCTGCGCCTTCTCGGGGTCGTTGTCGCCCTCGGGATCGCCCTTTTGGGGCGCTTTTGGCTTACTGCCCCCGAGTGGGTTTCCGCCGGAACGTGGTTGCTGGTCCTCGGCTGTGTGAGTGCCGCGGTGCTGGCGGGGAGACCGACAAGCCAGGGAGAGTCGTTCTCGGAGAGCGCGCAACCATTAACGCTCGGACCCCGAAGGCGACTCGGAGGGGCGATCGCGCTCCTCGGGTTCGGGCTTTTCGCTTACACGACATGGGCGTTGTTTACCGCCTGGCAAATGAACTTTGACTGGGCCGCACCGACCATGGTGCTCGGGGTTGCACTGACCAGTGCTGGGCTTGCACTGTTGGACCGTCCCTGGCGTACGGGAGTTGCGCGGGAGCACGTGACGACAACGGAGCTAGCGATCCTCGCAGCGATTTTTCTTCTGGCCTGCTTCCTGCGGTTTTACAAGATCGACTATTTTCCGCCGTTGGACGGCTTCGTGGCCATCGAGGAGCCCCAGTCGGGACAAGGCGCCTGGGCCATCATGAGAGGGGTACGACCTTGGGAATTCTTGCTCGATCGCTGGATTGCAGTGCCTTTTTTTCACTGGATGGGAATCTCGATCCTATCGCTCCGCATCCCCTTCGTGATCGTTAGCTGCCTCACCGTTTTGGCTACCTACGTACTGCTGCGTGAGCTTGTTCGTTGGCCAGCCGCATTGTTCGGTACGTTCCTTCTTGCGGTGTCGCATTGGCACCTTCACTACGCGCGTTTGGCGCACAACATCTTCCCTACCACGCTGCTCAGCGTCGTTGTTTGGTGGTTGTGTATCCGCCAGACACGTACTGGAGGAGTGCGTTTGTACCCGTGGATCGGGTTCTGGAGCGGTTATGCCTTGTATGCATACGCTGGTTACCGCGGAATTCCCGTCGTTGTTGCGTTGTTTCTTCTTGGGCAGCTCGCCGTTTTGTGGCGCAAGCGCCGAGAGTCTCCTTCAAGCTTGCGAGCCCTGAAAGTGCACCTCGCAGGCTTGGCTCTGGTCGGGGTGTTCTTTGCGGGGCCAGCGCTAGTCCTGGTGAATCAACTCCGCTCGAATCCGGCCTACTTCCTCGAGGCGTTTTACCGGTCTTACGCGAACAAGCAGTACTACGTGTCGGATTGGCCTACGTGGCTCAAGCTTCGTTGGGAACGACAAGTTCAGACGGCCCGCATCTTCCACCACTTCGGAGATGCCGAGCAGGCTTACAATCTTCCGGGAGAACCCATGCTCGACCCCGTGTCGGGGGTATGGTTCACCGCCGGGTTGTTTTTCTGCCTCCTCTATCCACTACGCCGATTCCAGGGGTTCTTTGCGTTTGCTTTTTTGTTCTTGCTGATCGCTGGAGCCACGCTGACCCAAACATTGGTGGTAGCACGTTTGCAAATCGTCGTGCCCCTGGTGTTCGTACTCGTTGCCCTGTTCGCGGATCGCGTGTGGCAGCTCGTCGAGGTGGCGAGGTATCGCTGGGCGCAAGCGGTGTGGGTCGGTGTGGTAGTGCTCTCGGCTGGCGCGGCATTCGCCCTGAACTGGGACGTGTACTTTGGGAAAATCATCCACAGCCCGGTGATGCGAGCTGTGTACCGAAACTATTACACGACCGCCATCACGTACCTCCACTCGCTTCCGGACGACGCCTACTTGCTGGCACTCTCCGATATGGGGAACCTGTTCATGCCCAGCGACTACGAATGGTGGCGCGGGGAGCGTGTTCCCGGGAGCGTGGTGAGCGACATTTATCCTGTGCTTGTCGGCAAGGACGGTCCATGGAAGAACCGCCAACTGTACCTCCTCATCCAGCGACCATTCGAGCAACAGGAGATTGCCGACTTGATTCGCACTTACTTGCCCCAGGCCGAATGCCAGTGGATTCGCCACCCTGAAGGTTACCCCCATCTCGATCAGATTGGCTGCGCACTTGGCCGCAACCCAGTTCCGCGGGCGCTTCGGACTTCTCTCCGAGCTCGGTACTTTCGCGGCGAGCAGGAGAAACTGGTTCTCGAACGGGACGAACCGGTTTTGAGCTGGGCGCTCTCTCCGGAACCGTGTTCGCGATGGCGCTATCCGGAAGAGCCTCCTTGCCGGGCAGAGTGGAGCGGAACGTTCTTGCTTTCGACGGACGGACCCCGCGACGTCGCGATCGAGGCGCGCAATGCTCACGTAGAGGGCACGATCGATGACCGAGCAATCATGCTCGACCGTTCCGTGCCCATCGAGGGATACGTCCTCGAAGGAGAAATGAGCGCGCAGCGACTGTCACTCCCCCCAGGCGAGCACCGCATCGAGCTCCGTGCGCGCGGAACCAGAGCCGGCGAATTGGGGGTGCGTCTGCGCGTGAAAGACCCTGTTGCGGGCTGGCGACTGATTTCCTTCGCAACAGCAGTGGAAAACTCAGAGACAGCCACGGATCGAGGTGCTCAGAACACCGAATTGCTGCGGGCGAGTGTATCCGGTGAACTCCGTGAGCGGACCAACTGAGTGGTGGCCTGACCGAACAACCGAATCGGCTGCATCGGAACACGAGCCGGGTTGATGCAAGCAATGTGACCATGCTGGTTGAACCCATGGAAAAACGGTTGGTGTTCGTTCTGAGCCCGCCTCGATCGGGCTCTACCCTCCTCATGCGTATGCTGGCCGCCCACTCGGAGATTTACAGTCGGCCGGAGCCGCACCTGCTGCCGCCCCTCGCCCACTTGGGGTACTACGACACAGTGGACGCGGCCCCGTTCGACCATCTTCAGGCAGCTGCGGCGATTCGCGAGTTCGTTGCCGATCTACCGCGTGGGGAACAAGATTATTTGGACGCCTGCCGCGCGTACACCGACATTCTTTATGGCCGAATGCTCATGGCTCGTGGCAAAGGCAAGCGGTACTTTCTCGACAAAACACCCGCGAATGCCTTGGTCCTTCCGTTCCTCTCGAAGCTGTACCCGGAGGCGCGTTACGTGGTGTTGTTGCGCCACCCGGCCGCCATCTTTGCCTCGTACGCAAACTCGTTTTTCGACGGCGATTATCCCGCAGCGCACAGATTCAACCCGATTCTCCATCGATACGTTCCTGCCATCGCCCGGTTTTTGCGCTCGGCTGCGGTGCCCATGGTGCGCGTGCAATATGAAACTTTGGTGCAGGAGCCAGAGGCGGAACTCCAGCGGGTTTGCGCGTTTCTTGAAGTCCCCTTCGAGCCAGGGATGATCGAGTACGGCCGCCACGAATTTTCCAGGCGCGGACTGGGCGACCCGATTACGGTGGGCCGACATACGCGTCCCATCACCGAATCGGTGGAACGCTGGGCAGAGGAGTTGGCGCGCGATCCACAGAAGCTGCAATTCGTCCAGGCGATCGTGGAGGGGATCGATGACGCAGATCTCGAGACCTGGGGCTTCCCGCGCGCGAGCCTATTTGTGCCTGTCGACCGTGCTCGGGAAAGCCTCCGTTTGCCCCCGCCGCGCCGTCTCCCGATGGATCGCTTCCGGTTGCAGCGCAAAGTGCTGCGTTGGGCCCGCAAGATTGTTCACGGTGTGCCAGGGTTGGAAAAAGTCGTTCGCCAAGGCCGGATGCTGTGCGACGTTTTACTACGAGGGTGAACGCGCCCGGTCGCCGCAAGATGAAATGGCGCTCGCAAGCGCAAAGAGCCAAGGCGGCAGACGCATCGTTGGAATCAGTGTAACCGGGGAAAATGTCTGCGCCGCGTGATGTGGGGGCGGGGTCCCTGCAGGGACGGACACGCCGAGTCGATGCAGGGCGTTCCAGCGGGTGTTCGTACTGGCCCGCGACCGTGCTGGCGTGCGCATTTGTTCTCCTCGCCCTCTGGCGCGAACGCTACGCCGAGGCTGGCCCGCGGCGAATTTGGGGCGAGCTCTCCGCACTGCTGGAAGCAGTTGGGACGACGGGCCAGTCGCTGATCCTGTGGGCGAACCGCTACCTCGCGGAAGTTGCGGCCGGGCTTGTGCTCGCGGCAGTAGTGATGGCGGCGTTGGTACTGTGGTCGCAACGCGCCCGTGGGCTTGTTTTCCTCTTCTGGGTAGCTGCTCTAGGGTGTGCACTTGGAGGGCAGTGGGCTGCCAGCAACGGCCACCCGTGGTTCGTGGCGATTGGTTACGGAAGCGCCATTTTCCTGGCTGCGTGGTTCGGGTGGCGTGCCCACCGGCACGCAGTCACAAGCGTGCCAGCGCTCGCATGGAGCGATGCGAGAGACGCGATCCTGCTGCTGGTGGTGGCCACGTTCCTGCGTTTGTGGGCCCTCGACGAGTTACCGCGCGCATTGGAGGGCGAGATGGGGTTTTCCATGCTCGCAGGGACAAGTTGGTATGGAGTGAAAAATTACTTGGTGGACGCCCTGACCACCGTGTCGGTCGGCTGCATGCATTTGTTCGTCCAGCTCGCCTCGTTTTTCCTTTTGGGCGATTCGGTCTTTGCCTTGCGCGCAAGCGCAGTGGTGATGGGAGTTGCCGTGGTGTGGAACGTGTTTTGGCTCATGCGCCAAAACGTGGGCCGCCAAGCGGCTTGGTGCGCAGCGTTGCTCGCAACGTGCGGCGCAGAGCAGCTCTGGTGGTCGCGCAGTGAAAATGCGTATTTCATCGCGGTTTGCTTGGCCGGCACCATCACCGCGCGCCTAGCTTCATGGTTGTGGCAGAGCCCTGGATTTGCCCGGGCGCTCACGGTCGCTTTGTGGATGGGGGCGACCCGGCTGTTTTACCTCGCAGCCGCGACGTTGTTTTTGTTGCCGCCGTTGGTCGTGCTCCATGGACTGATCTTCGCGCAGGGTCGCCGCTGGCGCTTTGTGGCAATGCTCGCTGTGCTGCTGTTCGGGGTTGTCTCGTGGGCCAGCAGCCTGTCGTTGGTTGCGTATACCGTAAAAGGAGAGTGGCATTGGATTCACCCGGCGTTGCACGGCGAGCTTTTAGCCAAAGAAGAACAGTCCCTGGTGGAACGAGTTACAAACATCGCAAGCCGAGCTCTGGAGAACGCTGCCGAGGTGGGTCGACAGTGGACGATCAGCGCCGGGTTCACGCAGTGGTATCAGCGAAGCACCTGGCCTTACCCCCCGACAACGATCAACGTGGGATTCGTGGTCTTAGGGGCGTTAGGTTTGGGAATCGCGTGCGGGCGGATGAGAGATCCGTTTGCAGCTTTGTTGTTAGCATGGCTCTGTGTTGGCGTTGCCCCTGCGCTGTTGAGCGCCGAGCCGGCAGACCGCCGCATGGCGGCTGCATTCCCCGCATGGTACGCGCTGGCCGGGTACGGGTGGCAACAGGTGGTTGACTGGGTGCGCCGTGGAACAAGGCCAAGCATTCCCGTCCTCTGGGCGAGCGCGAGTTGGATCGTGCTGTTACTTGTAAACGCTGCGAGCTTGGGTTCGCACTTGACGTTGGAAAAAGCCGAGGTCGGGCTCGCAGCACTGGGCCGTGCGACGCGAGGCGCGTTCGAGAAGAGCGATGCGATTTACTACGAAATGGATGAAGCGGCGCTGCCCTTGGTGGTCATGACACACTCGCGTGCTTTTCGCCAACGGCTGCCCTGTTTAGAAACCTTGGCCCCGCGTACTTGGTTGGCCACTCTCATCGAGCAGCCTTGCAGCTTCGCGGATCCAGTTTGGATGCTCATGATCCCCCCAGCGGAGCGCGAGGCCCGAATGCGCAATCTTCGCCCTCCGGAGCAGTTCAGTATTTTGCTCGGCCGCGTGCCGGAGCACGAGCGCAAACGCGCAACCATCCGGCGGTTGTTTCCTCAGCTCGAAGAACGAGACGTACAGACGCTGCAGTGGAGCTACACGGCAACCGTGGCCACGATTCGGCGAGCGGACGTGGAAGCCTTAGTTCGTCCCGAGCGGATCGAGCGCCAGTTGGAGCGAGTCGATGCAAATGGCACGGAGACATCCGGCGCACCCGGCGAATGCGCGATCGACTTGCACGGATCGGTGTTTGTCGCCGAGGATGGGTGGTACCGGGTAGAGCCTACGCCCATCGGGGAAGACGCACAGTGGCGGTTAGCGGGTCGGTCCTTGGAGGCCGGTGAAACGTTGCCGCTGACGGCGGGCTTCCATCCGGTGGAATTCCAGGGGCGAATGCGGTGCGGAGGCAACCCAAGGTTGGAATGGCGGCCGAACGGAGAATCGGCGGATCGACATGTTCCACTGTGGGTGCCTTGGTTGAGTGGAGACGACCTGGTGCGAGCGACGCCTGTTCAAACCTATGCAGGGTACGAGCCTGGCGAGCGCATCGGGA
>Ga0101944_10006517_pt1 | contig 12340 bp, 8 predicted proteins | sample DewCreD2012metaG_FD_75245 | JGI IMG/M metagenome (GOLD analysis project Ga0101944, IMG submission 75245) | Hot spring sediment bacterial and archeal communities from British Columbia, Canada, to study Microbial Dark Matter (Phase II) - Dewar... ... | reverse complement strand
AGCCGCTAGCTGCTCCTCGGGCGAGTCCTCGACGGCCGCCGGATCGTCGAACGGCCAGTAGTGCCGCTCGCCAGGGCCGGGGAAGATTCGCGGGCAGTTCTTTTCGACGTTCTCGCAAACGATGAACAAGTGATGGGCCGTCAGCTTGCCCAAATACTCCTGCACGCTTTTCGAACGCTGTCCGGCCGTGTCGATGCCGACCTCGGCCATCACGCGCGCAACCATCGGATGCACCACGTCGGGCTGCAGCCCGGCGCTGTACACATTGAACCGGTCGCCGGCATATTTGCGGAAAAGCGCCTCGGCCATCTGGCTGCGCGCCGAATTCCGCGTACAAAGAATCAAAATGTTTTGACGATCAGCCACTTCTCTGATCCTTTCATTTCCTTGCCGGAAGCGCAGACGCCCGACTCTGCCGCCGGCAGAGTTCGTCGCGATCGACCTTGAGAATTCGGCCCAGCAACTTGTCGTCCTTGGCCGAGTCGGGCAGCCGCCCGTACGCCCTGCACACCACCTCGGCAATCGACCGGACCGCCGGCGACGCCCCCGCGCCGGCAGCGCGGTAGTAGATCCAACGGCCTTCCTTTCGGCTTTCGACGAGCTGAGCCTGATGAAGGATCGACAGATGTTTCGACACCGTGGACTGCGCCAACCCCAAGAGCTCCACCACCTGGCACACGCAAAGCTCTTGCCGCCGCACCGCCCAGAGAATCCGCACCCGATTTTCATCGGCCACGGCCTTCAGTGCCGCAATAAGCTCTCGCATCTCATCCGCCTCGCCGAACCGCACAAAACCGCCCTCCGCCATAGAACGTCATATCGCCATATAACGAAATATATCCGCCGATGGCCAAACGGTCAACAGGGCATTTGTGTTTTCGAGCTTTCGCTCCGACGATCGGCGGGAGGATCGCCGTCCTTTTTGCTTGAGCGCTCGGAGGCTGCGGGCCGCCGTGCCGCTCTGCTGTCGTCCCGTTTCTTCGAATCGCTTCGGACCATCCGAGAAACGCATGCGATCGGTGAGAATCGGCCGAGGGACGGCGATCATCGTCGCACAGCTTTCCGCCGGTTGCGGTTTTCAGTAGAATGAGGGTTTGGACCGATCGTGCGGCAGCCTGCTGGCGGTTCGCCGAATCGATTGGGACCGGGGCAGAAGAGGTTCTTGCACGCCGGGAGAGGCCCGCCATGTCGCGTCGTTACGTTGCCCAGTTGACCCAGCAGGAGGACGTGGACGAGGTTTTCCTGGTTTCGGAGAAGCAATTGCGGCCGAACCGCAACGGCAATTTGTACTTGCAGTTCGAGTTGTCGGACCGCACCGGTTCGATCAGCGCGCGGATGTGGAACGCCGACGAACCGCTCTACCGGTCGTTCGACAACGGCGACTTCGTGCAGGTCGAGGGAACCACTCAGCTATTCCAGGGCGCAGTGCAACTGATTGTCAAACACATCGCCAAGGTCGATCCCGCATCAGTCGACCACGACGATTTCACGCCGGTCAATGCCGTGGCGGTCGATGCGCTGCAACGGCGGCTGGCCGAGATGCTGCGGGCCATGCGCGATCCGTCGCTGCGGAATCTGGCCGAGTGCTACTTGATGGACGCCGCCTTGATGGACAAATTGGCCGCAGCTCCGGCCGGAATCAAGCACCATCATGCGTATCGCGGCGGGCTGATCGAGCACACCGTGTCGTTGATGGAGTTGGTGCTCCGCGTCGCCCCGCTCTATCCTCAAATCGATTGCGATCTGCTCTTGATGGGCGCGTTTCTCCACGACTTGGGCAAAATCGATGAATTGAGCTACGACCGAGACTTCGGCTACACCGACGAAGGCCAATTGATCGGCCATCTGATCATGGGCGTAGAGACACTGAACGCGAAGCTAAGCGAGGCCGAACGCCTGGCCGGCGAGCCGTTTCCGGAAGAAACCGCTCTGCGTTTGAAACACATGCTCATCAGCCACCACGGCGAATACGATTTCGGAAGCCCGAAACTGCCGATGACCGTCGAAGCGATGGCGCTGTATTGCCTCGACTTCCTCGATGCCAAGGTGAATGCGTTTTGCGGGCTGCTGCGCGACGATCCGAACAAGGACAGCACGTGGACCAACTTCCACCCGCAACACAATCGCAAGCTCTACAAGGGCAAGCCCAAATCGGCGTAGCGGCTGTGCGGTGGCCGTTGATCGCGACGGCCTCGCTGCTGATCGTAACGACCTTGACGCCGGCCGAGTCGCTGCGGTGGGGCGACGGGCTGCCCGCTGCGATCCTTTGGCTGCTTCTTCCCGCGCTGGTGCTGTTGTTTTCCATCGGCAAGCCGTTTCCTCTGTTTCGGTTGCATGCTGCCGACGGGGCGGCGTTGGCGTTGTTCCTTTGGCATTCCGCGGCCGCTGCGGCGGCTGCGTTCGAGGGCATGCCGCGGACCGCCGTCAATGCTCTTTGGCTTTGGCTGGGGTTGGGCGCATGCTATCTTTGCGTCCGACAATCGGCGCAAACTCCGCGGAACGCGCGGCTGCTCGTCGCCGTGATGTGCAGCCTGGCCGCGGTTCAAAGTGTGTTGGGCTGTTACCAAACGCTTTGGGGCATCCCATCGGCACGCGCCGAGTTTGCCGCCAGCGCCCGTTCGCTGGCCGCCATTGGCCTGAATGTTCCCGACGACTCGCCCGTCCGCTTGCTCTTCGAAGCCCGACTCGGCGGAAATGAGCCGCTCGGCACGTTCACGCTGACCAACTCGCTGGCCGGCTGGCTCGTCCCGTGGATCGTCCTGCTCGTGTGGATCGTGAGTGATAGCGTGCGAACACTTCGGAAACCGCAAGATTTGACTGCTGCGACGAATCGCCGCCAAAAAAGCAAGAGCCAGGGCACAGGACAACTTGACAGGCACCTGCGTTTTTTCCCACTGGCACGGCTTGTCGGTCTGTCGGCCGTGCTGGTAGTCGCAGTTTTCACTTTGGTTCGAACCGGAAGCCGCACCGGGCTGGCCGCCGCGTGCTTCGGTGTCGGGCTATTGGCCCTTCCTTGGGCCTATCGCCAATGGCGCACGCGAACCGCCGCGCATCGGTTTTTCATTGTCGTTGGCACACTTGTCTTTGGCGGCGCGTTCGTTTTCGCATTGATCTCCGGCGGAGTTGCAGCCTCGATGAAATCGCTGCAATACCGGTTCGACTATTGGAAAACCACTGCCGCGATCATCGCCGATCGACCGTGGTTGGGCTGCGGGCCGGGCCAATTTCAACAGGCCTACACTGCCGCAAAGACCCCGCCGGCAGGCGAAGAGCCGAGCGATCCCCATAACGCCTTGCTGGAAATCTGGGCAACGGCCGGAACACCCGCGGCCATAGCCTGGCTTGCATTTTGCGGCTTGATCGGGCTGGCCGTTTTTCGTGCGGGGTGCCAGTCGAATCCGACCTCTCCAAACAGCCGCCCGCCCCGCGCTGAATCGGGCAAGCCCGCTCGAAACTCAAACCGCGAACCAGCTCGCGATTCGCGCGGCTTCCGGCACACGACCATTGAGTTCGTTCGCGGCATCGCGCCCGGCGCCGCGGCATTGTTGCTCGGCTACGTGATCTTTATTCCTGTTTCGTGGATGACCCGGGCGGTTCTCGGCGTCGGATTAGTTTGGGCGACCTTGCCTGCCGCGCTTGTGTGTCTCGGCCTTCTCGGCGAATGGGTTCAACACGGCCGACTCCCCGTCTGGGTCGTCGCTGCGGCTTGGGCGGCACTCGTGGTCAACCTTGGGGCGGCCGGGGGAATTGGGTTTCCCGGCGTCGCCGTCGTCTTCTGGATGCTCGCGGCCGTCTGCCTGAATCTCGTACAGGCCGAATCACCGATCGAAACGGCTGAGAATGTTCCATCGACCACCGTCGCCCCTGCCCCTCTACAACCAAACGAAGCAGCGGCGGACGTTGGCTGCGCGGCGAACGAGGAATCAACCGCTTCGTCGCCGACAATCGCAGCGTCGGAGCGAACGGCCGCTCGATCGGGCGGTGTCCGATCGGCAATCATCTGGCCCGCGTTGGCCATCTCGTTTGGGCTTGTTTTTGCGTGTCATGCCACGGCCTACCGTCCCGTTCTTCAATGTTCGGCGGAAATGCTCGCTGCCGAGAGGCTTTCGGCAGCGGCCGACCCATTGCCCGCGCTTGCCGGTTGGCAGGCAGCCGTCGCGGCCGATCCGTGGGCGTTCGAACCGCGGGCAGCCTTGGCGGCCGCCCAATTCGCCCTTTGGCGGCAGAACCCGCATCCGGATCGCTGGCCGCCAATCCGCGACTCGCTCGATTCGGCCACGGCACGGGCCGTCAACTGGAGTGCCGTTTGGCACTGGAAGGGCCGTCTGCTGCTCGAAGCCGCACGAGCCGAGACCGCGGACGGCAAGCCTGCGGCCCCCCGCGCCTCGGCCGATGCCGTCGAGGCGTTCCGCCAAGCGGTTCGGTGCTACCCGGCGTCGCCGACGAACTGGGCGTATTTGGCGGTAGCCGAAGATCGTTTCGGGCTTGCAGAAGCCCGCCAAACCGCCCGGCATGCCCTTCAACTCGATGCCGACAATCCCCACCGCGACAAGAAGCTGCCCGATCCATTGCGGCAAACGTTGCAAACCATTAGTCTGAAAGAATGAAGCAAATCGCGGTTGTTCTGGTTGCAGTCGTCCTCGGGGCCGGCAGCGGTGTCGGGCTTGGTTACTGGCGTTTCGCCCGAATCGCTTCGTCCGAGCTTTCGAGTCCGTCCGCAAGCGACCGGGAGGGCGAGCGACTGCCCCAACCGATCGCTGAGGTTTCGCACTTCGAACACGATTTCGGTGCACTCAGCCTTGCGGCCACCGGCGAACACCGGTTCACCGTTCGAAACGTCGGCACAGCGCCGCTTCGTCTTCAGGCTGGCGAAACGAGTTGCAAATGCACGGTCAGCCGGATCGAACAACCCGAGATTCCCCCGGGCGGGGCAACAGACGTCGTCGTTCGCTGGAAGGGACTCGATGAGCCTGGCCCCTATCGGCAAACGGCGGTCGTCCTGACGAACGATCCGAGCCGGCCGCGACTCGTCTTTTCGCTGACCGGAAAGATGGTGGTCGCCGTCCAACTCAAACCCGCCGATCTCGTGTTGTCGCAAATCGCGTCAACACAGCCGACGGTCGGCCAGGTGCGGCTCTATGCCTACCAAAGGCCGACAATCAACATCACAGGCTGGAAAGCCGGGAATAATGAACAAAATGGGCAAATCGAGTGCCGCTGGAAGCAGTTGTCGCCAGAGATGCTCCAAGACGAGCCAGATGCTTTAGCCGGCCAATTGATTGAAGTTACGATCAAACCGGGCTTGCCCTCGGGGCCGTTCGAACAGACAATTCGCTTGACGACCGACGATCCGGCCGCACCGGCAGTTGATTTGCCGATCCGCGGCTACGTGGTCAGCGACATCAGCGTTGCCGGTCCCGGATGGGATTCTCAGCTCAATCTGCTCGATTTGGGCACGATCGATAAACGGAAGGGGCTGCGCCGCAACATCCTGTTGGTTGCCCGCGGACCGCATCGCGAAAACGTGCGCTTCGAATTGGCGGAAATGCGGCCGGCGTTTGTGCGCTGCGAGATCGGCGCTCCCCGGGCCGTCAACAACGGAGCCGCTTATCAGACGCCGATCACCGTCGAGGTTCCGAAAGATAGCCCGGCTGTGAGCTTTGCCGGACCGAAGAGCAGCGAGTTGGGGCGAATCGTGTTTCGCACCAATCACCCGGACGTGCCTGAGTTCAAGATTTTGCTGAGTCTGACCATCGAGGAGTGAATTGATCGCACGGGTGTCGCCATCGCCCCCGCGAGCTGAAACGACCGCCTTTCGCTGCGAGAAAGAACGCATTTCGCGCCGCGCAAGGTGTATACCTTGCGCGGCGCAAAATGGATTTTTCCTCATAGGAGGAGAAAATCGCTCATTTCGGCACGCGAGCAGTATATGAAACCCGGACCATCAGGAAAACGGCTGCTCGCGCGGCGGTGCGGCTGGGCGGGCATCGCTTGCGTTTATACCTCGCACGGCACGAGATGACGTCTTTTCTTTCAGGAGAAAGACGCTCATTTCAGCGCGCGAGCACTATAGGTCGATTTGCGTCGTTCGCAGAATTCGCGGTTTCATTTATTTAGACTGCTTTCGCCCCGGAACGATCTTTTTCTCTTGCAACAAAGCACTCGTTTCGCGGCGCGCGAGGGATCGAGCCGTTCGAGCCGAGCGGATGTGCGAAGCCAGGGCGCGGCGCCAGCCCAATTCCGAGGTTGGCATGCCGGGCCGGTTGCTGCTCATCCCCCGCTATTCAAGGAGGATCGACGTGTATTTCGCGGCAAAAAAGAGCCTGTTGCTCGCCGTGGGCGTTGCGTTGTTCGGCATAGGGACGACGGGGTGTCGGCAAGAGCCGCCGGCCGCACCGGCCGAGGAATCGATCGCTGCCCGTTCCGATGGGCATACGACGGCCAATGCGTCTCGGCGCGATATCGAAGGCAGCGCCGAGGGCAGATCGGCGTCGGCAGCGACCCCGGCAACGGCCGCAGGCAGTCAGGCGGAACAAGCGGGGCTTTCGCCGCCGTTCGACTCCAGCCAATCGTCTCGCGGGCCGGAATTGCCGGACGCTGCGCCGGCCGCTCCAATCGCCGATCAGCCGGCCGGCGGCCCTTCGCGCGCCGGCCCAACAGGCGCAGCCGAACGCCTGTCCGTAAGCGATACCAAGCTAGAGGCGAATAGCGGCAGCGAGCCTCGTATTTTGCCGGCAGCGGAAGCCGTGCCGGGTGCAAATGCCGCAACATTGTCGCCCGAGGCCGAGGCTTCGATGCGGCTCGCCGATCCGACGGCAAGACCGTCGCCCAGCGAAACGAATCCTTTGCGGGAGGGTGAGCGCGAGGCCGACCGCCCCGTGCTGCCGGCGGGCGATTCGTCATCGGCACTTCGAGTTGTGGCCAACAACCCGTCGGCCGACCGGCCCGCGGGCGACAGTTCGTCGCCAGCGTCGGTGGCCGGCACTCAAAACGGCAAGCCGGCGCCCCCGAAGCGAAAGGGCAAACATAGCGGCGAACCCTTCGACCCGATCAAGGAAAACGGTCCGATCTTTGAAGGCTGGCCGAAGCCGCAGCTTGCGCTCGTCATCACCGGCCGAGAAGAAGGATACATCGAACCGTGCGGCTGCGCCGGCCTCGACCGCATGAAGGGCGGCATGGCTCGGCGTCAAACGCTCTTCCGCACGTTGCGCAATCAAGGTTGGGAGGTGGTAGGGCTGGATGTCGGCGGGCTGGCCCGCGGGTTCGGCAAACAGGCCGAGCTGAAGTTCCAGACAATGGTCGAAGCAAAACGGCGCACCGGCTACGACGCGGTTGCCTTCGGAACGACCGATCTGCGGCTGCCTGCCGGAGAACTGGCAGCCGTGGCGGCGGCGACCCAAGATTCGCCGAGCATGTTCGTCGCCACCAACGTGGGCTTGTTCGGATTCGATGCCGGCGTTGCTCCCCGCAGCAAAATCATCGAACGCCCCGGCGCGCGGTTGGGCGTGTTGGCGGTGGTGGGCAGGCAAACTCAACAGGCGATTCATAACGACGATATCGAAATCATCGATGCCGAAACAGCCATCCAACAGATACTGCCCGAATTGAAAAAGAAGGCCGGCTATCTGGTGCTTTTGGCCCACATGCCCACGGAAGAAGCCGACGCCCTGGCCCGCAAGTTCCCCGAGATCAACTTGGTCGCGACCTCGGGCGGACCGGCCGAACCTCCGGCGAAGCTGTCGTTCGTCGAGGGCACGAAAACGATCCGCGTCGAGGTGGGCGAAAAGGGGATGAACGCCGTGGTGATCGGCTTCTTCAACGACCCGAAGATTCCGGTCCGATACCAAAGGGTGCCGCTCGATGCCCGCTTCGAAAGCTCGGCGGAAATGAAAGCCCTGCTGAACGCCTACCAAGATCAATTGCGGACGCTCGGCTGGTCCGGGCTGAACATCCGCGCTTTGCCGCACCCGCAAACGGAAACCAACGGAAAATTCATCGGATCGAAGAAGTGCGAATCGTGCCACGAAGAATCGACAAAAGTGTGGAAACGAACCGGCCACTCTCGGGCGTTCGCCACCTTGGAAAACCTCGATCCCCCGCGCCACCATGATCCCGAATGCGTCAGTTGCCATGTGATCGGCTGGCACCCGACGAAATACTTCCCCTATCAGAACGGCTTCGTCAGCAAGGAAAAAACGCCGGAATTGATCGATGTAGGCTGCGAAAGCTGCCACGGTCCCGGCGAGAAGCACGCAGCGGCCGAGATGGGCGCCGATCTCGAACTCCAGAAACGGCTACGTCAGGCAATGGTCGTTACCAAAGAGGAATCGGCCAAACAGCAATGCTACACCTGCCACGATCTCGACAACAGCCCCGACTTCGAATTCGAAAGCTACTGGCCGATCGTCGAACACTACGAAGATTGAGGCGAGCGGCCCTGATTGATCTTCGCAAATCCTGGCGACGCAAGTTAGCCGAATCTCGGGGGCCGCCGCCCCGCTCCGCCGCTACCCCTCGCCGATCTCTTTCATCACCGCCTCGGGAATGTTGTAGTTCGACGAAACGTTCTGCACGTCGTCGTGATCGTCGAGCCGTTCCATCAGTTTGAGCACCTTGCGGGCGATGTCCGGATCGCTGACGTCCACTGTCGTTTTCGGGAGCCGGGTGATGCTGTTCACCTCCGGTTCGATGCCGGCCTGCTTAACGGCCGAAAGCACATCTTGATACACGGCCGGATCGCACACGATTTCGTAATTTTCGCCGTCGGGACGAACATCGTCGGCGCCGGCATCGAGGGCCAGCTCCAACAGCTTTTCTTCGGTCACGTTCTTGCCGCTGACGATAATCAAGCCCTTGCTTTCGAACATCCAGGCCACGCAGCCTGTGCCGCCCAACTTGCCGTCGCACATTTCAAAAATCTTGCGGATTTCGCCCGCCGTGCGGTTGCGATTGTCGGTGAGCACTTCGCACAAGACGGCAACCCCGCCCGCCCCGTAACCCTCGTAGATGATCTCGTCGAGATTGCCTCCTTCCAATTCGCCGGTGCCTTTCTTGATGGCCCGGATGATATTCTCTTTCGGCATGCTCACCGACTTGGCGTCGTCAATCGCGTATCGCAGGCGGAGGTTGGCGTCGGGATCGCCGCCGCCCATTTTCGCTGCGACGATGATCGCCTTGGCCAGCTTGCTCCAGAGCTTGCCCCGCTTTGCGTCGATCAACGCCTTCTTGTGCTTGATGCCGGCCCAGTGGGAATGACCTGCCATAACTGTCTTCCATCAACTCATCTGGTTCAAACGAACAGGAAAGCGGCCGTCAGCTCGGCAACCCGGCCAACAGCAACGCGGCCGCCTGCAACTTGGCCATCAGCGACTTGTCGGGCCGCGTTCCCGCGACGCTCCGACCGCCTCCGGGTTTTTGCTGTGCCATTGACAGTTCTTTGCAAAACCGGCTGTCTGTCAGAAAACGCAGCTCAACGCGGCCCTCTTGTCGCCGGTTCCCATCCGAAACGAATCGTCGGCCGCTGGTCGGCTGCGGTGCGTTCCGCTGCCAAGCCTCGATCGACGCGAGATTACCGCGGCTTTCGCTTGGTTAGCACCGCAGCTTTCTTCTGCTTCTCGTCCGCAGGCGGCTTGCCGGCCGCCTTGGGCTTTTTTCCGCCGGCCGCCTGGGGTTTCTCTTCGGTCGGCTTCTCCGCCCGGCCCTTCGACTTCCCTTGCGGCTCCGTCTTCGAGGGTTGTGCGGGTTTGCCGCTTTTCGCCGCCGGACGCTCGGCCTTGTCGGCCCCACCCTTCGGCTCCGCCTTGCCCGGCTTTCCCTCCGCAGCCTTCCCCTCCGCCGCTTTGCCTTCAGGCGTCTTTCCCTCCGCCGGTGTTCCTGCCGCCAGTTTTTCTTCGGCCGGTTTTTCTTCCACCGACTTACCCTTTCGGGGTTTCTCCGACGGCTGCTCGCCGGCCGCACTCTGCCGCGGCTGCACAACGACGGGCTTCGGCGACCGCCGCTTCGGCATCCGTTCCGCCGCTGTCGGATTGATTTCGACGAGCATCTCGCGAATGCGCGGAGCAAACGGATTCGCCGCGAAATCCGCACCCAACTGATGCAGCAGCGAAGCGAACTCTACGCCCTTGCTCTTCGGAATCGCCCGTTCCAAGCCGGGCACGCTATGCTCGGCAACGTCCTTCTCGGAAGCCAAATCGACGATTTGCATCACGCGCATCGTCGAGGCGTCCAGCCCGATCGAATGCCCGCCCAAGGCCGCCTGAGTCACATACGACACGACAAACGGCGTCGCCCCCAAATCGCGCAGCCACTTCTGTGTTTCGCCCAAGTTTTTCTTGCGGCGGTCCTCCAAGTCGAAGCAATAAGTCTTCTCGAAAATCGCCTGCAATACCCGCTTGATGCGCTGGGCTGCGCTGCGCGGATCGGGCAGCATGGCCATCACTTCGCACAGCTCCGAAATCGACGTGACCCGGACTTCGTTCCAATCGAAGAAGGTATGCACAAGCGCCGCCAAGGCCGTCTCCGCCGCTTCGTAGCCGGCGTCTTCTAAAAGACACGCGAAGAGCAGATGTTCGAGAACGCTCCGCTGCTGGTCGATCGCCACCGGCTTGTAGTGCTTTCGCAGAACCTTGTGCAACTTCTCGATCTGAGCGCTTCGACTTGCCTGTGCCATGGTTGTGCGAATCCCTCGATTCTCTTGCGGTTGTTCGCCGGCGCCGCTGCCCCAGCCGCCAGGCCGGCCCGAAAAGCAGGCGCAACGTCAGCCGAGTTGTTCGTCGTCGGGTGCGGCCGGATCGTCAGCCGCATTCGACTCCGAGCCGCCCGGCCCCGAAACCGACAAATCGGGGCCGGAATCCGCCGGCGGCAGAACCTCGCGGAGGATGCGAGCCACCTCGATCGAACGCTTCACTCCCATGTCGAGAATAAAACTCAATCGCGGCGTGTACCGAAGCTCCAACCGCTTGGCCACCTTGGCCTGCAAAAACCCGGCCGCGCTGGAAAGGCCCTTCATGCTCAAACGCTGCTGCGGCTCTTCGCCCATGATCGAAACATGGACCTTCGCATAACGCAGATCGTCCGAAACCTCGACGTACGTTACCGTAACGCCCTGGATGCGCGGATCCTTCAGCTCCGTGAGGATCGCCATGCTCACGACCTCGCGAACAGCCTCGGCACACTTCAACGCTCGACGATTCGACATTTTCCGTCTCACATGCCGCCGGAGAGAACAGCGGCCGATTCACTCGGTCTCTGCGCGGCCGCAGCGCAGGCGGCGCACGCGAAAACTCGCACTGCTCACGCGCCGTTCGACGGGCTTTCCCCGCCGCCCAACGGTTCGATCGCGCAAAATCAACCAAAACGACGCACTCAACGATGTTCGAACATCTCCCGACAAAACCGCAACGTACGGCGCGCCGGCGGCTGCTCGAAGGCCGTGCGCGGCATCATTCCCTCGCCGCCGAACGAACCGCGCGCCGAGGGCCGATCGTCAGAGCGTCCGCGCGATCTCCTCGATCTTATACGCCTCCAATAGGTCGCCCTCTTTCACATCATCGAAGCCGGCCAATTTGATGCCGCATTCCATCCCCTCGCGGACTTCGCGAACGTCGTCTTTCTCGCGTTTGAGCGTTTCGATGGCGTAATCGCCCACCACGCGGCTGTCGCGAATGATGCGCATTCGGGCGTCGCGCGCGATGGTGCCGGCCAAAACGCGGCAGCCCGCCACCGCCCCCACGCGACTGATGCGGAACACCCGCTGCACCAGCGCCCGACCCAAATCCTTCTCTTGCTTCTCGGGACGGAGCATTCCCTCCAAAGCGTCCTTCAGGTCTTGGGTGAGCTGATAGATGATGTCGTACCGGCGAATCTGCACGCGGCGCTGCTCGGCCAAGAGTCGAGCGCCTTCGTCGGGCGCCACATTGAAACCGACGATAATCGCGTCGGAAGCGTCGGCCAAATGGACATCCGCCTCGGTGATCCCGCCGACGGCCGCTTGCAGAACCTTGATTTGTACTTCCGGATGCTCCAGCTTGCTCAACTCTTTGCGAATCGCCTCGATCGATCCGCGAACATCGGCGCGAATGATGATGTTCAGCGTTTGCACCTTGTCCATCTGGCCGAGGCGCTCGAAAAGGTTCTCCAACGTCACATGCGCCCGCGTCCCCGACAGCTCCGTTGCACGGGCCTTCGCCTGATGCGCTTCGGCGACTTGGCGGGCCTGAGCGATGTCCGCAAGCACGTAGAAACGATCGCCCGCATTCGGCGGCTGGTCCAAGCCCGTAACCGTAACCGGGGTCGAAGGCCCGGCCGCGGTCAAACGCTTGCGGGTGTGCAGCGTGTCGTA
>Ga0101944_10006516_pt1 | contig 12341 bp, 8 predicted proteins | sample DewCreD2012metaG_FD_75245 | JGI IMG/M metagenome (GOLD analysis project Ga0101944, IMG submission 75245) | Hot spring sediment bacterial and archeal communities from British Columbia, Canada, to study Microbial Dark Matter (Phase II) - Dewar... ... | reverse complement strand
GGAAGTGACCCAGTAGAGGCTGAGGCCCGAAGGCAGGGTCAGCGTGAAATAGGCGAACATGATCGGCATGAACATCATCATCTGGGTCATAAACGCCTGCTGGGGGTCGTTGCTCGGTGGCGTCGTCTGCGACATCTTCTGCATGACGATCTGCGAGATCAGGAAGACCACCGGCAAGACCAGATAGGCGAGCAAGGTACCATATTGTCCCTGGCTGATGTACTCGCCGATCCAGCTCACCCCGGCAGTGGGAGTCGGGAAAGAAAGGTCCGGGATGAAAAAGAACGCCTGGTTGGTCAACAGCTTGAGGCCGGCCAGGCGATAGAGGGCGGCGTACAGGCCGAAGAGGATCGGCATCTGAACCAAGAGAGGCAAACAGCCGCCGAGCGGATTGACGCCCGCCTCTTTATACAGCTCCATCTGCGCCTGCGCCAGCCGTTCGCGGTCCTTGCCATATTTCTTCTGCAGCTCCTGGAGCTTGGGTTGCAGCTCCTGGGTCGCCTTCATCGATCGCATCTGTGTGAAAGTAAGCGGCAGGGTGACGATCTTGATGATGAGCGTGAAGAGGACGATGGCGAAACCATAGCTGTAGGGGATGCCCAGCTTGCTGATGATCTCGTTGAGAAAGATGAGGGCGTCGGTTAGGGGAAAGACGACGAGCGACTCCCACAGGCCTTGCGGCGGCGCGTTGGGATCGATCTCCCCCATGGGGACGCCACACCCCGTCAAGAGGACAACGGCAGCCAGCAGCACGAGGGCGACCAGCCAACGGCTTCTCAATATCGGCTTAAAAGATAATCGCATAGAACTCCCTGTAAACTCCAAAATGCTCCGCCAGGCGGCAAACGGCGCCCAAGCCCTTCGATCAGGGAACTGGATCGTAGCCCCCTGGATGAAAGGGATGGCAGCGCGTCAGACGACGGAGGCTGAGCCAGATCCCACGACGCAGGCCGTAACGGTTGATCGCCTCGTAACTGTACTGCGAACAAGTCGGCGTGAACCGGCAACTGGGAGGGAAAGCAGGAGAGATGAAGCGCTGGTAGAAGCGAATCAACTGTAAAGCAACGGTCTTCATGCCTGGTCCCCCGCCGCGAACGGCGCGGCCGACGAAGTCGCTGACGCCGGGTCTTGCGTCGCCATAAGTTGCGCCCGCCGAAGCAGGCGGGCGCAAGCGGCGGCCACCTCATGATAGCTGGCCTGAGCGATCGGGGGACGCGCGACCCATACCAGATCCCACCCGGGCGCGATAGACGGCACCATCAGACGAAGCACCTCGCGCAGGAAGCGCTTGACACGATTGCGTTGCACGGCTGGACCGATCCTGCGGCTGGCCGCGCGGCTCGACAGCGTGCCCGACGACGACCGCTTCGATCTCGGCGCGCGGGTCGAGACGGTCGCCGACGGGCTGGTCGCCGCGCTTCTCGGTATCGACCAGCCGATCGACCTGATGCTGGCGGGCGAGGGCGGCTGGACGCGCTGGCGCGGCGCCCTCAACGCCCGCCTGGGGGCCGAGCCGCTGGCCGAGCTGGGCGTGGCGCTCGACTCGGGCCGGCTGACGCTCGCCGGCACGCTGGCCCCGGCTGCGCTGCTGCCCGAGGGCTTGCGCGCCGCGGTGGGGCCCCGGGTGCCGCTCAGCCTCTCGACGAGGCCCGACGGGCCGTCGGCCACGCGCCTCGTCGGCGGCGCCCGGCTGGCCGCCGGCCGGGTGGGGGTGTCGGTCCGCTACCGGCCAGCGGCGGAGCGGCTCGAGGACGGGGCCATCGAGGGGATCCTCGACCGGCCCGGCCTGCTGCTGGACGGGCTGTCGGGCGGGCCGGTCCGGCTGAAGGGCAGGTTCGAGGGACCCCTGCGCGCACCCGCGGGAACCCTCGCCGCCGAGGCGCCCGCGCTGGCCCTCGCCGCGGCCGGCGAGAGCTTCCGCCTCGTCGCTCCGCGCCTCGAGGCGACACTCGGCTGGCCCGCCGCCGGCGACAGCGCCGCCGGTTCGGCCGCCATCGACTTCAGCCTCGGTGCCGCCGCGGTCGCGCCGCTGCCCGACGCCTTGTCGGGCCATGGCGCGGCCCCCCGGCTGACCGGCCGGCTGCGCCTCGCCGGCGACGAGCTGCGCGCCGAGAGGGTGCGCCTCGAGGCCGGCGCCGGCCGGCTGGCCGCCACGCTCGACGAGGCGCGCCTCGCCAATGGCCGGCTGTCGCTCACCGGCCGGGCCAGCCTGCGCCAGCTGACGGTCGAGGGCCTCGGGGCCGTGGATGCGCAGGTCAGCTTTTCGGGCGGGACGGATCGCGCCGGCCCGGCCGTGCGCGGCGAGGCGCGGCTGTCGCTGCCCTCCCCCCAGGAGTCCGCCCGCGCGCTCCTCGGGGGCGCGGCGAGCGCCCGGCTCCCCTTCAGCCTGGCGCGCGGCACGCTCACGATCGCCGGGGGCAGCCTCGCCTCGCCGGGGCTCGGCCTGGCATCGCTCGGCGGCAGCTTCGCGCTTGCCGACGGCCGCTTTCGCCTGGCCGCGAGCGGCCGCTCGACGGACTATGGGCCGCTGAGGCTCGAGGCGGAAGGAACGCCCGACGCGCCACGCGCGCGCCTGCTGCTCGCCGCACCGGGCCTCGGGCTGGGCCTGCGCGATCTCGAGCTGCGCTTCGCCCCGGCGCCCGGTGGCCTCGACGTGGTGCTAACGGCGACCGGCAGCGAAGGGCCGGTCAGTGGCAACGCGCTTCTCTCGTTCGGCGCCGGCAGGCCGCTGGCGCTCGACATCAGCCGGCTGACCACGGGCGGGATCGAGGCACGCGGCCGGCTGGTCCAGACCAGCACCGGCCCGTTCGACGGCACGCTCGACCTCGAAGGGCCGGGGCTCGACGGGCGGCTCGTCTTCAGCGTCGCGCAGGGCGTCCAGCGCATCGATCTCGACGCCACCGCCGCGCAGGCGCGCCTGCCGCTGGCGGTGCCGATCCGGATCGGGGCGGGCAGCGCCCGCCTGAGCTTCCTGTTCACGCCCGAGGGCCTGCGCATCACCGGCGAGGCCGAGGCGCGCAACCTGCTGCGCGACGACCTCGCGATCGCCGAGTTCGCGGCGCGCGGCCGCATGATCGGGGAGGAAGGCGAGGCCAGCATGACGCTCGCCGGGCGCTGGGGCAAGCGGCCGCTGGCGCTCGGGATCGGCCTCACCTTCGATTCGACCGGCTACCGCGCCGGCCTCAAGGGCCAGGTGGCCGGCGTTCCCCTTCAGCTGGTGGGTGATGCACGGGTGCAGCGCGACGGCGATGGCTGGCAACTGGCGCCCGCGCGCCTCGTGGTCGCCGGGGGAACGCTCGACATTGCCGGGCGCCTGGGCGCGCGCAGCCGGCTGCAGCTCCGCATGACCGATCTCGACCTGTCGGTGCTCGATTCGACCTTCCTCGCCAGCCAGATCCGCGGTCGGCTGAGCGGGGCGGTCGACTGGGACGACGATGGCGCCGGCGCCTTCCCGCGCGCCCGTGCCAGCCTGTCGGTCAAGGGCCTGTCGGCCGAGGCCAGCGGCAATGCCATGCCGACGATCGACGCCACCGCCGAGGTGAGCAGCACCGCGGCCGGGCTCGAGGCCGCGATCGACATGGAAGGAAGCCGGGGTTCCGAAGGCCGGATGCTGGTGCGCCTGCAGCCCGGCCCCGGCGACACGCTGGCGCGTCGGGCACTGTCGGGCGCGCTGTCGGGCGGAATCCGCTTCTTCGGCCGCGCCGAGACGCTCTGGACCTTCGCCAACCTGCCCGACCAGGCGCTGTCCGGGGCGCTCGGGCTCGTCGCCGACTTTTCCGGAACGCTGGGCGATCCGCAGCTGTCGGGCGGGCTGCGCGGCGAGAATCTCCTGTATCGCAACTTCGTCTGGGGGACGCGGATCAGCAACCTCACGCTGCAGGCCGGGCTCGCCGGGAACCAGGTGCGGCTGACCTCGCTCAGGGGCGACGTGCAGGGCGGCACGCTCGCGGGCCAGGGCACGCTGACGCTGGGCGACCAGGGCGTCGACCGGATCGACCTTGCTTTCGACCTGTCGCGCGCCCGGCTGGCCGACAGCCCTTCCACAAGGATCATCGTGTCGGGGCCGCTGACGCTCACCGGCCGGCTGGTCGATTCGACGCTTGCCGGCACGCTGGTGATCGACGAGGGCCAGATCCGGATCGGCCAGCTGCAGTCGGCGGCCGCCACCAGCGACATCCCCGTCCGCCGCAAGGGGGCCCCCTTGCCCACGCCCGGCGAGGCGCGGCCGAGCCGGCTCGGCTACGACATCCGCGTGACGGCCCGCGATTCGGTCAAGGTGTCGGGCCTGGGGCTCGACAGCTTCTGGGGGGCCAATGTGCGCATCCGCGGCGATGTCACCACGCCGCGCGTCACCGGCGAGGCGGTGATGGCGCGCGGCACCTATGACTTCGCCGGCCGCAGCTTCGAGATCACGCGCGGGCGCGTGGGCTTCACCGGCGATCCGCTCGACTCGCAGGTCGATATCCAGGCCACCGCCCAGTCCGAGGGATTCCGCGCCAATGTGCTGATCTCCGGCACGGCGCGGCGGCCGGAGCTGGGCTTCACCTCGGTCCCGTCCCTGCCCGAGGACGAAGTGCTCGCCCGGCTGCTGTTCGGGTCGTCGGTCGCCGACCTGAGCGCCCCCGAAGCGCTGCAGCTGGCCGCGGCCGTCGCCGGGCTGCGCGGCGGCACCGGCGGGCTCGATCCCCTGGGCCGGCTCCAGCGCGCCTCGGGGATCGACCGCATCCGGCTGACCGGAAGCGATTCAGAAACCGGGATGGGCACGGGGATCGCCTTCGGCGAGCGGCTGGGCCGCAACATCTATGTCGAAGTGGCGACCGACACCGAGGGGAATGCGCTGAGCCGGGTGGAACTGACGCTGACGCGCGTGCTCTCGCTGCTCGCCCATGTCACCACGCTGGGCGATGCGGGAATCAACCTTCGCTATTCGCGCGACTACTGAAACCCGCCCGTTCGCCGGCCCGGCAGCCCTGGGCGCCCGTGCAGGGGTCAGTCGTCGTCAGGCTCGATCGCGGTCCCGACCGCCGAGGTCAGCGCGCGCGCCACGCCCAGCACATCGACACCCTGGGTGCAGCCGGTCCAGCCCCCGGCGCCCACGGGCGAGCAGCTGCCCGCGCCCGTCATTGCCTCGCGCGTGGCGAGCAGGCCGGCGCGCTGCGCCGGGACATTGTCGGAGATGCTGGCTTCGCGCTCCGCCTCGCGGATCTCCTTGGGGATGCGGTAGCGCTCGTCCTCGGGCCGCCGCGCGCAGACGATGATCTCGTCCGGATTCTCCGACCGGGGGCAGGGGTCGTCGCCATAGACCAGCACGGTTCGCGTCCGGTAAGTGCTGCTGCTCTGCGCGGCCGCGGGGACGGCGGCGCCAGCCAGCACTGCGCCGGCCAGCAGGAAAATTCCGAACCTCACATGCCGTCCTTTCAGCCGCGTGTCTCGACCATGTAGCTGAAACGGCGGCCGGGGTGAACAGAGCATGACATCTCGGCCAGCTCGTCCCCGCGGTCGAAATAGTGTCGCACGATCCTGAGCGCCGCCGATCCGCGCGCGATGCCCAGCGCCCGCGCCTCCTCCGGCGTGGCGGCCACGGCCTGGATCTCCTGCCGAACCCGCCCGATCTCGAGCCCGGCCAGCCGGCTGAGCTGGGCGAAGAGCGCTTCGTGCCCCGACCGGAGTTTCGGCACCACGGCCGCGAAGCGCGGGTGGATGAAGGCATCGGTCACCGCGATCGGCAGGCTCGAGCCCTCGATCTGGCGGGTCCCGCGCACCCGCCACCAGGCCTCTCCCGCCGGGCGGCCCAGCAGGCGCGCCAGCGCCGGCCGCAGCCGCACCAGCTCGGGCGTGCCGATGCGGAACTCGCTGGTGGCGGCATATTGCAGCAGCGCCTGCGTGTCGGTCAGCGCCTGGCGCAGCGCCGGGGGGCCGGCCACCACCGTTCCCGAGCCGCGGCGGCGCTGGATCAGGCCGTCGGCCGCCAGCTGGCGCAGCGCCTCGCGCACCGTGAAGCGGCTGACGCCGAACCGCTCGGTCAGCTGCGCCTCGGTCGGCAGGGGGTCGCCCGCCCGCAGCCGCTGGCCCAGGATGTCGGCGCGAAGCGTCTCGGCCAGTTCGAGGTAGCGCGGGGGCAAGCCGGTCTCCTTTTCGGTCTTGAGATAGCGGAAGCGGGTGCGCTAGGGCAAGCAAATGTCCGGACAACTTCTGGATCGGCTCGGCGCCCGGGCCGCACGACCGGTCGCCCCGGGGGTCCGGTCGCATGCGCGCCTGCACCTTCTCGACTGGATGGCCTGCGTGGCCGGCGCCCGGCGCCATCCGGGGCCGGTCGTCTGGCCGGCCGCGCTGTTCGCCGCGCGCCTGAACGACGCGTCGCTCGGCCAGCTGCTCGAGGCGGCGGTCGCTGGCTACGAGGCCTGTATCGGCGTCGCCCGGATGCTCGACGACCGGCATTACCGTCATTTCCACCCCACCCACACGGCCGGGCGCTTCGGCGCGGCGGCCGCGGCGGCGCGGCTCGGGCGCACCGACCTTGTCCAGGCGATGGCGATTGCCGGCTCGAGCGCGGGCGCCTTCTGGCAGGTGCGCCTGTCGGGCGCGACCAGCAAGGCCTTTCATGTCGCCGACGCGGTGCTCGGCGGCCTGTTCGCGGCCGACTGCGCGGCCGCCGGCATGACGGGCCCGGCCGACCTGCTCGAAGGGCCGCTTGGCCTGTTCGCCGCCCTGTGCGCCGAACCCCGGCCGCTGCCCGGGCCCCGGGGCTGGCTCATGGCGGAAGTCAGCTTCAAGCCCTGGGCCGCCTGCCGCCACGCCCACCCCGCCATCGATGCCGCGCTGGCCCTGCCGGAAGGGGCGCTCGCGCATGGGCCGATCCAGGTGGCCACCTACGGCGATGCGCTGGCCTTCTGCGACCGGCCGGCACCCCGCGATCCGCCTTCCGCGCGCTTCTCGCTGCAGCATGCGCTGGCCGTGGTGGCCGTGCGCGGCCGGCCGACCCCGGCCGATTTCGAGGACGAAGCGCTCGCCGACCCGGCGCTCGCCGCGGCGCGCGCGCGCGTCCAGCTTTCCCGCGACGAGGCGTTCGATGCCGCCTACCCGGCCCATTTCGGCGCCGCGGTTTCGGCCGGCGGCGCCAGCGTGCAGGTAGCCGATGCCTGGGGCGATCCGGAGCATCCGCTCGACGAGGCCGCGCTCGTCGACAAGTTCCGAACCCTGGCGCGCTTCGGCGGCCTGGGCGATCAGGCGGCCGAGGCCGCCATCCACTGCGTGTTCGAGGGCGACGACGCAGCACCGGCGCGCCCCCTCGTCGCGCTGCTCGGCGACTGGCTGGGCCCATGAGCGCGACCGAGGCGCTGCTTGCCTTTGCCAGCGCGCCGCCGCCGCTGTCGGCGCCTCTGCAGGCCCTGATGGCCGGCCTCCTGCGCGACACCCTGGCCGTCGGAGTCGCCGGCGCGTCGCATCCGCACGCCGCGCGCGTGCTGGCGGCCGCCCGGCGCTGGGGCACGGGCGCAGACGTGCCCGTGCTGGGAGCGCCCGGTGTGCGCCTGCCGGCCCCTTCCGCCGCCTTCGTCAACGGCTTTCGCATCCACTGCCTCGAATGGGATGCCGTCCACGAGGAAGCGGTCGTCCACGCCCTGTCGGCCGTGACCGCCGCCGTCCATGCGCTTGCCCACCGCGAGGCGATCCGGGACCCTGGCCGGCTGCTGGCGGCCGCCGCGCTCGGGGTGGAGGCCGCCTGCCTCCTCGGCGTTGCCGCCACCAGCCCCTTGCGCTTCTTCCGCCCCGCGACGGCCGGTGCCGTCGGGGCGGCGCTGGCGGCCGCGCGCCTGCTCGACCTCGACGCGCAAGGGACGGCGCATGCGCTGGCGCTCGGCGTGGCGCAGGCCGCGGGCACCATGCAGGCCCATCTTGAGGGCTCGATTGCCTTGCCCCTGCAGGTGGGTTTCGCCGCGCGCGCCGGGGTGGTCGCAGCCGATCTCGCCGCCGCCGGGGTCTCGGGGCCCGCGGACCCGCTCGAGGGGCCGTTCGGCTATTTCCCGCTGTTCGACGAGGGCGCCCTTGCCCCCCATGTCGGCCGGCTGGGGCAGCTCGTCGGCGACATCAGCCTCAAGCCCTGGCCGTGCGGGCGGGCGAGCCACGGCGTGCTCGACGCGATCGCGCAAGGCCGGGCGGCGCGGCCGGGTGCCGCGATCGAGGCGATCGAGGCGCATGTCCCGCCGCTCGTGCTGCGCCTCGTCGGCCGGCCGTGGGAGGTGGACATGGCGCCCGCGCGTGCGCGGCTGTGCCTTCCCTTCCTCGTTGCCCTCATGCTGCGCGACGGCCGGATCGACCCGCGCGCCTTCACGACCGAGGCCTTCGCCGACCCGGAGCTCATGGCGCTCGGCGGCCGGCTGCGCCTTCGGGGCGATGGCAACCCGGACCCGAACGCCCTTGCCCCGCAGCGCGTGGCCATCGCGTTCGAAGACGGTATAGGCAAGGAGGTCGCGCTGCCCGCCGTGCTCGGGCACCCGCGCGCGCCGCTGTCGCCCGCGCAGCAGGCCGCCAAGATCGGCTTCGCGCTGGAGCTGGGCGGGGCTCCGCGGGGCTTCGAACCGCTCGACCTGCTGTTGGCGCCAGGGGGAGGAGAGGCATGAGCAGCTATTTCGACCGTGTCCGGCACCAGGCGATGCGCGAGGCCTATCCGATGGGGGAGGCCTTCCTTGCCCGCTACACCGCCCTGTCGCGCGACGAGCTGCGCGCCCGCCAGGAGGCCGATTTCCGCAAGCTGGTGGCGCGCGGCTGGGAAATCCCCTTCTACCGCCGGCTATGGGGCGCGCATGGCATCGAGCCGGGCGACATCCGCGGCCTCGACGACCTGCCCAGGCTTCCCTGCTACGACAAGTCCGACCTGATGGCCTCGATCGCCGCGCACCCGCCGCTCGGCGATTTCGCCGGCCTTGCCCGGCCGGGGGACGAGCCCGCCATCCTCCACACCACCTCGGGCACGACGGGCAAGCCGCAGGTGCTGCTGTTCGGCCCCTGGGGGCGCGAGGTGGGGAACCTGCTGGTCGCGCGCATGGCCCGCTGGCAGGGCCTGGAGCCCCGGGACATCGTCCATTCGGTCTATGGCCACGGCATGATCAATGGCGGCCACTATATCCGCGAGGCCTATACGCACTTCACCGACTGCCTGTTCCTGTCGGCCGGCACAGGCATCGAGACACGGTCGGCGACGCAGGTGCAGCTGATGGCCGATTTCGGCGCCACCGTGCTCGTCGGCTTCGTCGACTATATCAGGAAGCTCGCGCAGGTGGCGCGCGAAGCGGGCCTCGAGCCAGGGCGCGACATTCCCGTGCGCATGATCATCGGCCATCTCGGCACCGAGGACCGCACCGCGACCGAGGCCGCATGGGGGGGGGCGAAGGCCTATGACTGGTATGGGGTGGGCGACACCGGCTGCATTGCCGGCGAGGGCCCGGACCGCGACGGCCTCTATGTCTGGGAGGATGCGCAGCTGGTCGAGATCTGCGATGTGGAAACCGGCCAACCCGTGCCGCGCGGCGAGAAGGGGGACATGGTGGTAACCTGCCTCTACAAGACCGACCTCGCGCCGGTCATCCGCTTCAACACCCACGACGTCTCGGCCTTCCGCACCGACCGCAACGCAACCGGCCTCGTGTTCGACCGCATCGCCGGTTTCCTCGGCCGCTCGGACAATATGGTGAAGCTGAAGGGCATCAACATTTTCCCCCACGCCATCGGCGCCATTCTCGAGAAGCGGGCCGAGCTGACGGGCGAATATGTCTGCCGCCTCGCGCGCGGGCCCGACGGCGCCGACCGCCTGACGGTCGTCATCGAGCACCGGTCCGGGTCCGACGGCGATTCCGCGCCGCTTGCCGCGCTGCTGCGCAACCGTCTCGGGGTCGATGTGGTGGTCGAGCTGGTGCCGCCTGGCGGCACGGCGGCCTTCACCCAGATCGACCTGCGCCAGAAGCCGCTGCGCCTGCTCGACGAGCGCTTCCAATGACGCTCGACCCTTTTGCCGACGCGGGCGCGCTGCTTGCCGCCATGCGCGGCGGCGCGCTGTCGCCGGTCATGCTCGCCGAGGCGACCTTCGAGCGCATCGGCCGGCTCGAGCCCCGCGTGCACGCCTTCAACGACCTCGACAAGGCGGGCGCCATGGTCGCCGCGGGCGAAAGCGCGGCGCGCTACGCGGCGCGAAGCCCCCGCGCGCTCGAGGGTGTGCCGCTTGCCGTCAAGGCCAATATCCAGGTCGCGGGCCTGCCCTGGCATGGCGGCTTCGGCCATTGGCGGAGCCGCCGCGCGGGGGCGGATGCAGAAGTCGTCGCCCGCCTGCGCGCGGCTGGCGCGGTCATCGTGGGCACGCTGAACCTTCACGAGGGCGCGCTGGGTGCCGTCACTGACAACCCGCATTTCGGCGCCACCCACAATCCGCACCGCGCCGGCTTCACCGCCGGCGGCTCGTCGGGCGGGTCGGGCGCGGCGGTCGCGGCCGGGCTGTGCGCGGCCGCGCTCGGCACCGACACGCTGGGCTCGGTGCGGATCCCGGCCGCCTATTGCGGCGTCTATGGCCTCAAGCCGACCAACGGCTTCGTGCCCGACGCCGGGCTCCTGTTTCTTGTCGAGGCCTGGGACTGCGTCGGCCCGCTCGCCCGCTCGGTCGCCGACCTCGGCCGGCTACTCGACGTGATGGCCCCGGGGTCGCTCGCCCCGCAGCCGCCCGCCACCCGGGTCGGCCTGCTCGCGTCGGTGCAATCGGTCGAAATGGCACCGGCGGTCGTCGCCGCCTACCGCCTTGCCCGCGACCTGCTCGCCGGTCTTGGGCTTTCGGTCGAGACCTTCGCGCCGGCCATCGATCACCATCGGCTGCGCCTCGCCGGCTTCGTGGCCGCAGCGCGCGAGGCGCACGCCCGCTTCGGCGCCGACATGGAGGCCGATGCAGCCGCGGGCGGGCAGGGCTTCTCCCCGGCCTTTCGTTCGAGCCTTGCCTTTGGCGCCCAGTTCGGCGCAGCGGCCGTGGCGGAAGGCGAGGCCGCGCTGGCGGCGGCGCGCGACGCGTTGCGCGGCCTCATGGGCGCAGTCGACATGCTGCTGCTGCCGGCCACCCCGCAGCCCGCCTTCGCGCTTGCCGACGCCGTGCCCACCAGCCAGGCCGATTTCACCGCGCTCGCCAACATCGCCGGGCTTCCCGCGCTCGCCCTGCCGGCCGGCTGGACGCGCGATGGCCTGCCCGTCGGCGTCCAGCTCGTCGGCCGGCCCGGCGGCGAAGCGGCGCTCATCGAGCTTGCAGGCCGGCTCGACGGCGCGCTCAATGCCTATCGCCCCCCGCAACCGGAGACCTGACCGATGCGCCTTATCGTCCTCTTCAACCTGAAGCCGGGCGTCGATCCCCGCGCCTACGAACGCTGGGCGCGAGAGACGGACATCCCGGGCGTCCGCGCGCTCGGCTCGGTTGAGTCCTTTCGTGTCCATCGCGTGACCGGCCTTCTCGGCAGCGAGGCGAGCGCGCCTTTCGCCTATGCCGAGACGATCGATGTCGCGGGCCTCGAGCCCTTCCTCGCCGATGTCGCCTCCGAGGCCGTCCAGAAGATGGCCGCCGAGTTCCAGTCCTTTGCCGACAATCCCGTCTTTCTCCTGACCGAGGATCTGTAATGCCGCGCTTTTCGGGCAAGGTGGTGGCGGTCACCGGCTCGGGCCGGGCCGGCGGGCTGGGGGCGGCGATCCTCCGCCGCTTTGCAGAGGAAGGCGCGGCCTGCGTCGTCTCCGACCTCGGCGTGCCGAGCGAGCGGATGGGCGAAGGCGACATCGGCACGACCGCCGAGATGGAGGGTGTGGCCGAGGGTCTCCGCGCGCTCGGCACGCAGGCGATCGCGGTGCCGTGCGACGTGCGGATGGAGGCGGACTGCCGGGCGCTCGTCGAGGCAGCGGTTGCACGCTTCGGCCGGCTCGACGTGATGGTGGCCAACGCCGGGATCGGCTATCTCATGAAGCCCTTCCTCGAGACGGAGGAGGCCGACTGGGACGCCGTCCTCGACGTCAACCTGAAGGGCGCCTTCCTTTCCGCGAAACATGCCGCGGCCCACATGGTCGCGCGCGGCGGCGGCGGGCGCATCCTGATGATCGCCTCGCAGGCGGCGAAATCCGGCTTCCCGCACATGGCGCCCTATTGCGCCTCGAAGCACGGCATGGTGGGGCTTGTCCGGTCGATGGCGGTCGAGCTCGGCCGCCACGCCATCACCGTCAACGCGGTCTGCCCCAACCATGTGACGACAGGCCTTGGGGCGAAGCAGAACGCCTATTTCGCGCGGCTGCTGGGGTTCGACAGCGTCGAGGCCTATCTTGCCAATATGGCGGCG
>Ga0101944_10006515_pt1 | contig 12342 bp, 10 predicted proteins | sample DewCreD2012metaG_FD_75245 | JGI IMG/M metagenome (GOLD analysis project Ga0101944, IMG submission 75245) | Hot spring sediment bacterial and archeal communities from British Columbia, Canada, to study Microbial Dark Matter (Phase II) - Dewar... ... | reverse complement strand
CCTTCCGGGCGCCCTTCGCATGCCGGTCGACGCAGTTCACGGAGATGTTGAGCTTGCCGTTGACAAACCACTTCGCGTGGGGCACTTCCCATTCGAGAACCTTGTCCCACGGTTTGAACCACTCGAGCTCCTTGGCGAAGCCCTCCCAGAAGCCCTCGGGGTCGGCGGCGGCCCGGTCATAGATGGCTGGATCGTTCGCGTTCGCCTGGGCGACAAACTCGGGGCTCGGCGCGAAGACCGGCGCGTCCTCGTGCAGCGAGCCTCCCGCCTGGTTCTGATCCGACATGGGTGCTTGTTCCTCCGTTACGGTTAGAGACCTAGAGACCGGCGGCGCGCCGCACGGCGGCCGCCCATCGACGCGCTCTGACGGCGATCAGGCGGCGACACAGGCCGCCAAGTGGACGTGCGGCGGTTCGCCGGATGGCCCGTCCGCTGGCAAGGACGCGGCCGGGGCACCGGCTGATGCGGTGCAGCCACACGTTGGTAGGGCGATACGGCATCGATTCCCTTTCAGCTCGCCACGGCCTCGGCTGGCGCCGGGCGCACCGGCTTGCGGGGCACGAGGGCCAGCACCATGGCGATCACGGCAGCGATCCCCATTTGCAGGAAGATGGTCGAGTACCCGGCGGCAGCGTTCTCGCCCGCCGCCTTCAGTATGCCCGCGAAGTACTTCGGCACGAAGAAGCCGCCCAGGCCATAGGCGCTGAAGAGCAACCCGTAGTTGAGCCCAACGTGCTTCGATCCAAAGAAATCGGCGTTGAAAGCGGGCATCAGCGCGAGGTAGCCACCGAAGCAGAAGCCCACGATGCAAAGACCCGTGAGGCCCATGGCGTAGCTGGAGGCAGTCCGCAGGAACACGGCGCAGCCTACAGCCATCAGCAGACCCATGCAGGCGGCCGCCGTCGTACGCCCCACGCGGTCCGAGACCGCGCCCCATGCGAGCCGCCCCACGCCGTTGAACACGCTGAGGATGCTCACGGCGGCGGTGGCCACGGCGTCCTCTGCGCCCACCTGCTTCAGCATGTAGGGCTTGGCCTCGCCGATGGTCGTCAGGCCGATGGAGGCGCCGAGGAAGTAGGTGATCCAGAGCACATAGAACTGCCACGTGCCCAGCATCTGCGCGCTCGTGAAGTCGCCGCCGCCGGCTGCCGCGCTGCCTTGCGGCGGGTTCCAGCCCGCCGGGCGCCAGCCGGCCGGAGGAACGACGAAGAGCTGCGCGGCCCCGATGACGAAGACGTAGAGGATGGCCGCCATCACCATGAACGTGCGCGGCAGCGTCTGGGCGTACTGGGCGGGGTCCGTTCCGATGATGGACGAGAGCAGCGGGGCGAAGACGAGCGTCCCGGCCCCGAAGCCCATGACCGCCAGGCCCACGATCATGCCGCGCCGGTCGGGAGGCGTCGTGGGAGCGATCAGACGAATGAGGTGCAGACCGGCAGAACTCGCTGCGCGGCTCAATTCCACGGATTCCTCGTACGGGACGTCAACAGCCAGAAGGCCGTCTGCGCCGGAGCGTGCCGCGTCCGCGCACAGCCTGTCGAAACCGTAGCGGAAAAAGGGGTTCGCGTACCCGAACATCACAATGGGAGCGTCGGACGTCCGCCTGATTTCGCGAACCATGTCAAGCGCTCGCGCGACGCTCATGCCGGCCGCCAGCGCGCGCTGCGATGCCTGTTGGATGACCGGCCCGTCCGCCGTCGGATCGGAGAATGGAACTCCCAACTCCAGGACGTCAAGGCCGGCGCCCAGCGCCTCGCGAATATTCACGACCGATCTCTCGAAGTCAGGATCCCCGGCCGTCAAGTATCCTACGAGCGCCCTGCGGCCGGCATTCCGCAAACCGCTGAAAAGTCTGTCTATTCGATTCATCAGATACGTTTTCGCGCCCGGCGCGGCCACCGGCTGTACCCGGCGCGCAAGGCATACCCCCCAGGACCTGCAGCGCGCGGAAAACCCCGAACCACACTCAGCGATAAAGCGGACCGAGCAGGGAGCACACCCTGAAATCGTCGCCCCCGAACCTGTCCCACATGGTCGGACGGAATATCCGCTCCCGCGGAACGTTGTGCATGTCCACAGGGATCCTGAGCATCGCATTCACGGTGATCATGTCCGCGCCTATGAGCCCGAAACAGTTGGCGTCATGATTAGGCCCTATGCGCGACATGTATTCGAACGACGTCATGTCCCGCGGCGTCCAGTAGCTTTCCGGCCAGGTCGGATCGGTCACGCCGCTGATGTGCGAGCTCACTTCAGCCGGAAGTTCAATCGTCTCCCCTTCGACAACCGAGCATGTCAGTATGTCTCCGACGGCGTTGTAACGGTATGCTGTCATGGGAATCCCGCCGGGTGTTGTATAGTGGCTCGACAGACCGTCGCCGGGGAAATACGTGAGATTCGCGCCCATGTAGAGCGTTCTTGCAGCAGCCTCCTTCATCAACGTTTCCTGAGCCTTGCGGTTGTTCCGCAGAGCTTCGGCCAGAACCCACGCGTCTTCATCCTTTCCCACGCCGGTGATCTCGTACGGGTCCACGGCGTAATCCAGCGCGCCTGCGCCTGAATTGCGCTTGTCTATGATGCCCCTCGGACAGAGCCTGCGCACATCCTTGCCGGTTGCCTTACGGATGCTTTCTGGCGTCCAGTTCGTGCGGATGTCCGCGAAGAGCTGCGGCAGCCCTGTGACGAGCATCGCTATCAGCATCCCGATCGCGTTCTTGCTGTCGTTCTCTGTAGCGACCACTCTCGGCGCGCGCCAGCCGTTCCAGTCGAACGAACTGCACAGGATTGACTCTGTAACGTCGAAATTCGGATACAAATCAGTCCACTGCCTCTGTCCCTGCGTTCCGGCTGCAATTGCGTTTGCGCCCTGCGCATGTTCGACATCCGCCTTGAAACCCTGGGCCTTTGCGACAGCCGGATCGGCCAGTTTTGAGTTGCCGGTCATCAGATCCCGCACTATGAGCGTCATTCTAAGGCACTCGCGGATGAGGTCGTCACCCCCCATGGGTCTGGGACCGGAACCGAAGTCCACCTTGAAGTTCTTCTTGAAGAAGGCGAATGCCTTGTCGAGTTCCTGATGATCGTACAGCCCCCTATCAATGCGTCCGCGCAGGGCAACCATATCCACCGACACTGTGCCCATTCCGAGATAATGCAGGAAAATATTCCGCACCACATCCGATCCAATGATTCCCATCGAAACCCCGCCGACACCCAGATAGTTCTTGCCTCGCATTTCCGAGACCGCCGCAGCGCAGCGCGCAAAGCGCAGGATGCGTTCGGCAACATAAGGCGCCAGCGGACCGTTTTCATCCTCCAGATCCGGATTGTAGATGCAGAAAATAGGCCGCCGCTTTTCATCCATGGCCGCCGTGAAGGCCTTCAGCCACACCGCGCCCGGGCGGTCAGTCTGATTCAGGCCGTAAGCCGCCTGCTGCCACTCTGAACTGCCGATGCCCATGCACGCGCCCATGAGCTCGTCGCTGTACGCCCAGGAACGGCTGACCCAGATATTGGCAGAAACACCCTGTTCAACGTAGTACTTCTGTGCAATTGCCGCAGTCCTGGCTCCATACACGATCTCGGGCGCAACCACCACTCTCACCGGCGTCCCGTCGGGGAGCTTTACCTTCTCGGCAATCAGATCATAAACCTTTTCAGCCATGGCCCACGTCTTGGCCACGTTTGCCTCGTATGCTCCCGTGCGTCCGTCCGCCACCGGTGTGATCGCTATCGTGGGCACGTGCCCCACCAGAGGCCGGTCCGACTCCGCAAAACGCCTTTTCGCCTTTGCCATACTTTCAAAGTTGGGTCTGCCTTTCATCTCTTCCTCCCAGCGTGTTGTCCGCCTCCCGATGCCTTTGACACAACGCTGCTCATCATAGACCAGCGAGCCATAAAAAAGCAACGCAATCATGCCACCCCATGCGGGGTGTTCGAGGAAATCGGCAAGGTGTACGTGGAGCCAGAGCCTTGCGGAGCATTCGATATTGTGCTCGACCATGACGCAAACCGGGCACCTTCATGCCCACTCGCCTCAAACCTTATCTCCCCACTATGCCCATACCCAGTCACCACCATCTGCCCCAATATGCTTCACTTCATGTGTCGAGCCATACTCTTGCACATAGAACAGGCTCGTCCACTCACCCCAACTGGCCCAATGCCCACCAGGCTCAGCAAAAGTCAACATCATCCCTCCGCCACGAACCAGCCACCCACGCACCTCACCATCTACCACAACATCACTATACACAAAAGGAGCGCCTCCGGCCGCATATATCCATACACTCGCAGGATGTGTACACTCCAACCGCTCCTCTTCCTCCTTATCACACCACTTCTGGTAACGATAACTCACATATCCATCTGCAGTTTCCACCCTCAACCCCTGGTCATCCCATGCCTCCCTTGGCCTTGTATTCAACAACCTCTCCATATCATCCCATACTCCCCCGCCATCCGTATCAGCCTTCCTGGGATCTGAGTCCAGCTCACCGGGAGGAGGATTCACCTCAGACCCATCCAATAGCCCATCACCATCCGTGTCTTCCTTCCCAGCATCTGTCCCATAAATCCGCTTCTCACGGCCATCCGTCAACCCATCACCATCACTATCCTCCGCCGCCCATACCTGATAAAACCTCCGTCCCTCCCCAACAGCTCCTTCATCCACCCATTCCCACTCGTTCGTCCCCAAGCTATCACTAACACCCCCAAGCAGCCTCCACTCCCCTGTACCCAAATCACAGCTCCCGTACACCTCCAGCCCCCGCCCACCACAGCCGCCTCCACAATACCCACCACGTATCACTATCCGCCCATCACTCAATGCCTCAATACCTTCAAATACCAAACGCCCCTCCCCACACTGGCTCATCTCACTCCATCCAACCACCAACATCATCAACACTCTGCCTGCCAACCCATCCCAACCTCTCCTCATCCCTCCACTCTCCTCTATCCTCATCACCCCCTCTCCTACTGCAAAACCACAATTACCGACTATCAGGATTTTCCTTACAACCAGTGTAAGAATTTCGCTTACAGAAAAATGGACGGAAAAAGACCTGCAAACTGTGATTCTCGAGTACCCCGGTCCCAGCGCCGGCGCAAAGATGCAGACATGCCGGTCGGCGCAAAATCAGGGTTTGCTTTCCTTCCGTCAGAGAACTGGCGGACCCTACAGGCAAGAGCGGCCGAAAGTGGAGCATCAGCCAAAGAACTAACTGCCGAACCTGCAGGCTTACGCGGAACTGAGGATGCCTGTGCTAAAAAAACGGCACCTCGCCTGCGACAAGAAACCCTGCAAATGCGAACTGCCGTTCGAAATGCTGTTTCAGGCCAGATAGGAGCTGAGCTTGGATTTGAGGGCTGCCTTGCTCAAGGCGCCAACCATCTGCTCCTGGACCTTGCCGTCCTTGAAGACAAGCAGAGTCGGTATGGACCTTATGCCGAATTGACCGGCAAGCTTGTGGTTCTCATCAACATTCACCTTGGCCACCTTGAGCTTTCCTGTGGTCTCAGCCGCTATCTCGTCAAGAATCGGCGCGATCATTCGACATGGACCGCACCATTCCGCCCAGAAATCCACAAGGACCGGCACGCTCGATTTGATCACTTCCGCATCCCAATTCTGCTCGCTTATATGAACCACGTTTTCCTGACCCATTATCCACCCCCTCTATCGCATCACGGACGGAAGCTTGCCCGGCCAACCGAGATCCAGGCTTGGAGCGCCATAAGAGAGCTGTGTCAACGAAACATTCGGGCCAAAGGCCTGAGCGCAGAACAAGTACGCAACTATCAGGCTTGAGACGATCAGCATGATGGCGGCCACAAGCGCTATGGCGTCGAACACCGCTGCGGCTCCGGAAGGCGCCTCTTCCTCCGCTGCCGCCTCAGCGGTCTCCTCCGCTCTTGCCACCGATGCCACGGGCGCGCCTGGATGGTCAGTCGGCCTCTTGAGTTTGATGGTCTTCCGCCTTGTGGGAGTCGGCCCTTCTTCTTCAGCGGGCATCTCTTCAAGTTTTGTGGTCCTACCCAGCGCCTTTGCCGTTTCAGGACCGGCAAGATCAACTGCCGGAGGCTCGCCGGGTCTCTTCAGTTTGATTGTCTTTGGCGTCTCACCGGCCCCAGAGGGAGCAGCCCCCTTTACGCCGGACGCGCCCAAAGCCGCTTCAAGAGAAATCCGCGACGTCTTGCGCTTTTCATCTGCTGCTTTTTCACCCGGACCAGGAACGAGTGGCGAACTAAGCTTGCCGACAGGCGATCCGGAAACCGGCTTTATCTTGATCGTCTTCAGATCCTGCGTAGGTTTTCCAGGGGTTGCGCCAGCGCCAGGCGTCGCCATTTCAAGAGGTATTCTCGTTGTCTTGCTCTTGGATGCAGGCACCCCCGGCTGGCCCGCAGGCTGGCCCGGAACCTGCGCCTGTGCAGCCGACTGTCCAGCCGGCTTGGAAACGACAATGGTCGGCGCTTCGTTCAGAGGCTTGGCCTCCTGAGCGGGAACCTCAAGACGCATCGTCGTGGAACTGACCTGCTGTTGAGCCGGAGCAGGACGCGGCACTGCAGCAGGTCCAGCCGGAGCAGGACCGGCGGCCGGCTTCTTTATCTGTATCGTCGGAGCAGCGGCAGCCGGTCCGGAACCCTGTGCCGGGGCCGGCGGCTTGATCACGATGCCCGATGAAGCAGCCGGCGCTGCGGCAGGTGGTTTGGGAGCGGATGGAATGGACGGCGCCGCAGGCGCGCTCTGTGCTGCCTGTTGCGGAGAAGCGGCAGCAGCGGCTGCCTTTGGAGGTTCAGCAGCCTGCCCTCCATCCTTGGGCTTCATCTGGGCCTTCAAAAAATCCTTCTTCAAGTCGAGCTTGGGCGGAAGCGGAACTCCATTGGTTTCGGATCCATTGTCGGCCATGGCGCACCTCCAATCTCTTGCTACCGCGTTCCCGATGACTGGTCAAATCTTTTTTCGGCTCAGCGAGGGCAGAAATCAGCCCCCCGGCGGCGGAGCATCATACGGCCATTATTTCCTGCTCCTTGGCCCTGAGCATGTCGTCTATTTTTTTGATGCTCTCGTCGGTATCCCTCTGAACCTGATCAAGCGCCTCCTTGCAGTCGTCTTCCGACGCCTTGCCGTCCTTCTGAAGCGCCTTGATGGCCTCATTGGCGTCCCGCCGCTCATTCCGGACAGCAATGCGCGCCTCTTCAGCCATGCGCCTGGCGACCTTGGTCAGCTCTCTCCTGCGCTCCTCGCTCAATTCAGGAATTGGAACCCTGACAACCCTTCCGTCGTTGATCGGCGTAATCCCTATGTTCGCGGCGAGAATGGCCTTTTCAATCTCCGGCAGCGCGGTGGGATCGTAAGGGGTTATCACAATCAACCGCGTGTCCGGCGTTGAAATGCCGGCGATTTCCCTGATTCTGACCATGGATCCGTAGTATGAAACCTTGATATTCTCGACAAGCGCCGGAGAGGCCTTGCCTGTCCGCAATCCGGAAAACTCCTGCTGAAGAAATGCTATGCTCTTCTCCATCTTGTCTTCCGCGTTCAGAACGATATCGTCAAGCGATTCCATGCCGAGCGCCTCCCTTCATTTGTTTCATGAATGAATCAAAGTTCCAATTTTCTCTCCCCGCACTATGCGCATTAGATTGTCTTCTCCCTGCGCGGAGAACTTGAAGACGACTATCGGGATCCTGTGTTCGCGGCACAGAGCAAAGGCGGCGCCATCCATTATCTTGAGCGACTTGGCGATAGCCTCCTCGTATGTCAGCTCGTCATATTTTACCGCTCCGGAATCGGCAAGGGGATCCGACGAATATACTCCATCCACCATGGTGGTGGCCTTGAGAAGCGCCTCTGCGCCTATTTCGCTGGCTCTCAAAGCGGCGGCGGTATCTGTGCTGAAATAAGGATTGCCCGTGCCTCCCGCAAAAATGAGTATCCTCTTCTTCTCAAAATGCCGCAGCGCCCTCCGCAATATGAAAGGCTCCGCAATCTGTCTCATTTCAATCGCGGTCTGAAGCCTGGTTTCAAGGCCGGCCTTTTCCAGTCCGCTCTGCAGTGCAAGCCCGTTGATGATCGTGGCCAGCATCCCCATGTAGTCGCCAGATGTCCTGTCCAGGCCGCGCTGAGCCGCGGTTGTGCCTCGGAAAATGTTGCCTCCGCCCACAACCAGCGCCACCTCGACTCCCAGAGCATGCACCTCCTTCACCTGCCTGGCTATGCCCGCCACAATCTCCGGATCAATGCTCAGGCCCTTGGCCTTGTTTCTCAAGGCCTCGCCACTCAGTTTGAGCAGCACTCTCCTGTACCTGACCTGCGCAGATGCATCTCTTGTTTCCGCCATTTGAATGCCTTCCCGCGTTTAAGCCCTTCCCTCATAGTTTCATTTGTCCGGCGCCGCAAAAAGAACAGCCCCGTAACCGACCACCCACTGCCCCCTGCTTTCCGGATAGTCGTCGCCGGAATTCCGGTAAAACAGGACCGATCCTGCCTTGCACCCCTGCTTCCCGGCAAAAGTCATGGCCGTAAGAACCGGCATTATGCCGCAGAAAACCTGATGTTGCGGCGACCAACTGTCCCTCAATCCTGAAATATCCATGCTGCGGACTTTTTCAAGAGTATTCTTGTCTGTCTTTGCCACAAGTTCATAGTCCGGGTCATGAAGCATGTCCGTGCTGGCCAGCGCCACGAGCCTTTTCCTGCCGGCTGCCTCATTCAGCGCCGCCGCCAATCTATTCACGGTCTTCAGGTCGTGATCGCCGATTATCGCCACAACAATCGGCATACCCGGAAATGCCACCTGAACAAACGGGACCAGATTCTCCGCCGAGTGTTCAACTTCATGCGGCGAGTTGTCGAAGAAGATTGAATCGCCTGACCCGGCAAGCTCCGTGGCCAGGTCCCTGTCTATCGGCACCGGCCCGACAGGCGTGGCAAGAGCATCCGCGTCCATCAATGCGACGCCGCGGAATCCTCCGCCATGGCTGAAACCGAGGATCACGAATGCTTCCGGCGCAGCCCTTTTGCGAAAACTTTCCTGCAGAGCCTTGAACACATATCCGGCGACCCGGCCCGAATACTGATAACCTGCGTGCGGACAGAGTCCTGCCACAGGCCGGCCGTCCACGGCCGGGGGCCTGGCCTGCGCAATGAAATTGGACACCATGCTCTCCAGCGCGGCCTTTCCGCCGGGATACCATCGCCCCGCGCCACGCGCCATGAACACATTCCTGCGCGGCATCTCTTTCATGGGTTCATCTCCTTTTGCCACGGAAATGAAAAAGGCAGCAATGATCGCTCCTGACATCCATGCGCACTTTCCCAAAAGTTTCATCCCGGATTCCGCGTTTGAGAAATGGCCGGATTGCATAACCTATCGGAAAGACAGGGCATCCAGACACGTTGTAGTTTGAACGAACAGACACGAAAAAGCGAACGGGGAGCCTGCAGGAAAGAGGCCATTTCTCAGACAGCGGAGGAGCGCAAAGCTGCACATCTCGCGCCTTACATCTCCCGCAGTCAGGCCAATCGCAAAATCCGGGTTCATGCAGCCACCACTTTTTCCAGCCTAACATGACGCTCGCCGGACCGCAATTCATTACTTGCCGCTTATGACTCTGAAACTGCGAAGCAGGCCGGAGAGCCGCCCCTGCCTATGAAGCGCCGCGAGCACGTGATCCGACCCGCTCCGAATCTCTTGTTGGCGGGTCAGCATCCTGACTTGCGCATGCTGGCGTGGCGCGGTAGAGTACGCCGCTTTCCATCCCTCACCAGAGGGAAGGCGAAGAGGAGCGAACCTATGGCGACAGAAAAAAAGACTTACAGGATTGCGGTCATACCGGGCGACGGCACGGGGCCCGAGGTGATCCGGGAGGGCGTGAAGACGCTCAAGGCGGCCGCCGGCAAATACGGTTTCGGCCTTGATCTGACTTTCTTTGACTTCGGGGGAGAACGGTATCTCAGAACGGGGGAAGTCCTGCCTGATTCCGCCATCGAGGAAATGAAGCGTTTCGACGCAATCTATCTCGGCGCAATCGGTCACCCAAAAGTGAAACCGGGCATTCTGGAAAAGGGAATCCTGCTGCGACTCCGATTTGAACTCGACCAATACATCAACCTTCGGCCGGTCAGGCTGTATCCCGGTGTTGACTGCCCGCTGAAAGGCAAGACACCTCAGGACATAGACTATGTCGTGGTGCGTGAAAACACGGGAGACCTTTATACCGGCGCCGGCGGGTTCTCCATGAAGGGCACTCCTCAGGAAGTGGCGATCCAGACGAGCATCTACACACGCTTCCAGGTGGACCGATGTCTGAAGTATGCCTTCGAACTGGCCCGCAGGCGAAACAGAAAAAAAACCCTTGCCCTGTGCGGCAAGACCAACGTGCTGACCTATGTCTATGACCTGTGGGAACGGGCCTTCCATGAAATGGGCGAGGCCCATTACAAAGACATCAAACGCGAATACTACCATGTTGACGCCACCTGCATGTGGATGGTGAAGAACCCGGAGTGGTTCGACGTCATCGTAACCGGCAACATGTTCGGCGATATCATCACGGATCTGGGCGCCATAACGCAGGGCGGCATGGGCATCGCAGCCGGAGGAAACATAAATCCCGAGGGCGTCAGCATGTTCGAACCGATCGGCGGATCGGCCCCGAAATACACGGGGCAGAACGTCATAAACCCCCTCGCCGCAATCTGCGCGGGCGCCATGATGCTCGACACGCTTGGAGAGGCGAAAGCCGCTTCGGCGATCGAGGCGGCCGTCATGGACCTGACAGCCAACAAGCTGAAGAGCCTTGCCGCCGGCAAAATGGGGTATTCGACCACGGAAGTAGGCGACATGGTTGCGGAGCGGGTCTGAGGCTCCATTCTGCATTCGAGGAGCGGCCGGCCTGCGCAAGGCAGGGGCCGATCACTGCATGTCGGGCGAAGAGGAGATCAGAGCATGAACATGAAGGAAAAAAACAGGTTCGATTGCGTTGTTGTCGGAATCGGAGCAGTTGGAACGGAAATGGTCCGGCTTCTGAGGAAAAGAAATTTCCCCATGGCCTCTCTGACAATTCTTGCGAGAAGCGAGAGGGTTCAGGAAATAGACGGGGTCAAGTATCAGGTCAGAGCCGCCTCGCCGGACGCATTCAAGGGCATGGACTTTGCCTTTTTCGCAGGAACCGAAGGCGCCAAGGGCGCATCCCAGACTCTTGGTTGGGAGGCCGTCAAACGCGGCTGCATTGTCATAGACAACGGGGATGATTTCCGCATGGATCCGCGCGTCCCGCTCGTGATCCCTGAAATCAATGCCGACGCATTGAAGAACCACCAGGGATTCATCTCCAATCCCAACTGCAGCACGATCATTGCGCTTATGGCCGTTGCCCCCCTGCACAGGGTTGCCAGGCTGAAAAGGCTTGTGGCAGCCACGTATCAGGCCGTTTCGGGGACGGGAAGCCAGGCCATGAGAGAGCTTGAGCAGCAGGCCAGGCAATGGGTTGCCGGCGAGCCCGCAACCCGCGAGGTCTATCCCCACCAGATGGCATTCAATCTCTTCCCCCACATTGGAAGTGTAAAAGATGCGTCCGGGGAGACAACCGAAGAGGCCAAGATGCGGCGTGAGACCCACAAAATACTTGGCGACCCTTCCATCAAGGTCATTTCAACATGTGTCAGGGTTCCGGTGTTCAACGGCCACAGCGAAGCGCTCTTTGCAGAGTTCGAACGGCCCATAACTCCGGACGAAGCCAGAGCGATCCTTTCCCGCTCGCCGGGCGTGAGGGTGGTTGACGATGGGGCCGCAGGGGTACCGGGAAGAAGCGCGGCGGATCCTGGCGGGAGGGGGGACGGGGCTGCGCGAGGTGCGGGTGGCGGTGCTGGCAAGCTTCACGGCGGGGTGGCTCGAGCCGTACCTGGTGGTGGAAGGGGCGCGGCGGGGGCTGCTGGTGCGGCTGTGGTTCGGGCCGTACGGGCAGTTGGAACAGGAGGTGCTGGCGGCGGAGGGGGAGATGTACCGGGGAGCGCCGGGTGTAATTGTGCTGGCGACCCGGATGGAGGACTGGGGCGGGGCGGTGGAGCGGGTGGCGCGCGTGGGGCGGGCGGTGCGGGAGAGGTCGAAGGCGGCGGTGGTGGTGTGGAACTGGAGCGGGCCAGCGCGGGCGGTGGCGCGGGCCAATGAAGCGCTGGCGGAGGAGTGCGGGAAACTGCCGGGGTGCTATGTGTTCGACTGCGCGGGGGCGGCGGAGGAGGTGGGGCTGGAGCGGTGGCGCGACCGGCGGCTGGAGCTGATGGCGCGGATTCCGTTCTCGGCCGAGGGGCAGGCGGCGATCGGGGCGCGGCTG
>Ga0101944_10006513_pt1 | contig 12347 bp, 12 predicted proteins | sample DewCreD2012metaG_FD_75245 | JGI IMG/M metagenome (GOLD analysis project Ga0101944, IMG submission 75245) | Hot spring sediment bacterial and archeal communities from British Columbia, Canada, to study Microbial Dark Matter (Phase II) - Dewar... ... | reverse complement strand
CGTCGGCCAGGGTGATCATCACGTGGCCGGCCTGGGCAATGGGCAGTTCATACTGGGAAATCTGGTACCCTTTGGGAAGATCCGGGTAAAAATAGTTTTTTCGGGCAAACCGGCTGCGGCCGGATATGGCGCAGTTTGTGGCCAGAGCCATTTTCATGGCATAAGCCTGCATCTCGGCGTAAGGCGCTGTAGCATCATAAGCATCAAATGACCAACCGGCACCGGCTATTTCCGCCAGAATGGTGGCTCCTCTGGCTTTAGCATGTTCGTATGTTTCCATGACCAGCATTCCAGCGCCTTCACCAAAAAGAAAACCATTTCGATTCAAATCGAACGGGCGGCACGCTGTTTCTGGATCCTGATTACGAGTCATGGCTCCTACAATACCAGTCGCAGCAATACATATGGGGGTAATGGTACAGTCAGCACCACCCGCAATAATCACATCCGCATGACCAAGTCGCAGATGATTTAAAGCTGTACCAATGGAATCACTTCCACTGGCGCAGGCTGAGTTAACGGTTGTATTAGGTCCTCTGGCTCCCAGCTCCATGCCTACCTGGACTGCAACCATATTTTGACCGATTTTGCTTGCCAGCAGGGGATCTATCCGGTTTGGTCCTCTGGTTTTAAGGATATCTCCCTGGTCACCGATGAGTGAAGGCATACCACTGGTAGCTATGACAACACCAACCCGCTCCGCTTTTTCAGCTTTCATATCCAATCCGGACTGCTCCACCGCCATTTTACTCGCAGCGATAGCAAACTGAATCACTCTCGAGCTTCGATCGACTCTCTTAGGTGACATATATTTTTCGGGATCGAATCCTTTGACCTCTCCGGCAAGTTTTACAAGGAATTTACTGGCATCAAAAGCAGTAATGGGACCAATCCCATTCCTGCCTTCAATTAAACCCTTCCAGAATTCATCTGTATTCAAACCGATCGGTGTGATTGCTCCAATACCGGTAACTACAATTTTTTTGTTTTTATGATTCAACGGATTTCTCTCCTTCCATGTTTACGGGATTCAGGAGCCCGGCAGGAGCCAGCGAGAAGCCTCCATCAATAACAATCACCTGCCCGCGGATCATAAAAGATTCATCCTTGCAGAGGAAAACAACCAGATTAGCGATATCTTCAGGTTGCACCATCCTGCCTGCTGGAGTACTTTTAATCTGGAAAAACGGCAATGACTTTTCATTGGCATACAACCTGAGTGCTTCGGTTTCCACTGCACCAGCCGATACGGCATTAACACAAATTTTGCGCGGAGCAAGCTCGATCGCCAGATAACGGGTTAAAGCCTCCAGAGCTGCTTTTGAAACCCCTACTGCTGTATATACTGGCATTACAAGGTGAGCTCCCAGGCTCGAGATGCTGACTATATGTCCCCCATTTTGCATTAGCCTGGCAGCTTTCTGTGCGCAAAGCAACAGTGCTCGCGCATTGATATCCATCGTCCAGTTCCAGCTTTTCTCATCCAACTCCATTGCTGGTCTTGCGACACCTGAAGCAGCGTTATTTATCAGGATATCAAGCCGTCCAAATTTTTCTTCAATTTCGCGAAACATGCTGTCTATTTTATCTGGCTCACCAACGTTGGCTTTAATAATATGGGCAACTACACCCTTTTCGCGTGCTTCGCTGGCTGTCAATTCTGCCTGAGAAGTCCTGCGGAAATAGTTGATAATGACATTCACGCCTTCTGAGGCGAGTTTCAGCGTAATTGCCCTTCCGATCCCCCGTGACCCACCTGTGATCAGTGCTATTTTTCCTTTTAATGACATCTTTAGACCGCGCTACTTTTTCTCGGCAACCTTTTGTTTAACATAGTCAATAAAGCCACCTAGATTATTGATTGATTTCAATTCTTCGTCCACCAGTTCTATGTCGTAAGCCTCTTCCAGTGCAACCAGAATCTGGACCACATCAAGAGAATCTGCGCCCAGTTCCTTAAAGGTTGTAGTAGGCGTTAATACCACATCATCTTTGCGTAGAATCTTGGCGACAATTTTGCGTAATGTTTCTTCAACTTCCATCGATTTTTCAACTGCCATTAGATGCTCCTTATCCGAAATTTACGTTATTAATATAAGCCAATATAATCCTACTGCGCTTCTTTTGCCTGTAACCTGTTTCGGATGACGGCCAGTTCGTTTTTCAACGCATTAACTATATCTTTTTCTATTAAGTCCTTTGTTTGTACTATACCTCTTGCGATTTCGTTGTATCTTGAGCGTCCATGCCCTTTCATAACTAGACCGTTCACCGCCCAGATCGGTCCACCTCCGGACATATCGGCAACATTGGTCAGCCGTATCAGGTCATTACAGATTTTTTCAATTTCAGATTGTGGCAACTTGCCAGCAAGCTGGTTTTCAAGCCACCGGACCTCTACCTTACCCAAACTCTCATAGAACTTAACCAGCACATTACCCACAAAACCATCACAAACTATAACGTTCGCCTTGCCGGTGACGATATCATAACCTTCGACATTCCCGATGAAATTTAAACCGCTTTTTTTAAACAGAGGATAGGCACCTTTTACCAGCTCATTACCTTTACCTTCCTCAGCTCCGATGCTCAAAATTGCCACTGTGGGATCAGGAATATTCAGCAATTTCTGGGCATATACCACACCGACTATGCCGAAATCGAGCAATTGATCCGGACGGCAATCAACATTGCCACCGCCGTCCATGATCACAGTTTTCGGTGCAAACCCTACAAAGGGACCCCCTACTACCGGACGTGAAAATCCTTCTACCATTCCCAGATAACCGAGAGCCGCTGCAACTACCCCGCCTGTAGGGCCTACGCTATAAACTGCATCTGCCTTCTTTTCTCTTACCAGCCGAGTAGCAAGTGCTATCGAGGCATTTCTCTTTGTCCTCAAAGCATAAGCAGGTTGCTCTCCTTCTACCAGATATTCATCCGTGTGAAGGATTTCGATATCAAGTCCCGTAGTATCATATTTAGAAAGCTCAGCCCTGATTTTCGGTTCCTGACCTACCAGAATAATCCCTACTCCTGATTCCTTCGCGCCGATGATCGCTCCCTGTACTACATCGGCTGGTGCAAAATCTCCACCCATTGCATCAACAGCGATTTTCATCTTTCTTAACCCTCACAACAGTTTCACCTGATATCACGGTTTCGCCTTTTTCATTGGCGCATAACACATCGCAGGTTACCGTAAAGCAGGTGTTTTCTTCAATGCATTTTTTTACTTTGCCGCTAACGGTCAGATTATCCCCGGGACGGGCTGGTGTTTTAAAACGTACATTGAGTTCCCCGCTTTCAAGCCAGTTTTCCCCAAACACATCAGTCATCATCTGAGAAACATAAGCCAGAACCAGCATACCATGAGCAATCGTTCCTCCGGCAGGTGTCTGCCTGGCAAATTCTTCGTCTATGTGAATAGGATTAAAATCCCGGCTAGCTTTGGCATAAAGATTAATATCTTCCTGCCTGACCTTTTTCTTCAGTGCAGGCAATTCAAATCCAACTTTTAATTCTCTGAAACTGTTTTCCATTTTCAGGCTTACCCTGAGATTTTCTCCATATCCGGCAAAACAAATCCAACTTTTCCAGTGAGAACGGTTTTGCCATCCTGGTTGGTGACCGTTATATCGGTGGACATCAACCTTAAACCACCTCTATCTACCTTCCGACTGACTTTTGAACTACAGGTAATTCGGTCGCCGGCAAAAACCATCCCGCAAAAAACTAATTCCTGCGAAACGTGGATAGTACCAGGCGGCAAAGTAATTTTTTCAGATAAGGCGGCCATGGCTAGAGCCGCCACGGCTAGAGGTGGAGCCAGCGACCGTTGCCGGTATAAATTGCTGTTATCACCAGTAGCCTGCAAGTAATCCTTGATCGTGCTCTCATCAAGGATATAAGACTCCGCCGGGAACTCAAATCCCGGACTAAGCTGACTAAAATCAAATCTGGATTTTTCGGTCATCCGGTTATACCAGTAATAAATTAAGAGAACCTTGAGATCGGCAAATCAGCCATCTTGAGAGCCAATACTAACATGTGCTTTTATTTCTTGTCAAGGATAACCTGTACAATTAAACATGGCTTGTTGGATATGTTCCGCCGAAAGTAACCTTGTAAATCGTATTCGATTGTGTTATAAAGTAATCAGAGCCGAATAATCCACCGAAAATATACGGGAGAAAATTGTGAGGCTAATAAACTGGTACGAGGTTCGCCAAATTGACAGGCCTTGCCCTGTCTGACGACAGGGCATATCAGACTCGAACCTGGCTCGAGTTAGAGTTTGAGACAGCTTTTAAAAAAGCGTCTGAACAGAGGAGGTGTAACTCTCCATGAGCTGGGTTCGAGATAATTGTTGACTAAGGGATGGGAGGAAATTAGTTTTTCCTCCCATTTTCTTTTTATCCATGTTTCGGTTTGAATTGGTAAAAAGGGGAAAAATGTTTTACACTTACTCTTGCATCGTAATAGTTTATCGAATAATTATTAATCTCCAACAATGATAGGAGGTCGTTATGCTTGACACTCTGCAGAAAGGTCAAATAATACAATCACTGGAAAGAATAGTCGGCAGTAAATACGTTTCCACCAATCCGGCAGATCTCTATATCTACTCCAGGGATATGACCATTGCCGAACCAGTTCTTCCTGATATTGTGGCAATCCCCGGATCGGTTGAAGAAATCCAGGCTATCCTGAGCCTTGCTAACGAGTATACACTCCCCGTAACTTCCTGCGTTGCGGGTGGAAACATCGGGGGACTGACTATCCCGCTGAAATCCGGCCTCATCCTTGATCTCAAACGATTAAACAGGATAATCGAAGTAAACGAAACCGATATGTATGCTGTGGTTGAAGCAGGGACGACCTTCGGACAGCTTAAAGCTTATCTCGAAAAATACCATCCAGATCTGATGTACACCTATGCATTTTCTCCACCTTCAACCGGAGTTGTAACCAATTGTTTATTACAGGGATTAGATAATCTTTCCTTCCGTTATGGAGCAGCCTCCCATTGGGTCAGCGGGATGGAGGTGGTCTTACCTGACGGTAAATTGGTAAAAATCGGATCATGCGCCGTAAGCTCCGGCTGGCAATCAGTAGTACCTTTCCCGGAACTTACCGGTCTTTTCCTGGGATGGCAGGGTACAACAGGAATTATCACAAAAATGGCTGTCAGCCTGTGGCCAAAGCCGGAATTCGCAACCTCACTGACGTTTATGTTCATGGATATGGAAGGCGCTGATAAAGCCCTGAAGTTAATTGCTCGTTTACGCATCCCGGATGATCTGATTGGCACTTCTTTTGCTCTCTCCAAAATCGGCAAGCTGGCGATGAATCATCAAAAGGCATCGATATTCCCGGCTCAGCCAAGAGAGCAGGATGAACCTGAATTCATTATTACCGCTGAAATAAGCGCACACACCGAAAAAGAGCTAAATGCCAAAACAGAATACCTGACGGAGATTGTGCTCGCCGGAATCAAAGAGGAAAAAATGAGCGGTCCCTTCACCTCTCCCAGTTCGACCGCTTCTTTTCCTATGCAGGCACTGCCGGTTCTCAGCGGTGGTGGCGGATTAATGTGGGTCGGTTGCTATGGTCCTCTGAGTAAATGGCTGGAAACTGCTAAAAAGGGATGTGAACTCCAGGATAAGTACGGGATCACGCGTAGCTGCTATACTCGTATTATGTTTGAAGGACACTTCGCTGGTCTGAGATGGATGCTGCCCTACGATAAGGGAGATCCTGAAACAGTGCGCAGAATCAAAGCACTTTGCGATGAACAACTGGAACTCGTCCTGAGGACCGGTTATGTGCCATATAAAACTCCTGTCTGGGCGATTCGCCGGCTGGAACAGATGGCAGGAAAGGAATGGGTTGATCTCCACCACCGGGTTAAACAGATGCTCGATCCCCATGATATCCTTAACCCGGGCAGATGGGGAGCTCAGACAATCTAATGGATCGAATTAACACCAGTTTCGGTGTCGCAATATATCACCAACAGGGCTTCAGCTCATAGTCAAAGGAGGAATGGATGGCACTGGAAAATGTCAGAGAATGGCTCTACGGATGCACTCGTTGCGGAACCTGTAAAAGTTTTTTAAACACCTTCAAGCCGGGCTGTCCTGCTGGAGAAAAATACAAGCTTGAGTCATATTATGCATCGGGTAAACAACTGGTTGCCCGCGCTCTGGCAGAGGGGACACTGCCTCTATCAGATGATGAAATCAGGGAGAGGATCTATGCCTGCACAGGATGTCTTGCCTGCCAGCAAATCTGCGGAGTATTCCACCATGAGCACATCTTTGACATCGTTCAATCAGTACGTACCGAGGCAATCAGCAACGGCTTTTTTCACCCTGCATATGCCATGATCTATTACGGACTGCGAGGTGAGGATAATGTCTTTGGAAAACCTAAAAATGAACGTGGCGAATGGGCGAAAGACCTGGAGGTTAAAAAAGCCACACGGCAAAAAGTTGACGTACTTTTTCATGCCGGCTGTCTTTATTCTTACGAGCAGGAGTTGTGGCATGTACCCAGAAATATTATCTTCATCCTGAAGAGTGCCGGGGTTGATGTGGGTATCATGGGAGATGAAGAAGCCTGTTGCGGTGGAAGAGCTTATGAGATCGGATACTCAGGAGAATTCGCAAAATATGCCCGACATACTGTTGAAAACGCCAGTGCACTTGGAATTAAAACTATTGTTCTTTCCTGTTCAGATGGATACAGTACCATGAAAAATCTTTATCCAAAGATCAACATCGTACCACAGTTTGAGGTGCTGCACTCGGTAGAGTTCATCTATCAACTTATTCAAACCGGACAGATAAAGTTGAAACGGGAAGTCCCCTTAAAGGTAACTTACCATGATCCCTGCCATCTGAGTCGTCACCTTGATCCCGGATTATACGATCCACCTCGTGAAATCCTGAGGAGTATCCCTGGAATTGAGCTTGTTGAAATGGAGAGAAGTCGTGAAAACTCCTGGTGCTGTGGTGCCGGTAGCGGTGTAAAACAGGCTGATCCCGATCTGGCACTATGGGCAGCAAACGAAAGGCTGAAGGAAGCCCAGGCTACTGGAGCAAGTGCCATGGTTACCGCCTGCGGCTGGTGCGAACGGAACTTTCTGGATGCAACCCGGGAATATTCCATTAATATGAAGATATACGACGTTGCAGATCTGGTGAGACTGGCGATGAGCCCATAATACAGGTTTGATTAATGCAAAAAAACTCCTCCATCAACCACCACAGCTTGACCCGTCATAAAATCGCTGTCACTTGAAGCCAGAAATATTGCAGCACCAACCAGATCTTCAGGATATTCAGGACGCTTGATTATCCTGGCAGATATCTCAATATTACGTCTATCCTCAGGGATATCTTCCAGATCCATGCTCAGAGTATAACCCGGGCAAAGGCTGTTGACATTGATATTAAAATCTCCAACTTCTCTGGCCAGTGCACGTGTGAAGGTCAAGACTCCACCTTTGCTGGCAGAGTAATGGGCAAAGTTAGCAGAACCAAGAAAAGCGAGTGATGAAGCAATATTAATAATCTTACCACTTTTTTGTTTTATCATATAAGGCAAAACTGCACGGCAACACAAAAAGACGCCGGTCAGATTGACTGCAATGACTTTCTCCCACTCGGATAGCTCCATTTCACAGACAGGCGCCCTTGCAGCCGGGTTACGGATGAACATGGCTGCATTATTAACCAGAATATCAATGCGTCCAAACATTTTGACAGCCAGATGAGCCATTTCCAGAGTATCTGCTTCTCTGGAAACATCAGTCTTGACTGCCATCACCTGATGACCACGTTCGGTTAATGATTGCGCCGTTTTTTGAGCAGCCACATCATCAATATCGGCAATAATCAGTCTAGCCCCTTCCCTGGCAAAACCTTCAGCATAAGCTCTGCCGATTCCGGCTGCACCTCCGGTTATAATAGCTACTTTATCTGTTAATCTCATAAAATACCCCCCCTTTGACATTTCTCTATTAAATATCATGATTTTAGTTTGTTTTATCAACAATCGAAATTTTTCTCATTATAACATTTCTCCAGATTTTTAAAGTAAATTAATTATCATACGAATATCTTATGATGATTTTACTTGACTGGAAATATTCTTAGGGCTACACTATATACAGTAATCCTTTACACCGGATCCCGACGCTTTGTTTCCTCAGGTTTCATCAAAATAAGTTCCCGACCACGATCGGGAAGAAGGGGGTTTTAATTTGACTTATCAACATCTCCTCTATGAAAAGGACAATGGCATCGGAATCGTAACCATAAATCGCCCACAGGTATTAAATGCGCTGAACAGTGAGGCTTATGAAGAGCTGTACCGCGTTTTTCAAGAAATCGAAAAGGATCCCGAAATCCGGGTAGTAATTATCACCGGTAGCGGAGATAAGGCGTTTATTGCCGGAACTGATGTAACAGCTATGGCTAACCTGAACGCAGCCGAAGCCAGGGAATTTGCCAGCCATGCCAGAAAAACTTTCGACTTAATTTATGGTTTAAGTAAACCGGTTATTGCCGCTGTTAACGGATATGCCCTTGGAGGCGGTTGCGAGGTAGCTCTCGCTGCAGACCTGCGGATTGCGTCTGAAAATGCCTCTTTTGGACAGCCAGAAATCACGCTGGGTATAATACCCGGATCAGGTGGAACACAGAGATTAACCAGATTGATCGGCATTGCCAGGGCAAAGGAACTGGTTTTTACAGGCAATCGTATTGATGCCGCCACTGCTTTATCCTATGGATTGGTTAATAAAGTTGTACCTCAAGCAAAACTGATGGAAGAAGCAAAAGAAATGGCCAAAAGAATTATGCGCAATCCTGGAGTAGCGCTCACTCTGGCAAAAATCGCCATCAATAGCGGGGCAAATGTTGATTTGAACACCGGGCTTGATATTGAGTTACAATGTTTTGCCCAATGTTTCGCCACAGAGGACCAGAAAGAAGGCATGCAGGCTTTTATCGAAAAAAGGAAACCACAATACAAAAATAAATAAAATTTTGCGGGTGGAGGATCGATGCCAACACCTGCAATATGAAGGAGGCAGGAGAACTTGGAAATTAAAACTGTAGCAGTCATTGGTGCAGGAACAATGGGCAACGGTATCGCCCAAGTAACCGCTGCAGCCGGTTACAACGTCATCATGACAGATATCAAGCAGGAATTCCTTGATAAAGCAATGAACACGATCGCTGGAAGCTGCGACAGGCTGATCAAGAAAGGAACCATTCAGGAAGCAGATAAGCAAGCCATCCTGGCAAGAATCAAACCCACCGTTGATATGAAAGAAGCCCGTAATGCCCAGCTTGTTATCGAATCAGCTCCAGAAGACTTGAATCTGAAAATGAATATTTTCAAAGAGCTTGATGAGATGTGCCCTCCGGAAACCATTTTGGCTTCCAATACATCGGCTTTACCGATTAGTGCAATTGCAACCTCGGTTAAAAGAAAAGATAAAGTGATCGGTATCCATTTCATGAATCCGGTTCCGGTAATTAAAGGCGTCGAGGTCATTGTCAGCACATACACCTCTCCAGAGACTGTTGAACTGAGTAAAAATTTTGTAAAGTCCCTGGGGAAGGAACCCTGCGAAGCCAAAGATTACGCTGGGTTCATCGTTTCCCGCCTGGTTGATGTATTGATGAATGAAGCCATTCAGTGCGTTATGGACGGAAACAAACCCGAGGAAATTGACAAAGCAATGAAGCTCTGCTGTAATTTCCCAATGGGTCCACTCGAGCTATGCGATCTCGCTGGAGCGGATATAGTGCTGCACGGTCTGGAGACCATGGAAAAGGAATTCGGCGAGCGATTGAGACCAGTCCCACTGTTGAAGTCTCAGGTACGATCAGGTGCACTCGGACGGAAAACCGGCAAAGGATTTTATGATTATACCCAGCCCAAGAAATAAGCACACACTGGAAATTTCATATTTTTAATAATTTACAGGAGAAGAAATAGTGGTTAATAAGAACAGTGACGTCGTAATTGTCAGTGCATTGAGAACACCTTTTGGCAGATACGGTGGCTCTCTCAGGGACTTCGACTACTATGATCTGGGAGCCATCCCTATGAGGGAGGTCTTAAAAAGAGTCAACGTATCACCCGATACAGTAGATGAAGTTTTCTGGGGAGTCGGTGATACCTCGGTCTGCAAAGATGTTTATACACCTGTCGCTGCCCGTCAGAGCATGATTAAAGCTGGCTTACCCCACGAAACCGCTTCGATTTCCTTTGATATGGCTTGCGTATCAGCCATGCACGCAGTAAAACTGGCAGCCATGGCAATGAAAGCAGGTGAAATCGATTGTGCGATTGCCGGCGGTGCTACCTCTTTCAGCCGCGTGCCCTTGATCGTTAGAAATTTAAGATTCAACGGATTCCGGCTGGGGGACGTCAAGATGGAAGATCCCCTGTTCGGGTTAGGGTACAAAGATTTTAATCCAGTTTCTGTCGATTCAGACAATATTGCTTATGAACATGGCGTTGATAGAGCAGAGCAGGACGAATGGGCACTCAGAAGCCATGTTAATTACGGAAAGGCATGGAACGCAGGTAAATTCAAAGAGGAAATTTTCCCCCTGCCAATTCCTCAAGAAAAAGGCGAGCCTAAGATTTTGGATATTGACGAACAATACCGTCCCAATACCACCCTGGAAGGTCTGGCTAAGTTAAAGACCGTTTACGGAACCCGTGCGATCACCGCAGGTAACGCTCCCGGTTTAAACGATGGAGCTACTGCCATCCTGCTTATGACCCGCCAGAAAGCTATGGAAATGGGACTGGAGCCACTGGCAACCGTTGTTGCTAGTACCCATTATGCGATGAATGCCAGCCGCATGCCTGAAGCACCTGGTTACTGCATGCAACTTGCGCTGAAGAAAGCCGGACTCACGCTGGATGATATCGCTGTAATGGAAATTAATGAAGCATTTGCCTGCGTGCCTCTGGTTTCCCTGAGAATTCTGGCAGGTGGCGATAATGAAAAGCAGAAATTAGAAGAGCTGAAAGCGAAGACCAATATCAATGGCAGCGCAATTGCCATCGGTCATCCCAATACTGCCTCTGGTGCCAGAATTATTATGAACCTTATGTATGAACTCAGAAGAAGAGGCGGCGGATATGCCATGGGTTCTCTCTGTGGCGGTCTGGCTCAGGCTGATGCCTGCATAATCAGGGTTGATTAATCGGTAATATCCACCACACCTTTATAATATCCCTCTCTGGCAATTTCAGAGAGGGATATTTGTTGCTTAATAATAAACCCCCTTCGTGCGAAGGGGGCTTATAAACTGGTCTAATTATCAGATATCGATATTATTTACCGAGGAGCATACCTCCGTCCAATCCCAGAATGGTACCGGTGGTAAAACTGGAAGCATCGGTAGCCAGATAAAGTGCTGCCAGGGCAACATCATCAGGATTACCAAAACGACCGAGTGCCGTTTTCGCCAGTTGTTTCTCTTTCACACCGGGTAAAGCCAGGAATGGATCAGCGAGTCGGCTGTGAATCCACGCCGGAGCGATAGCGTTCACTCTGATATTATACTGTCCCCATTCAGCAGCCATCACTTTGGTAAGGTGTGCAACAGCAGCTTTGCTCGTGCAATAAGCCCCCAGCAAATCAATCGTGGTAAATCCCAGATAGGAAGTAATGTTGATAATACTCCCGCCAGTGCCATTATCTTTCATCAAGCGGGCAACTTCCTTGCTAACCAGCCAGATACCCTTCAGATTGACATTCATTACCACATCCCATGCCCACTCTTCCAGGTCCATTAACGGTACCATCTGTGGGTTCGCGCCAGCGCTGTTGATCAGCACATCCACCCGCTGAAATTGAGATTTTACCTGTTCGATCATTTTCTTGACTTCTTCACTCTTAGCCAGGTGAGAAGCAATGGCATAAGCTTTACCGCCTTTGGCATTGATATCTGCCGCAACTTTCTCCAGGTTTTCAAGTTTTCGGCTGGTCAGAATCACGGTAGCACCTGCTTCTGCCATCCTGTTTGCCATCGCACGCCCGAGATCGCCCGCACCACCGACGATCAAAGCTACCTTACCGTCTAGGGAAAATCTGGATACATCTAGATTCATTACTCCACTCCTTTCAAATAATAATCACGTGATGACTTTTCGAACCCATCATACATCAATATAACGTTTTTAGTCAATTTACGCATACGTCAAGGTAACGTCAAGTCTTTTGTGTAAAATTGGGTAAGGGCTTATCCTTCCAACTTTTATTCAGATGGCTCATCACTCCATAGATTATCCGGTCAACACTT
>Ga0101944_10006512_pt1 | contig 12348 bp, 11 predicted proteins | sample DewCreD2012metaG_FD_75245 | JGI IMG/M metagenome (GOLD analysis project Ga0101944, IMG submission 75245) | Hot spring sediment bacterial and archeal communities from British Columbia, Canada, to study Microbial Dark Matter (Phase II) - Dewar... ... | reverse complement strand
ATGTACACGAAACGCCGGATGAGTTCCATGGGCACGGCAGTCTGTCCCGCAAACCGGAGCCAGTGCCGCAAAACTTGCGGGTGATTGAGTCTCAAAGACATTTTCCGTTCAAATCAAATGCGCGAATTACAAGCCGTACAGGCTCATTCCCCGCTTTGCGCCATCAACGGCAATGGCAAAAACCTTGTTGCAATACTCGTATGTCTTAAGAGAATTCTAAGCGCAATGCAGAAGCCGTTCAAGATCGCGCGGCTGCGGCGCAAATGATTCGCTTGATAATTCTTTGACGATCAGCAATCCTGCGCAAGCGCCTGGTTGAGTATGACTGGAGGACGCAGGACTTGAGAGCGCTGCGCAATAGCGTCTTGAGCCTGCCGCTTGAGGGTTTGAATGCCATGCGGATAATAGGCCGCAATGTTATTCGCGCTTGGGGGGGGCAGTGCGAGGTCCGCGCCCATGTAATTTACGCTGGCGCCGAATGTCCGCCACAGAAAATCCAGGGTATCGCTAATGCTTTCTGCGTTTTTATCGCACACACCCACGCGGGCCGAGACCCTGAATCCCTGTTCGAGAAGATTGTTCATTCCCCGCAAAGTTTGTTCGTGGCTTCCGGGCGTCCTTGAAATATCGTCGTGCAAACAGGGATCACTGGAAAAAATGCTTGTTTCAAAGATGATGTTTTTAGCCTTGGCGGCAACATGTCTTTGCAGGAAATCCGTATTGCAGAATGTGCGCGCGTTTGTGCGCACATGTATAGTCACATCGCCGCGCGCTGCGGAAACCGTTTTGACGATTTTGAGATACGCCGGGTGCAGCGTGGGTTCGCCACCCTTGAGCACAATGTGCCGTATGCGCTTTTTGCGCACCTTCGCGAAGATATATTTCGAAAGCGACACAAGACCTGCTCGTGTGGTCCGATCCTCGAAATCGTATGCGCGCAAATGCGGCGGAACATGGCAGGTTTCGCAATTGTTGTTGCACGCGCCGTTCACAATGAGATATTCGGTGTCGAAACCCGGTTTTTTGTGGTAGCCCCCGCGCACCTCGGGAGTGCGCGCAAGATCCGCGACCAGGCTGTCCAGTATGGCGATGGTCTCCTGGCTTACTGTGTGAAAATCGTACTGGTGGTAAAGATGCATGAAGTAATACAGATGAAACCGCATGTTCAGATAGGTTTCATACCCGTCGGGGATGTGCGCGAGAAAAAAGCACAGATCAATCCACGCATCTATGTTGGACGGATTGAATTCGAGAATCCGGGTGATGTATTTGATGCCTTCCTCGAACTCCTTTTCCACATAGCGGCAATACCCCATGGCTGCGAGGTATTGGTCGGACACCTGCTCGCTGCGATAACTTTCGATAAACTCCCTCAATCGCCGGAAAGACGCGGGATCGTTGTATTTCATGAGCGAGATTTGGGTAAACAGCGAATTGTTGTTGGAAATATCGAAGGCGTAGTCGTTATATGCGCGCACGGGATATAGCCCGAAGTTCATGGATAGGCTTTTGGCCAATTGTTCGTCAAATGGAAGAATCATCGGCAAATGAAATAAAGAACCAGTCTGACCTTTCTGTTCTGTGAATCGTGTGGACGAGCCTGTCCCCGTCCAATATGAGCATTCTGTCGTCCTCGACTACAAGGGTGTCCCCATGGCGAAACGCGTCGAGATATTCGCCCGAAAACAGATAGGTGTCCACGAAGTGGCAGTTTCGATAGGAGAGCCTGTTGCCTTCCGGAATCCCGTCGAACGCATATATATTGCGCTCCGCAAACACCACGAAGTTGAGCTTCATGTGCCTGTCTATGTATTCGGCGTATCCTGGATCGCGCTCCATAATGAAATCTCTCAATTGCGCGGACAATTCCGAAGTTGCGCAGCAATCGAAACTGCACGGGATGTGGTAGAGATAGGAATAAACATCCTTGACAAGAGAGTTGCACAGATAATCGGGCTTTGACTTTGTGTTGCGGAAAGGCATCATAAGCGTGTTGGCATATCGTGAATGGTCGTTGAATCTGGCGAAATAGTTTATGCAGCACTGGGGATAGCCCAGATATTCGCCGAACCACATGTAATCAATCAGGGGCTTGGTGACGATTCTGTTGTTCACGGACAGGGGATACCAGCCCAGGCGTTTGATCTTGTCGAGGTTTTCTTCGGATGTTGCGACGAATATGTGCGCCCTTCCCTGGTAGTCTGCGCTTGCGGGCGCGCCGCAGGAAATGGTCGTGGTGAGGAATTCGCTTCCGATGGCGTCTCTGACCGCGTCCGATGTTTCGTTGTAGAAAACAGATTCCACGCAGGTGAGCAGATTGTATTTCTCACAGGTCTTGATGAAACAGTCCACCTGGCTGGTGGGGATCCATTCGTCGAGGGCGGGTTTAAGCCCGGCAAGAAGCGAATAGTAAAGAAAGAGCTGGCTGTTTCCGCCTCTTGCCTCGCAAATGTCCGCCAGGTATGCGGGCGGGTACCAGTCGAAGAGATTCTGCGGGACGGGGCGCCTGGTGTCGTCTGGCATGGTGTGCTTGTGCGCGCGTGCCGGAGGCTTACTGCCGGAGCGCCTGCGCAACGCGGTCCCTTTCTTTCAATGATGTCACGGGGACGAATTCCTTCCACCCATAGGTTCGGGGATACTGGAGCCATGGGCCTTCGCATACATTGAAATAAATGCACTTCTTGCAGGAAACGGCCTTTTCCTTTTCATAGTTTTTTCGCACGAAATCGAAGTCCTGAACCGTGTTTGTGACATCGGACAATTTCACGAGAGGAATGTAATTCTCCGCGCAATGGGTTTCGTAGCCCTGCATGAGGCAGAAGGGAACGGCTTCCACGAACACGGGAATCCCGGCAGCGCGCCCCAGGTCCACGCCGATTTTTATGAAGGGAACGGCAAGCGATTTCTTTGGAAGGATGGAGCGGATGTTTTTCTCGGCGCTGCCGAGCACATGCACGAAGGCATACTGGTACACATCCACGCCGATGCGGATCAGCAACCTGGCGAGATCCGGAAAAGTCCGGTAGTTGACTTTGGTCACAACGGTGTTGATGGATACGGTCTGCTTGCGCTCCTTGAGGTTTGTGAGGCCCTTCACGGTTTGGCGGTAGCTGTTGGAGCCTGTGAGAAAATTGTGGCAATCGGGATTGGCGGACAGAAGCGCGGCTGTCACGGTCATGATTTTGCCCTTGCCCGCGGCCAGAAATTCGTCGCAGAACGATGGGTATGCGAAGCGGCGCCCGTTGGTCTGGATCAGAATTTTGTAACCCTTGTCCGCCGCGTATTCGAGAATCTCGAAGCAGTCTTTGCGGATGGTGAATTCTCCGCCCGTGAGCACGACTTCGCCGTAGTTTTCCCTCTCCTCGTCCAGAATGTCTTTGATCTGCCGTGTGGTCCTGTCGGGGATGAAAAACCGTTTGTCGCCGATCACACAGTGGCGGCAGTAATTGTTGCAGTTGTATCCGACCTTGAGGTCAAGCCTGTTTTCCGTGCTCATGCCTTGCGGTTCCCCTGCGGCCGCGGCTCCGCGTCAAGGAGCGTTGGCCAGTATTTTTTCCGTGACTTCGTCAATGTCCGTGTGAAAGATCGGGAACAGTTCCGAGGAACTGTAATGTTCGTCCATGGAATAGAGGCCGATGCAGATGTTGTTGAGATAGCATACCTTGCAGCATTCGGCCTTGCCGTAGTAAATATCGCCCTGCGCCTGGTCCACCTGCCCTTTTTCGTCAAGAAACAGGATGCGGACCTTTTCATTTTTCACGATGCGCCGCGTTTCGGTGGAGGCATGCTCGTATCCGCCCATGTAGCACAGGGGCACGCGCTCGATGCGATAGGTCATGTTCCAGCCCCGCATGAGCTCCACGGAGCGGGTCAGCTCAATGTCTATGTCGTTGAGCATGGGAATTGTGTCAGGGTTGAGCGCGACCCGGTTCATGCGCGTGTCCAGGTTGTTGAAGACCACATGCGAAATTGATGGGAATTTTTTGTGGAGAAACTCGATGTTGGCGCTCAAGTGATCGGCGTTGTATTTGTTCATTGTGATGGTAACAGTAATGGGAACGCCGAGTTTTTCTAGGTTCGAGGCCGCCTGGATGAAGTTGTCCAGCGATTGCCGGTTTCCTGTGAGAGACGCCTGCACTTTGGGTTTTGCGGAATAGAGCGAAAGGGTGACCTTGGCCAGGCCGGAGTCCTTGAGATGCGCGGCATAGGAGGAATCGGCCAGGCATTGGCCATTTGTGATGAGTACGGATGGGAAACTCTTTTCGGCGCAGTATTGCAAATAACGGGGCAGGTCCGGCGACAGTGTGGGTTCGCCGCCGGTGAGGATCACGCCCTGAAAGCCGCCGTCGGCGATGAGCGCGTCAATGAATGTCAAGCCATGCTCGTAATCAATGGAGTTGCCGTTTTCCGGGTTTGAGCAAATTCTGCAGCATTGATTGCACTGGCGCGTTATCTGAAAGTAGCCAAAACTCCCCATGATGCGATGTGTCCCGTCTTGTGTGCGATATGGCGGTTGCGGGCGCGGGGCGCGCCGCAAGAGCTGTCTCGATTGATGCAAAACCAGTCCTTATCAATCAGCTCGCGTGAGTAGCATTTGATGCCGCGCTGAAATTCACTGTGCAACGCGGCATGGCGGAGCTGATAACGCTCACCACGAGGAATGCGAGCCGTGCGACCCGTGGGAATTGGAATTGCTATGGTAATTCACGGCGCCGATGTTGCCATGGACATTTGTGAGACCAGTGTTTGCGTGAGTCTGAATCTGTGCGTGCCTGGCGTAGGCGTTGGAACTGATGCCGTTGTTGTGGTTTCTGTGAACATCAATCGCGTTGGTGTTTGCGTGCGTGTCCACGCTGGAATGCGTGCTGCTTGCGCCTACATTGTTGTGCGTGGAGGAGGCTGCGGTGTTGGCATGTGCGCTGGTCGCCGAGCTGGCATGGGCGGTCCAGGCGGAGTGTTTGCCCTGCGCGCCGTTGTTGTGGAAGTTGCCTTTTGTCACTCCGGAGCTGGTGTGCAGGGCTGCGACATTGATGGCGGGCTTGCTGGCGTGCGTGTTCACGGCGGCGGCGCTTGTGTGGACATTGGCGCTGTTGTGCGCATTGATGGCGGAAGCGCTGGAATGCGTTCCGACATTGGAATGCGCGCCCGTTGCTCCCAGATTTGTGTGCACATTCGCATTGGAATGCTGATCAATGCCCGAAACATTGATGTGCGAGGACTGCGCGCCGCGGTTCGCGTGCGTGTTGAAATTCATGTGCAGACTTTCGTGCGCGGCTCTGATGGCTTCAGGGTATGAAAGCATTCCAAGGGCCACAACCACAAGGCCTCCTTTGACGACATTGGCCGTCGTGATTTTGGCCTCTTCCCTGGAAAAATATCCGAGGGCGTCGCCTACGGCTTTGGGCAGAACCGATGATTTTTGCGGGGATGCCGCGCTATTGGGGGTTTTGCCGGCAATTTTCTTTTTCATGACTCACCTTCCCGTTTTTGACCGGTCTTTAAAGGCTGCGCTTGTGTCACCATGACGCGTGCGAACCGTGGCTGAAGTGACCGACTCCGTTCGTGTGCGCATCGACTGCGGTCAGGCTTCCATGACCGCTGAACGCGGCGCGGTTCGCGTGGGAATTTGCGTTGGCGTGGTGATTGAACGCGGCCGTGCTGGAGTGGGCGTTTGTGCTGACATGCGAGTTGGTTGCGCCGGTGTTGCCGTGGTTGGCGATATTGACATGGGTTCCAACGGCCGCAATGCTGGTGTGCGTGTTTGTGCCGGCGGCATTGACATGCGATGACTCGCTGGCGTTGGCGTGGGCAGTCCAGGCGGAATGTTTCCCCTGGGCGCCGCTGTTGTGGAAGTTGCCCTTTGTCACGCTCTGGTTTGCGTGCGCGGCCGCGACATTGGTGGCCGCGGCGCTCGAGTGCGTTGAGCTTGCGCCCTGGCTCGTGTGCGCGTTGATGCTCGAGTGCTGGTTGATGGCGCCTGAACTGGCGTGGGTGTTCATGTTCGAATGCGTGTTTACCGCGCCCGCGTTCATGTGCGAGGAACCGCTCAAATGCGTGTTCACCGCGTTGGTGTTGGTGTGGACATTCATGGCGCCTTGGTTGGAATGGGTGCTCACATTGTTGTGCAGGGAAGAGTGCCACGCGCTCGCGGGATCCGCCATGATGCCCAGGGCTATGAACACGGCCGCGCCCGCCACGATGCCCCTGGCGCTCATTTTGGCCTCTTCCTTGAGGAAGTACGCCGTGGCGTCCTGCGCGATGCCTGGCAGCCGTTTTCTTTCCGGCGCGGCGCCTTTCTGCAAATTGTTTTTCCGGTTCTTGTTCAAGGCTGCTTCCTCCCCTTGATTGCCCGCTTGCGTTGTCAGTTCTTTGCGGCGCGGCCGCCGCTTTGTTTCACCATGAGGCGTGAGAGCTGTGGCTTGTGTGCGCGTTGGAATTCGCGTGAGAGTTGATGTTGGCGACATTCGTGTGCGCGCTGACGCCGTTGGCATTCGTGTGGTTGTTGAGGCTGATGTGGTTGTTCACGGCGGGCCAGCTTGCGTGCGCGTTGACGCTGGCGTGGGAATTCACGGCCGCGCCGTTCACATGGGTGTCCACATTTCTGTGGGTGTTGAGGCCGGTTGTGTTTGAATGCCGCGAAGTCGCCGCTGTGTTTGCGTGCGACGCCGCGGCGCTGGTGTGCGCGGTCCAGGCGGAGTGTTTGCCCTGCGCGCCGTTGTTGTGGAACGACCCTTTGGTTACGGCCTGGCTTACCGCTGGCTTGACTGTCACATTTGTTGCAGGAGTGCTTGTGTGAACATTGGCGTTTGCGCTGGTGTGGTTATTGATGCTGTTGTGCGCGTTGACCGCGCCTTTGTTGGCGTGGCTGTCGAAATTGTGGTGCCCGCCGCTTGCGCCCACATTTGCGTGGGAACCCGCGCTGGTGTGCACACTGGTTGCCGCCACGCTCGAGTGCGCGTTGACCGCGCCCTGGTTCGTGTGCACCACCAAATTCGAGTGGGCGCTGACATGATGGACCGCTGTGAGCGGATCGGCGATCAGGCCAAGCGCCACCACGGTCAGCGCGCCCGTTATCAAACCCTTGCTTGATATTTTTGCTTCTTCCCGGGTGAAGTATGAAAAGATGTCATCCCCGGCCGACGGCAGCAGGCCGCGTTTTTCCCCGGTCTTTTTGCTCATCGCCTTTAGGACCTTTGGCTTTGCTTTTTCCATGTCGCACCCTCGTTCACAGATTGCGGCGCATGGCAAACGCCCAGCGCCGCTTAACCTGCCTTCTCCGGCGCCGCGTCTCCGCGGCTTGCGGTCACGAACTGCTTGACCCATTCCAAAAATATGTCCGCGTTCTCACGGATCGTGAGCCGCTTGAAAAGAATGTCCATAATGCCCTCGTTGACGGCGTGGCGCCGCGTGGTGAACACATTCGGCGACAGTTCTCCGGTTTCATAGTAATTGATGACCGGGCAAATGCCGCAATACGGCTTGTAGGCGCAATGCGCGCAGCCGGGCGTTGTGTCCAGCGTTGAAGCCAGGGTGCAGGCCTTGGTGGCCCTGTGCATGATGATGTCCTTGTATGTGGATTCGCCGCACTTGCCGACCCGGAAGGTATGGTCGCCCTGATGACCCAGCATGCGCCCTTCGTCGCATGTATATATGTCGCCGTTGTAGTTGTATGCCAGCTGACCGATGGAAGCGCCGCACGGGGATTTGAGGTCCACAAACCCAGGCTCGAATCCTGCGATAATTTTGCTCAATATATACACCGCATAGGTTTCCGTTATGCGCTCGCCCGCACGATTCAATTCCAGAATATAATCCAACATTTTCTCGTAAAATTCGAGAAATTCCTCGGGAGTGAGCCCGATTTCCGACCAGTTTTTGCCTGCATACCCAAGAGTCGTTGCCGGGCGCATAAAAATGGTGCTCGAATTCAGCGCCCGGTATTCGTCCACGATCTCCCGGTGATAGGGCAATGAATGCTTCGAGAGGGTTCCGATTAGCGAAGGAAGCTTTTCTATGCCTTCGGCCATGTACCGCTCGTAAACTTTCTTGTACATCTTCACGGCTTTGGCGTGAGTGTTGCCTCTGTTCTTGTTGTGAACATAGTCGGGGCCGTCCAGAGACATGCAAAGCAGCGCCCTGTGTTTGACCAGAAAGTCCAGCTTTTCGTCGTCCATGAGAAGGTGATTGGAAACCAGATTGAAGCGGATGTCTCTGTTATGCTGTTTGTTGGCTTCGGTGGCGTATTCGATGATGAACTTGACCGTATCCCAGTTCAGCAGCGGCTCACCGCCCTGGAATTCGAAGTTCACAAGTTTCGTCGGCGCGCTGAATATCGTGTCCACGACCTTTTTGGCCGTTTCAACGGTCATGTCGGTTTCGTGACTGTCGCAGGAAGCCGCATTGGCCTGGCAGTATACGCATTTAAGGTTGCAGCGAAGGGTCACAATGATAATGTGCAGATTGGTGACGCGCGCGGCATCGGCGAAACGCGCGCGCAACCGCTCCGCGGCGCGCGATGCGGTGTCCTTGTCGAACACCATGTTCTGCGCTTTTAATTCGTTGGTGAGCGCGCGCCCGAATCCCGTAGGCCCGTTTTCCATAAGATGATTGAATTCTTCCTCTGTGAGAAGAAGATAGTTGCCGTACTCATTGACCACGACCACCGTGTCGCCAATCCTTCTGAAGCTGAACGGGATCATGCCGCTGAAATTCGACGGTTTGACTTTTTTTATGTTGACGCCCGCCATCATGCCCTCGCGCTCATCTTGTGTATGACATAATTTCCAAACTCGTCCAGGAATTCCGGCACCGGTTCGTATGCTATGTTCTGGATTTCGACAATGATCTGGTCGCCCTCCACCCGGAACTGAAAATCGGCGAACTCGCGGTAATCCTTGATCGCGGACTTTATCGCGTTGAGCTTGTAGATACGCTTGTCGAATTCAATCGTTGACAATGTCCTTCACCATGTCCGGATTCACCATTTTGTTTTCGGACTGCCGCTTCATCTGCTCGATGGGATGCAGCATGTCCTTGGGCATGCCGTGCTTTTCCTCCCATGGCACGGCGATTCCAAGCGGGTCCTCTTCGTAATCCAATGCGTCCTCGCTTTCGATTTCCTCGAGCAATTTTTCGAGCCGCGAGTTCAGCTTGAGCGCTTCGGGATCGTTCTTGAGCTTCAGATCCTGCTCCAGATTGCCGCCGATCGCATCCAACCGGTCGGGATTGAACACGATATGAAAAATCTGATCCCTGACTTTTGCAGTGCCTTTCAGCACCTTTGCTTTCATTGCGCATTCGAGCGCTTCCGCCAAAAATCTCTCCTCCAACCCATCTGCGGCCTCGCCGCCGCGCGGCTTCATGACCACCTCAATTTCCCGATCCGAGTCCTTGACATATTGAAGTTTCAAATAACATCTGGCGATAAACTTGTGACACGCTTCCATTATGGCTTCGGCAGAATATATCTTGGTGTCCAGCACAATTCTTAATGCTTTGTTTTGATCCATTCCCAAAAGCCTTCCGCAATTTTTGTCTATTTTCTTCCATCTATATAATACTATATAAATATAAAGTATGCAAGGTTATATGTCAAATACACAGTTTCATTATAAAATTGTTTGGATGTCCATCGCAGCAGACCAGTCTAAAAATTCGGATTTCCATAATCCATGTCCCTGCTGTAAGGTAGTGCCCCATCAAAAAGCTGCCTGTGGGCACTCGTGAATTCAGTTCTTTTCAAGCGCCGGTTCAATCCATACCTTGACCGGCGAACCCTGAACCAAAATCTGTCCTTCTCCATTGGGTGTTTCACGCAAAATCCGCGCGTTGGCGAAAAACTCCGATCCTAATGATTTCATTTCATCGCGCGATATGGCGCCTTGAACGAAGTTCCGGGTCACAATAAAATTTTCGGGCAGATAAACAAGCTGTTCGGGGAACCCGTCTGGAGCTTTCCGTCTGACCTGGTTGACCGCGTAGGGAATCCCCTTCTTGATTCCGGTGACGCTGATGACTTTTTCTTCGCCGTCGCCCTCGAAAGTCTCCGTGAGCGTGATCATGAACATCAGAGGCGTCGAGCCGTCTTGAACCGCTGTCTGTAATTGGTCTCCCTGAATTTCCATTCTCCAGTAAAACTCATGATCGTCCATAGCGAAATATACGGACCTGACGCCGGCGCTGAAACCCTGCTGCGGCTGCGATGGATTGCTCCCCAGCATGCAGGGTCTGGCGCCCGCCCATTGCGCCGAGCCGGCGCCGGCAAAAATCGTCGCCGCGGCAGGCACGCATTTTTTTTCGTATCTTTTGAGCAATACCCATTTGCCTTCGCGAAGTTCGAGATCGTGAATGAAGTTCAGTGTGTCATTGACTTCGCCATTGGAGCTTTTCTGCACGAAACGCACTTTTTCAACCGTCTCGGCGACCGCCGTGGTTTCGCGAATCTCAATCCTTGAAAATTCCACACCCCATTCCTTGACATCATATAGCCGGGCAAATTCTTGAATGCGTTTCAGCAATTCATCTTTCTGGTATAATTCGCCCTCGAACTCGATCTGCGTTTCCGGTGACACGAAAGCCGCCAGAGTTGCGGCGTCCAGTTTGCTGAAATTCCTTATGAATGGGGCAAAGGTTTCCATTATCTGCTTTACCGCATCCAGATTGTCTCCGGGTGAGGAGAATGTGTGAATCAGATCGCCAAGCGCGAGCCTGAAAGGCTCGTGCTCCATGAGCGCCACGGCCGCCTGCGCGGCCGTAGCCGCGCCGGATGTCTGCGCGCCCGAAGCAGCTTCGTAAAGCCGCGCGGAAATGTGCTCGATTTCCTCGGCAGTAAAATTCCCTGTTCCAGTCTGCTGGCCAAGCAGCGCCTCTGCAAGCGCGCTCATGACGGGATCCACCGCAACAGGCTTTCCCGTGTAAACGCCGCGCATGGTTATCCCGTTTGAAGAAACCGACACGACGAGCCATCCGCCCTCTTGCGCGGAGACATCTTTTATTACAAATTCCGCCTGCGCGTCCGTCTTCCCTTCGGCGAGCGGTTCGCGCGTTGGCGAAAGAACTGCGATGTGCGCATTGGCAAGATCTTGGTATGGCGCATGCGCCCCCGCCTGCTTTTGACCGTACTGCAGGGTGACCAAACCCTTGACAACGGCCCCTTGTGTTGGCCCCGCAATCATGACGCCAGCAATGACCAGAGCCATCAAAAAATATCGTATACGCATGACATGCCTTCTCCCGAATTTGTGGTCTGTGCCAGCGATGCCATTGAGTAAAGAAGCGCCCGGTATTTTGCGAATTCGCAACAGCGGCGCCCTGCATGTGTCTTTGATGTATTATTATATCATGAGGCAATGGGATGAACAAATGTGCGCCGTCTGGGTTCACCGGCTCCAGTGTTCTTGCACATCATGGATTTCAGCCAATCCTTAGACGCATGTTTCAAGCGCATTCTCTGGTTGGCGTTAGCTCAAGGGAACAACCCATGAAAAAGAAACCGATCAAAGCCTGCTTCGTGTCTTACTCGAGCTTGGATGAACATTTTTCCTACGGGTATGGCGCGGTCCGGGTCATTGCCCATGCGCTGCAAACGGGCGTCGATGCGCAGTTTTCGTTTTACGATCTCAAGGCCGGGTGCGGCAGCGCCACGGAGGATGCCGATTTGATTTCGGCCCAGGAGCCTGATGTCGCCGGCTTTTCGGTGTTCATGTGGAACATTGAGAGGGTCGAGCAGGCGCTGGCCCTTGTAAGAGACAGGCTGCCGCGAACCATCGTCGTTTTGGGAGGTCCGGGCGCCGCGGGCTTCGAACGCGTTTCGCGCGGCCCGTGGCTTCCCGATTTCATCGTGCTGGGCGAAGGAGAGGCGGCTTTCGCTTCGCTCCTTTCACGGCATGCTATGAATGACGCTTTAAGGAAAGAAACGCAGACATTTCGAGCGGAAGACAAATGCAAAGGCATGTTTCAGCCGCAGGTTCTGGAAGAGCCTGTGAAAGATCTCGATGCTTTGGCGTCTCCTTACCTCAACGGCATATTCACTCCTCCCGGAGAACTTTTCTATCTTGAAACCAGCCGCGGGTGCCCGCACTCCTGCGCGTTCTGCGTGTGCGGATCACATAGCCAGGGATTGCGATATTTCAACATGTCAAGGATCCGCGACGAATTGGCCTGGGCCGCGGAGCGCGGCAAGCGGAAAATCAACTTGTGCGACGCGGCGCTGAACTACAACACCCGGCGCCTGACGCAATTCGCGCAGGCCGCCCGCGATGCGGATCCGGGACATTATTTGTCATACTCCTTCGCCCTGCACGCGGATTCGCTCACCCGTGAACAGATCCGCATACTGTCGGGACTCGA
>Ga0101944_10006511_pt1 | contig 12348 bp, 13 predicted proteins | sample DewCreD2012metaG_FD_75245 | JGI IMG/M metagenome (GOLD analysis project Ga0101944, IMG submission 75245) | Hot spring sediment bacterial and archeal communities from British Columbia, Canada, to study Microbial Dark Matter (Phase II) - Dewar... ... | reverse complement strand
AAAATTCTTACTTTGGTCTTCCAAAAGAAAAAGTTTTTCAAGGTAAAGTTTTTGATAATCAAGAAATTATTTTCCAAAAACCTTTAAATATTGGTCTATTAACTGAAGCAGGAATAAACTATTTATCATATTTAGAATCAAAAAAAGCAAGAGAGTTAAGACTTTATCTTTTACAACAAAGTGGATATATTTTAGATATTTTTTGGAATAATTTAGATGTAGATTTAAAATCCTTGGATTTTTTATTTAGTCAATCACGCGCGGCATCGATTACCGAACTCTTACCAGACCCATTTTATTTTTTACTTTATGATGAATCTTACTATAATGATACTCAAATTTCATTAAAACAAAAACTAGAAAAACAAAACTCTCCCCTTTTACCCTTTATTAAATTAAATCTATTGGTGATGAAAAAAGCTTTAAACGATAGAAATAATATTCAAGAGTTAAAAAGAAGAATAGAAGAAGAAATATTAAAAGGAAAGTATAAATTTACAGGAGATGACTTTGAAATAATGAGGTCTAATCTTGAAGCATTATTATCTCTATTGGCTGACACTGAAATCCCAGATTATTGGAAAGAAAGATATGGAGCCAATCTTGAAAACGCCACCATAAAACAGATGAGACAAGATCTTTGGAATCCCGATCTTTTTCCAAAACCAGTAAGAATCGATGAGGATGGGAATGTTTTTTGGGAATATCCTTCTTAATTTTTTTCTGCTAAAATTGATGGGTAGTTTTAAATTTTTTAATTTTCATTTGTTATTTTTATTTTTTCATTTTTAGTTTTTATTTATGTTTACCTTTTCCTCTTTTTCCTTTGGCTGCCGGGTCAATGAGGCAGAAAAAGAAAATTTGGATAAAAAAATGCTTGAGGCGGGTTTTTATTTTGATGAGAAAAATCCTGATATTTTTATCATAAACACCTGCGCTGTCACCCATAAAGCAGAAAGGGAGGCAAGAAATCTAATTTATCAAATCAAAAGAAAAAACCCAAAAACAAAAATCGTTATCACCGGCTGTGCGGCAACTTTTTGGCAAAAAAACAAACTTTACCAAAATCTACCGATTGATCTTTTAATTGATAATGTCAATAAAGAGTTTTTGGTAGAGCTGATTAAAAAAAGATTTAAAAAGAATCAATTTGAGATGAGTCGTTCTATTCAACAAACTCAAAGCAAGCAAGCTTCGTATAACAAGCGATGCGATAATGTCATCCTGAATTTATTTCAGGATCTCAATGGGATGCCGAAACCTGCCTGCCGGCAGGCATGGCAAGTTCGGCATGACAGACACTATAATTACTATCCCGAAAAACATGATGGAAAAACTGATGATTTTCACCATTCACCTTCCGAATCGGAAAATAAACTTGTCTCAGGATATCAAAAAATATTAAAACAAGCGAGTAAATTTCTTTCCTCAGGTCGTCTTTTAATTAAAATCCAAGATGGCTGCCAGCGCTTTTGTACTTATTGCATCGTCCCCTATCTTCGCGGAATGCCTAAATCAAGAAAGATTGAGGAGATAATTGGGGAAATAAATAATACCTATCATTTAACCCTCCAAATCGAAAAATCAAAAATAATAGATAACTTCTCTTATTATAAGCATCATTGTCATTCTGAATTTATTTCAGAATCTCAAAAAGAGATCCCGAAACCTACCTGCCGGCAGGCACGGCGAGTTCGGGATGACAAAAAAACTCAAACACCCATCTCCGAAGTCATCTTAACCGCCGTCAATACCGAAGCCTTTGGTCTGGATACGGGTGAAAATTTTGCTGATTTAATTGATCAAATCTTAAAAAAAACTTCCATCCCCCGCTTAAGTTTTGGCTCAATTCACCCTTGGTCAATTACCTCCCGATTTATTAATTTTTATCAAAAAATTTCAACACAAAGAAGGCTTGTTAATTTCTTCCATATCCCAATTCAATCCGGCTCCAATACAATTTTGCAATTGATGAAACGCGGATACAAAACTGAGGAGATTTTGGAAAAACTTTCTTCTTTGCAAAAAATTAATCCCTTGTCCCTTTTAGCCACTGACGTTATTGTTGGGTTTTTGGGTGAGACAGAAAAAGAATTTGAAGAAACGTATCGCTTTTTGGAAAAATCTCCCTTGGTTAAATTTCATATTTTCCGTTTTTCCAAAAGAAAAAACACGGCTGCTTTTTATATGGCAAAAAACTTAAATGAACCAACTGAGGAAGAAAAGAAAAAACGAGCCAAAGCTTTGGGGCAGCTTTCTGCCAAAAAATATCTTAAGTTTTTAGAAAAAAATCTCGGCAGGATATCAACTGCTTTGATTTTAAATAAAAAACATGATGGCTTTTTTGAAGCTCTTTTAGACAACCAACTGCCGGTTTTGATTGAAAAAAAGAAAAATATTGGGCCGGGAGAAATTATAAAAGTAAAAGTGGAAAGAGTAAAAAATGGGAGATTGGTGGGAAAATAAATGATATAATTTAATTTGAATCTTTTAAAACCAATTGATAAAATGATATTTTGTAAAAAAATTTGGGCCCGTAGCTCAACTGGCAGATCCGCCAGCCGGCGGACTTTTAAGCTGTTATGTTTTATGTTTATGTAATCAAAAACAGTCAAAATGGTAAAATTTATATTGGCCAAACAAGTAATCTAGAAAAAAGATTAAAACGACACAATAATAAATTATCTAATAAAAGAAAAAGTTTTACTCAAAAAAATAAAGGTAGCGGCGAATGGATTTTAGTTTATAAAGAAGAATTTAAAGAAAGAAAAGACGCTTTAAAGAGAGAAAAAGAACTGAAAAGTTTTCAGGGAAGAAAATTTTTAAGAGATAAAATCTTGGGCCCGTAGCTCAACTGGCAGAGCAGCAGCCTTTTAAGCTGTTGGTTCCGAGTTCGAGTCTCGGCGGGCTCACAAAATCACCTAACACCTAACACCTAACAACTAACTTCTAACATCTAACACCTAAAAACAAAAAAAATTCAAACCCTTCAAACTTTAAAATCTTTAAACTTTTAAACTTTTTAACTTTCAAGCCTTAAAAATTAAAGGTTCAAATATAAAACAACCCCAAGGGTTCAAAGGTAAAAGTTTAAATTTACTCCCGGCAACAATCAACCACTTTTTTTACCAATTCACCCAATTTTTCAAAAATAGAAACTTTATTTTTTACTTTTGGTTTTTCCTCATCAGTTAAAAATTCAATTTTCTCCGAGTTGTTTTTTTTAACATCAGAAACATCAATTACCCGCAAATTCAACCCCCAAAACAAAGAATATAAATGATAAGATTTTTTGAACAAATCCGAAGCATTTTTCTTATCCCCGTTGGTTAAATATTTAGTCCCCACCTCCATCAATCTCATCGAGGCCGCCAAAAGATGTTTTGAAATACACCAGACCTCCCCCTCATAGTCTTTGATAATCTTTTTCAAAAGCGATTTTCTTACCTCCCGTACTTCATTTAATAAATCCAAATATTTTTCATCACCAGTTTTGTTGTAGGTGAAGAAAAAATGCTCCTCCATTGAAATCAAATTCATTATCCCAATTGATAAATCCTCATCTGAAGATAAATCAAGCTTCTCCCCTTTTTCCAGTTTTTTAACTTTTTGTAAAAAAGAGTTGATGTCTGGGTTTTTCATAAGAATTAATAATTTATAACTCAAAAGCCACCCTCCGAATCGGAGGGCAAAACGTAAAACTAAAAATCCTTCTTACTATTTTATCATTTGTTTTCTTCTGTCATGCCGAATTTATTTCGGCATCTCAAAAGAGATCCCGAAACCTGCCTGCCGGCAGGCACGGCAAGTTCGGGATGACAATAGAGAGACCCTAAATCCTTCTATTTGGAGGACAGGCTCGTTTTTAGATCTCAAAATGTCATGCTGAACCCTCCGAGTAGGAAGGCAGGCTTATTTCAGCATCTCAAATACCCATTGTCATGCTGAACTTGATTCAGCATCTCTTAATAAGATTACAAAAAAATTTTGATTTTTGAATTTATTTTTTTTGACATTAACCCTCTAAATCGGAAATTGAGTTTTGAGTTAAATAATAATGTAAAAAATTAAACTGGCAATCGTCAAAAACAAAATCGGCAAAATTACTTTTTGATAATAGATAAAAACTTTACCCCGATTAATCTTTCGTAAAAAATTATCCAAAAAAACTCCGATAGAAAAAGTAATTGAACCAACCGCAATCCCAAAAATAATTTTATCAACTCCTAAAAAAACATTATTGGGAACTCCAATCATCTTCCCCCAATACAAAAAGGGAATGGTTAAAAGATAAAATAATGAAAGCGATAAAACTTCCCGCCAAATTGGTTTTAAAAATTTTTTTTTGGCTAAAAAATCAGAAAACCATAAAGCCGCCGAAACAATCAATCCCCCAATCCAGATGGAGGAGATTAAATCATCAACACCTAAAAGTCTTGTCACCTCAATCCCACCGGCCGCTGCCACGGTGCATAAAGGACAGACGGCCAAAGTGGGTTTAGATAAAAATAAAAAAATAAATAAAAATCCTATAAAAATTTTGATTTTTGAATTGTTATTTTGCATTTTGATTTTTGATATTTAATTTTTCTTCCAAAACTTTCTTAACCTCCGGTGTCCCAATATAGCATTTACCATCGGCCCATAAAAAAGGCACCCCAATTGAAGAAGTATCAAGCCCACAGTTTTCGGCGACAAAACTTAATTCGGCTGAATTTTCTTGATTTTGATAAACCTCTTTTTTTTCAATTTTTACTTTTTCTTCTATCTTATTTTTCTTTATCCACTCCTCAACCTCGCGGCAATGCGGACAAGTTATGCCGTAGTAATAAATAATCTTATTTTTGCTTGGCAATTGAACTTTAATATTGTTTTTTTTATTGGCTGAATCAACCAAAATATAACCTAAAACCAAAATCACTATCGAAACTACCACTGTTGTCCAAATAATTTTTTTGTCCATATCCTAAAATTTTAATTGATAAATTTTTAATTTTAAATTGTAATTTTTAATTTTTGTCCGCCAACTGGCGGATTAACTTTTAACTATTATCTTCCCCCTATACATCCCCATACTACAGGAAAAAGGAATCTCGTCAAAATTTTGCGGATCAAATTCAATGATATTTTCCCCTTCTTTAAGTACTTTATTTATGCCAAGTAAAGGAACAACAAAATAACTTTGGCAACCCAAAACATCCTTTCCATAAATCACCCACTTAACCGGCATATCTTTTTTAACCACCAGAAGATTAGGATTATATCCCGAGGAATCAACTGTCATCTCAATCACTTGTTTCCCATCAACCACTTTTACATTTCCAACTTCAGTTTCATTTCTGGCAAAAAATTTATCAAAATAATTTAAGCCAAAAAGATTCAAGAAATTTAAAAAATAAGAAAAACCGACAAAAACAACCAAAACCCCCATTACTTTTAAAAAATACTGATAAAACTCCAGCTTTCTTATATTTAAAGCCAGATTTATTGCCATAAGAAGTGGCGCTGTCCCTAAAGCAAAAACCATCATATAAATTGCCGACATTAATGGATTACCCAACCCCATCACATAGACTTGAACCGACTGGGTAAAACCACAAGGTAAAAAATAGGTGGAGGTGCCCAAAAAAAACGGCATCCGCCTTGGATAACGCCTTAACTTTTCTCCCAAATATTCAAAAATCTTTCCGGTAAAACCAAAGCTAAAATATTTCTGCCAAGAAAAAACTTTTGCCATATCAAGTCCTAAAAAAACCATCGCCAAAGCAATAATCAAAGTTAATATCCCTCCCAATAAAAACGAGTTAACAAACGTTTTTCCCAAAAAGCCAAATATTAAACCAAAGAAAAAATAAGCCAAAATCCGACCCAAATTAAAACTTAAAGCTGAAGATAGATGACGATTTTTTTGAGCAATAGAAAGATATAAAGCTCCAGCTGTTGCCATACAGGTTGAAGTTGAGGCAATAAGTCCTAAAACAAAAACCAAAGGCAAGGATAAATCCTGATAGGAAAAATGAGGAATCAGATTAAATTCCTGCAATATCAGATAAAGCAAAATCAAAATTAAAGCAATCCCCAAAAACTCAAGCAGTCGATTAAATAGCGGTTCTTCTTTCTCTTCAATGCTTTTTTGAATCTGATAGCCAAAAGGAGTAATTAATTGATTTAGCTTTTCCTCATAAATCTCTCCCTGATAAAAAATCTCGGCTTCTTTCTTTTTAAAATTAGCCTTTACTTTTTTGATATTTTTAATTTTCAAAAACTTATCTTTTACTAATATCTCACAAGACGGACAATGCATTCCTTCAATTTTTAGGGTTTTCTTTTTGAGGCTCATAAAAAAAGCTTAAGATAAAAATTAATAAAAATGATACTACCGCCATAAAAGGAATAGAGACAAAACCGGCATAAAAGTTAATTTTAATACAATTGGCGCTTGAGGAAACTAAATTACAATCTATTCCTTTAATTACTTCCCATTGGATAAGATAATGAAATAAAGCCACAAAAAAACCAAATAAAGATAGAAGGCGATGATGAAGATAAGTATTTTTATCTTTTTTTAAAATACCAACTGCAGCGATTAAAACCTGAGGATACATAAAAATTCGCTGAAACCAGCAAAGCTTACATGGCTTCCATCCCAAAACTTCGGAAAAAAGCAAACTGCCAAAAGTGGCTAATAAGCTGATGAAAAAAATCAAAGGCAAACTTAAAGGTGATAAGATTTTTTTCAACCAGAAACGGGATTGTTCAAATAATAAAAGCCCCAATAAAATCAATAAAACCAAAGTGGCAAGAACCGTCGAATTAGCAAAAAATGGAAAAATAATATCTTTCATATTTTTGCTCTTTTTAAAAGCAGGGAATTGGTAACAACTGAAACACTGGAAAATGCCATAGCGGCTGAGGCTAAAATAGGATTAATTTTTCCGGCCATTGCCACCGGTATTAAAACCACATTATAAAAAAAGGCCCAGAATAAATTAAGTTTAATCGTTCGCAAAGTTTTTTTGGAAAGATTAATCGCTTTTAAAATTGTCAGTAAATTTTTATTGACGATTGTCACCGAAGCCGTTTCCATCGCTACATCGGTTCCACTTGATAATGTAATCCCAACATCAGATGAAGCTAAAACCGGTGCATCATTCACCCCATCACCAACAAAAGCAACGATTTGATTTTTATTATCTCTAATTGGTGTTGAACTTAATTTTTTATCATCCTTCACCCTCTGACTTAAAGGGTAAAATTTTTTCAGGATTTCTTTTTTTACTCTAATAAGATGCTGAAATAAATTCAGCATGACAGGTAATTTGCTCTTGTCATCCTGAACTTGCCGTGCCTGCCGGCAGGCAGGTTTCAGGATCTCTTTTTTATTGATATTGTTTTTAATCATTTTGACGATTTTCTCTTTTTCCTTCGGCAGCGTTTGAGCAAAAATATTTTTTGCCAAAATCCCCAAACTTCTCCCAACTGCCAAAGCGGTCTGCCGATTATCGCCGGTTACCATGTAAACATCAATCCCTATATTTTTTAAGCTTTCAATAAGCTGCCGTGCTTCATTTTTTATTTTATCGGCAACAACTACAGCTCCCAAAACCTTATCCTCCTCGTAAACATAAACCACTGTTTTTCCCTCCTCTTTTGCTTTTTTTGCCCCAAAAAAATCATCCCCTTCCTTTAAAATTTTTCCCACATAATACTTCTTACCTAAAACTTCTCCTTCCACCCCAAACCCAGTTAAACTTTTAAACTTTAAAACCTTAAAACTTTCTAACTTTAACTTTTTTGCTTTTTTTACCACGGCTTGGGCAATCGGGTGCTGGGAAAAATTTTCTAATGAATAAGCTATCTGAATAACTTTTAATTTTAAATTGCCTGCCCTGAACCGGACTTGTTTTGGTTCAGGGTCATTTTTAATTAAAATATCCTCTATCGCCGGCTTTCCTTCAGTTAATGTCCCGGTCTTATCAAAAACAACTGCTTTTACCTTTCCCAAAAGCTCCAAAGATGAGGCATCTTTTATCAAAACTCCATTTTGCGCCCCAATTCCAGTCCCAACCATGGCTGCTGTTGGGGTAGCTAAACCCATCGCGCAAGGACAGGCAATAATCAAAACTGAAATGGCATTAAGCAAAGCATTAATTAAATTATTTGAGGGGGCAAAAAAATACCAAAAAACAAAAGTGATAGTGGCCAAAATCAAAACTGCCGGAACAAAATAAGAAGCCACCAGATCAGCCAACCGCTGAATCGGTGCTTTACTGGCGTAAGCTTCTTCAACCAGCTTAATAATTTGGGCGAGCATGGTTTCTTGACCGATTTTTTCCGCCTTAAAAATAAGCATTCCTTCTTTATTGATTGTTCCCCCAATTACTTTATCGCCTTTTTTTTTAAAAGTTGGCATTGGCTCACCGGTTATCATTGACTCATCAACCCAAGACTCACCCTCAACCACCAGTCCATCGGTGGCAATTTTCTCCCCTGGTTTTACCAAAACCAAATCGCCTATTTTTATTTGATCAATTGATGCTTTTTTCGTTTGCATAAATAATAATTAAAAAATCAAAATTCAAATCTCAAAATGACAATGCAAAATTCAAAATTAAGATAATCAAAAAAGTTTTAAATTTTTTATCACTATCGTTGCTTCTTTGGGTTGTAATCCAATAAGTTTTTTTATCGCCTCACTCGTTTGTAATCTGGCTTTTGCCTCAAGATATCGGCCCAGCAAAACAAAAGAAATAATAACGGCTGAAACATCAAAATAAGGCATAGGCTCGCTCACCTTATAAACAAATATATTTGGAAAAAAAACAACGGCCGCTGAGTACAGATATGCGACAGTTGTTCCAATAACCACTAATGTATCCATATTGGCTAATCGGTGTTTGAAGGCGGAAATTGCCGAACGATAAAAATCCCATCCGCCAAAAATCTGGATAATTGAGGCGGCTAAAAACTGAAAGAAATAGTTTTGAAACAGCCAAGGGGAAGTTGTCACCACAATCGGAAAACTTCCCCAGACAATTAAAAAAGCAAGAATTAGACTAACAATAAGTTTAATTTTTAATTTTTTAATCTCCTCATTTTTTTCTTGTTTAATTTTCTCATCTAATTTTTTTTCCTCTTCAAAAACTGCCTGATAACCTACCGACTCAACTGCTTTTTTTACTAAATTTAAATCAATATCATCTTCTGTCTCAATCGTCGCCTTTCCGGTGGCTAAATTAACCACTGCCTTTTTCACCCTGGGGATTTTTTTTAACGCTTCTTCATTAACATAAACACAAGAAGCACAATGCATCCCCTTAATAAAAAAATCAATTTTTTTCATATTTTAAAAACTTGCGTTATTTATAGACGACCGTCTTATTATAACGCAAGTAGTAACATTAAATATCCAATACCAACAACCAACATCAAACAACTAACGATTAAAAATATTAGAAACTTTCAAAATCTCCTCAATCATCTTCTTCTTTTTTGCCTGATTTTTGGATTCAAAAGCAGCTGAAAAACAAGTCTTTAAGTGATCCTTCATTAGCATCTCATGGGCGCTTCGAAGAAGACCAAAAACCGCCAAGTTTTGCTGCATAATATCAATACAATATTCATTTTTTTCAGTCATCTGAATAATTTTCTCAAGCAAACTTTTTGCCTTTTTAAAATTGATTAGGACCTTGGTTCTATCATGTTTCATATTTTTTAATTTTTATCCTCCAAATCGGAGGGTAACTTTTAACTTTTGCTTTTCCGCCATAGTCTTCTTGACCTGCAAAACCTTGCGAATAAGATGGCGAAGGCGAACTTTTAACTTTTGACTTTTAACTTTTAACTTCTTTTACCTCCACCTATGGTATAGGTATATATTAAACAAAAAGAAAATTTTTGTCAAGTAAAAAATTTCACTTAATAAAATTTTTGGCTAATTAACTTTCCAAACCATTTTAATGCCAACAGCAGGGAAGAAAATCCTTTAAAGCTTTTTTAAGGAGAAAGAGAAAACTTTTTAGAAAATCTTTAAGTTTTTTCATTTTTATTTTTTTCTATTCTTATCGCCAAACCTTTAATAATTGCCTCAGCCGTTTTTTTTTGGGCGCTATTTAAAATCCGAGCAAAGGTTGGCTGGGAAACCTTCATTTTTTGAGCCGCTTGGTTTTGCTGCAATCCATCAACCTCATAAAGTTTTAATGCCTCAAGCTCATCCGGTAAAAGAACAACCTCTTTTAACTGCCGCAAAGGTATCCCTTGCGGTTTAAAATAAGAAACATTGGGAGAAAATCTTAAGCAACGCGGTCGTTTTGGTCTTGGCATAGTAAATATTAGATATTTAATTTTGTCATTGTTATGATACCAAAATTTTTTTGGGGCTCTGATGTCATCCTGAATTTATTTCAGGATCTCATAAATTCTTTATTGTCATCCTGAACTCGTTTTAGGATCTCTCTCTTCTTCTAATGAGATACCGAAACAAGTTCGGCATGACAAAGTGTGTGTTTCTGTCATCCCGAATTTATTTCGGGATCTCTATTCCTTTATGAGATATCAAAGCAAGCCTGCCCTCCGAATTGGAGGGTTCGGAATGACAATTTTCATTATTTTTCATCTTAAATTTATTTCGTATCTTGTATGACACGATCTTATTGTTTCTTTAATCTATAAATCAAACGACAATATAATATTTAATTTTGAATCAAACAAGATTTAATATATTCTACCCCATTTTTCTTCTTAAATTAAGCTGACAATTAGGGCAGGCAATAGTTGAGCAAGGCACTCCTTTCTGATGAACGATCTTGTAACCGCATTTTGGACAAACACACCAATCAACCAAACTTTTTTGGGAAGCCGACTCTTTTTGCCCTCTTCTTTGCCAACCAAAACCACCAAAAAAATCTGGCTTATAAAATCCAGTTTCAAGCTCATGACTTATAATCTGAATCCCTACATAAGAAAGGCTTTTAATTTCTTTCATCAACTTTTCTCTTAAATTATTGGAAATTTTTGTTGCTTCGTCCACTGTTAGGTTTTTAGGCAAAATTATTTCCAAATTGACGGTAATTACCGATCCTTTTTTTTGCGTTTTTAAAGAATCAATTTCAATGCCTTCTTTTTTGGCAATCTGTCTTATCTTTTCTTCAACCTCTTCACCAGCTGAAACATCAAGTAAAGAATCGATTGCTTCTTTGCCTAAAGAAAATGATTCTTTGATAATATAAACTCCGATTAAAAAAGCCAAAAAGGCATCAATGTAAACCCAAAATCTGACCAAAAACAAACCAAAAAAAATTACCAAAGAAGTTAAAACATCCACTCTTGAGTGAATACCGTCGGAAAGAAGAACAACAGAATTTTCTTTTTTCCCATAATAAATTTTAAGGCGCGCCATCACTTCATTAACTGCCGCTGAAAAAAACATAATTGCAAAAACAATTAAAGGAAATTTGGCAGTTGACGGATTCAAAATCTTTTGATAAGCATTGTAGATAATCCCCAAACCAGTTGATGCCAAAATTAAAGTAATAAAAAATCCGGCTAAAACCTCAAACTTATAATGGCCAAACGGATGTTCTTTATCGGCTGGTTTTTGACCAATCTTTATCCCGATAAAACCAACTACTGAGGAAAAAACATCAACAAAAGAATGAATACCATCGGCCAAAACCGAAGATAAACCGGTTATCAAACCAGCGGCAATTTTTCCGCCAGCTAAAACAATATTTACCAATATTGAAACGACGGCAATTTTTTCTTTCATATTTTTAAATACCGGTAAAATCCCGAGTTACTTTTGCTCATCAGCTAACTTTTTATTAACATCTTCCAACTCTTCCTCAAGGGCTTTTTTATAATTTTCCAAGTCGGTTTTGGACCAAGCTTGACCACCAAAAAATCTACCCAGTCCTTTTCGGCCAAAACCAAAGCCAAATCTTCGCCTCATCCCTCTTCCACATGGTCCCATCCCACGACCAGTCATTGCTCCTTTTCCTTGCGGACCTGTTCCATCAAATCCTGGCATATTTTTTCACCTCCTTTAGAATTTGTTTGCGAATTTTAATGAGTAATTACAGTTTCTTTAAGCCCGCCAGCAATCGCTCTTTAAGCCGCAGTATAAATCTACTAAGGCGAAAAGTAAGATACGGCGGGCAATAGTTAATAATACAAAAGCTCATAATGAATACTTATTCATTATAAGTATTGCCCATTGTTTTGTCAAGTGCTTTTTTAGTCATTTTTTTTGGGAATATCTTAATAATTATGAAGATTTTTAATTAGTTATTTTTCCCTTAAAATCAATCTCTTTAAAAAATACTCTTTAAATTTTTAATCCGATCGTAG
>Ga0101944_10006510_pt1 | contig 12350 bp, 2 predicted proteins | sample DewCreD2012metaG_FD_75245 | JGI IMG/M metagenome (GOLD analysis project Ga0101944, IMG submission 75245) | Hot spring sediment bacterial and archeal communities from British Columbia, Canada, to study Microbial Dark Matter (Phase II) - Dewar... ... | reverse complement strand
ATCCCGCGGGCACGCCGGACATCGCCACCACCGCGCTCAACTTCACCTCCACGGCAACCCTGGTTTCGGGCCAGTCTTATTATCTGCGCATTTCCGGCCGGGACAACGCAGGCAACGCCACGGCCGCCGCAACCCTGTTCACTTACAAATACGACGGCGCCGCGCCGGACAATCCAACGGTTCTGGCTTACGCCTCGGACGGCATGAACCCGCCCGCGCTCTCCACCGGCCTGTGGTACACCTATCCCAACCCGTTCTTCAGTTGGAGCGGCGCGTCGGACCTGCCCGCGGGCATTGCCGGCGTGGACAATTCGGGCATCAAGGATTACATCTTCTACTTTGGCAACAATCCCGCGGGCGTTCCCGATTCCGCCACCACCGCGCTCGGTTTCACCTCCACCGCAACCCTGGTCTGCAGCAGTGTCTATTATCTGCGCATGAGAACCCGCGACAATGCGGGCAACGCCACTGGCGCTTCCACGGTGTTCGCCTATCAGTTCGACGGCGACCCGCCGCACTGGGATTACAACAGCCCGGCCACGGGTTCTTTCACGCCATGGCTCAACGCGGACCCCGGAAACATTATTGACATCGATCTGATATGGGGCGGGTGTTCGCCGCTCACGGATATCGAGTACAGTACGGACACAGTGACATGGCGCAACGCCTGGTCCGGCAGCCAGACAACGGACAGAACCACGGACTGGGGCGTGCTCTGGGCGGACATGGCCGAAGGCCTCAACGAAATCAGCATCGTAGGCATTGACGCCGCGGGCAACAGGGCCACGAACACCTACGCCAGCAACACCGCCGGATTCCTGTTCCGCAAGGACACCACCGGCCCGCTCAATCCTGTGGTCACGGCGTACGATTCCGCAGCCATGAGCGTGTCTCTCGCCGACAACACCTGGTACCGCTATCCCGCGCCGTACTTCACATGGGCCGGCGCAGCCGACCTGCCCGCGGGCGCGGACGGCGTGGACAATTCAGGCCTCAAAGATTATTTCGTGTACTTCGGCGACGACCCCGCCGGAACGCCCGACACGGCCACCACCGCAACCGTCCTGCAATCCACGGCCACTCTCGTGTGTGACACGCCTTACTATCTCCGTTTGTACACGCGCGACAATCTCAATAACGCAACCGCCGCGCAGACTCTGTTCACCTACAAATTCGACGGCGATCCCCCGTTCTGGAAATACAACAGCCCGGCCACGGGTTCCTTCACGCCCTGGTACAGCTCCGATCCCGGCAACATCATTGACATTGATTTGATGTGGGGCGGGTGCTCGCCTCTCACGGACATCGAGTATAGCACCGACACTGTCAATTGGCGCAATGTCTGGAACGGCAGCCAGACCGCGGATGTGACCGCGGACTGGGGCGTTCTGTGGGCCGATTTGGCCGATGGCCCCAATGAAATCAGCATCGTTGGCATTGACACGGCCAACAACCGCTCCACCGAGACATACGCAAGCAACACCGCCGGGTTCCTTTTCCGTAAGGACACCCTCGCTCCGGATACCCCCGCCACGCCCGCAAGCGCGTGGACTACTGACGCAAAAACAATCCCCGTGGCCGACGGCGCTTCCGAGGGGTACGGGTCGTTGTACTTCGAATGGGCCGCGCCTGGCGACAATCCCGCGGGCGTGGACGGAACAGACAACTCCGGCCTGAACTATTATTACATCGCTTTCTCCTCGGATTCCGTGAATCCCGTGTGGGCCACAATCCCGGCCACGCAGAATTATTTCTACGCAACGCCCACGGAATGCAACGCCACTTACACCCTGATGATCAGGTCCGCGGACAAGGCGGTTCCCTCGGTGAATGTATCCGCAACGGCCACGCTGTTCACTTACATCTACGGCGGGTCGCCGGTGATCACCGACAACCAGGGCGGTGATGACACCTGGCACAACGCAGACCCGGGCGCAATCTGGGACATTGATTTCAACGCGTCCTCCTGCAACGCCCTGGACTATGCGCAATACACAATCTATTCCGCGGCCAACGGCGGCGGCTCGCTCATCAAGGACTGGACTTACATTATGGGACCAGGCTACGGCCTGAATTCCTATTCCGCGGACTGGGCCATTGATTTTGCGGCCGCGGCCGAGGGCTGGAACTACATCTCCGTGCGACTGGCCGACACGGACGGCAACATGGTTTACGCCACCGATGCGTTCTACCTGAAAAAGGACACCACGCCGCCCAACAACGCCCCGGTTTCCGCGTATGACACATCGGCAAAAACCATCGCCCTCACAGACGGCGTATGGTATAGATATCCGAACCCGTACTTCGAGTGGTCCGCGATTTCGGACCTGCCCCCGGGCGTGGACGGCACGGACAACTCCGGCTTCAAGCTCGTGAACATTTATTTCGGCACGGACCCGGCGGGCGTTCCCTTCGCCACAACCACCGGCACGAACTACACGGCCACCGGCGCTCTGGTCAGCGGCCTGTCCTACTACTTGCGCCTGTCCGCGCAGGACAATGCGGGCAACGCCACCGGCGTAACCACCATGTTTACCTACCGGATTGACACCACGCCGCCAACGATCCTGTACAACGCCCCCGCGGCCGGAGGCGGCACGCCCTGGTACAGTTCCAATCCGGGGTCAGCCATTGACATTGATCTGATCTGGGACGCGGCGTCGCCGCTCACTTCGTTCCAGTTCTGGGACGGCGGCGCGTGGCGGCCCATATTCACCGGCGCATTGTCCGCGGATTTGACAGCCAACTGGGCCGTGGGCTACGCCACCATGGCCGAGGGGCCGAACTATATCCGGCTCATGGGCACGGACCAGGCGGGCAACATCGTGACGCACCCGTACGCCACGGGCACGACCGGGTTCGTGTTCCGCAAGGACATCTCCGCGCCCAATGCGCCCGCCGCGCCAGCCAGCGCGTGGGACACAAACGCCAAGGCCATCGCGCTCACGAGCGGCAATGCGTACGACTACGCCAATCCGTACTTCGAGTGGACCGCGCCCGCGGACAACCCGTTCCCCACGGGCACCCCGGGCACAGACCACGCCGGACTGGATTTCTATTACATCGCATTCTCCACGGATACGGCAAATCCCGTGTTCGCGACCATTCCCGCCACGCAGAACTACTTTGCGGCCACACCCACGGCCTGCGGCGCGACCTACACGCTCATGCTCAAGGCCGCGGACGCAGCCACGCCTTCGGCCAATGTCTCCGCCACGGCGTCCATGTTCACCTACATATACGGCGGAAGTCTTACCATCACGGACAACCAGGGCGGGGACGACACCTGGCACAACGCCGACCCGGGCGCGGTCTGGGATGTGGATTTCAATTCCCCGACCTGCACCACAATTGACTATGTGCAGTACACCATGTACAGCGCGGCCAACGGCGGCGGCGCGCTCGTCAAGGATTGGACCACCATCGCCGGTCCGGGCCTAGGCGCCAGCGCCTATACTGCGGATTGGGCCGTGGACTGGGCCGCGGCCATCGAGGGCGTGAACTATGTTTCCGTGCGCGCCGTGGACCTCATCGGCAATGTCACTTACGCCACGGATGTGTTCTGGCTCAAGAAGGATGTGACCCCGCCGGACATCGCCTCCATGACCATCAACGGCTACGACAGCGCGGCCAAGACCTACATGCTGACCAACGACCCGGGCGCATGGTGGAACTTCGAGACGCCGTACTTCGAGTGGGCCAACATCAGCGATCTGCCCGGCGCGCCGGCAACAAGTTCGGGCATCAAAAATTACAAGGTCTATTTCGGAACCAACGACAGCCAGACGCCCACCACCACTTACGCCACCGCCGCCACCGTGGCCGTGACCACCACCGAGCCGGTCAGCCCGGCGTCCGACACTTCATACTTCCTTATCGTGTCGGCCGAAGACAACGCGGGCAATGTGTCCACGCGCACCATTTATTACTACAACTACGACGAAGACGCGCCCAGCCCGCCCACGAATGTCAAGGTGTGGGACAATGCGGGCAAGGCATTGCAGCTCGCGACCGGCGCCTGGTACAGCTATCCCACGCCGTACATTGACTGGACGCGCGCCGTGGACCTGGGCGCGGGCGTGGAAGGATATTATCTCACTTTCGCAACCGATGCGTCATATCTCCAGACAACTCCGGCGTATTTCTCCGCGAATGATTTTTACAACACAGCGGCCAGCGGTCCTGCGCTCGTGGCCTGCAACAAATACCGCATCTATCTGCGCACCAAGGATTATGTGCGCTTCGGCGGCAATGTGAGCGCCACCACCACGCTCACGGATTCCGAGTACTGGTACGATCCTGTGGCGCCGGGCTTCACCTACAACAGCCCCGCGGCCGGAAACACAATCGCCACATGGTACGGAGCGGATCCCGGCAGCATCATTGACATTGATTTGAACTGGGTCTGCGGCTCGCCCATCACACAGTACGATTACCGGATAGGCGCAGGCCCATGGACGAATATCTGGACCGGCTCGCAGTCCGCCAATTACACGCCCAACTGGGCGCCGGCCTGGGCCGCGCTGGCCGAGGGGCCGAACCAGATCAGCCTCGCGGGCTACGACTACGCGGGCAACGGCGCCACGCACGCTTTCGCCACGGGCAGCGCGGGCTTCATCATCCGCAAAGACATCACTGCTCCCAACAATCCCGCTTCGGTCAACGGCTACGCGTCGGACAGTAAGGCCATCGCCCTGGCCAGCGGCAACACATACGATTATCAAAACCCGTACTTCGAGTGGACTGCCCCGTCGGACAATCCCAACCCAACGGGCGTGTCCGGCACGGACCACGCGGGCGTGGCCGGTTATCTGGTGGCGTTCTCCACGGACCCGGCCGCCGTGCCCACGGCAACCCAGACCGCTGTAGTTTATTACGCAACGCCCCCTGCCTGCGGCGCGACCTATACATTGCGAATCAGCGCTTTCGACAACGCCGTGCCTCCCAATGTGGCCGCTCCCGTGTCACTGTTCACTTATGTGTTCGGTGGCGTCACCCAGATTACCGACAACCAGGCAGGCGACGACACCTGGCGCAACTCGGATCCCGGCGCGATATACGATGTGGATTTCGAAAGCTCTTGCGCGATTCTGGATTCCATCCAGTACGCAATCTACACAGGTCCCGGCATGACCGGCAGCATGGTCAAGAATTGGACCAATATCGCCGGACCCGGATACGGCGGCCATACTTACACCGCGAACTGGGGCATTGACTTCGGCGCGGCCACGGAGGGCTACAACTATGTCAGCGTGCGCATGATAGACACGAACACGGCCGTGACCACGCAGACGGATGTGTTCTATGTCAAGAAAGACACTCTTGCGCCCACGATCACCGCAGGCGGATTCACGGAATCCAGCGGTCACCTCTGGGTGTCTCCCGCGGACGGCAAGCTCTATTACGGCTCCGGCATGGTCGCGCCCGAGGGATTCACGATTTCCGGGACCGCAACCGACACCTCGTCCGGTTGGGCCGTTTCCGGCCTGACCACCGCCTCGTTCAGTCCCGCGTTCGACGACACACCCGCGGACGACGCCACGCCCGCCGCATGGTCCGGCGCATACGACATCGAAGCCAGCAACACCGGCGGCGCCACAATCACCGTGACCGTTTACGACGCCGCGGGCAATTTCGCCACCGCGCAATACTATGCCGTGAACCGCAACGATCTCAATATCGTTTACGCGACCATCAGCAAAACATGGCGGCCCTCCTACGCGGTGTTCAACATTTATTACCCGGACGGCGTCACCGAACTTACGGCCAGCGGCGCAACAGGCATCCAGCCGTCCTGGCTGTCCATGTTCAACACAGTGAACGCTGATGTCACATCGGAATTCCTCGTGGATCGCCTGGCGTACGACGCAGGCGCGTGCCAGCTCGCCAGCGGCGCGGGCGCATGGTGCGCCGAGTTCGCCGCCAGCCTGTGCCGTCCCGCGGCCGACGATCCGCACTACATCGGCATCGGCGGCAACTCCACCGCCGACGGGTTCTCCACCACGCTCATCCAGGAATTGAGCACGGACGGCGATCTGGCCGATGGGACCTTCACAGCCACACCGGGGCCTGACTACCTCGTGGTCAAGGCCGAGGGCGACGGCATCATTTACGCGGACAGGGCCGTGACCGAATGGTGCGCGGGCGGCGCGTGTTCACCGCCCTGCGCGGGCGCATTCTGCTCCAACACGACAAACGCCATCACCGGCAAGCCCGACTATGTGAAGTTCAACAACGGCGTCATCAACCGCGCTCTCACAGCCATTGCGGACAACACCGCGCCCGGCGCTTTGCAGTGGTCCTGGGATTCCGCCAACAATCGCATCATGCTCGACAACGATCCCGCGGCCGCCACGGTCACTTACACGCAAGCCAACGGCAGCGAGCGGGTCTGTGTGTACCTGTACGATGCCTGTGACCAGGTCATCAGCAACGGCCTGTGGCAGAATTCGACCATCATGCTCACGCTCTCCCAGGCGCCCGGCTCCGGAAAGGACATCACCGAAAACCTGCCCGGCGCGGCCCAGGGCTTCACGGGCGTCACCATTCCCGCGGCAGCGGACTTTTCGCCCCCGGATCAGACAGAGGTCAAAGGCGCTCTGGAAAAGGGCGCGGCATGCGTGAATCTGACCGCGGCGGCCCTGCCCACGGATTCGCCCATGTCCCCGGTGCGCGTGGACGCCATCTATTTCGAACCCTCGGCCGGCGCAACAACAACGCTTATCACCAAGGGCGGAGCGTACGCGCCCGCCATGGTCTCCATCGCCGAAAGCACGGGCGTGGCATCGGGCGCTGCGGCATGGGCCGGAGTGGCCACCGAATCCGTGATCTTCGCGCCCGCATGGGCGTCGGATGTGACCTATGTGATGAACCCGGTGTGGGGCTTTGGGGGCGGGCGGGTGGCGTTCGTGTCCCGGCAGACCAACCCGTGCGACGGCGCGGCCGCCACCGGCACGGCGCCGTTCGACAACTTCAACATCTTCGTGCGCGCCTACAGCGGCGCGCTCGGCGACTGGAACGAGTGCATCCGGCTCACGCGCAACACCACCGACGGGTTCGACCAGTACGGACCGCTCGCGTTCTCCGAAGTGGCGTTCAGCCCGGACGACACCAAGGTCGTGTTCGCGGCCACGGACATCGGAGGCACGGGCGCGGACAAGCTGTACTGGGTCAGCGCCACCGCGCCCGTGGCCACGCCCAGCCTGGGCAACCAGTCGGAAGTGGCCGTGTCCGACCCCATGGCCGCGCAAAGCGAATTGAGCGCCGATGCGCCCGCGGGCGCGCTCACCGTGACCGTGAACTTCCTGGACCCGATCTTCGCCGTGGGCCAGCAGGTGGTGATCGGCGACCTGAACTTCACCACGGGCGGGTTCGACAGATCCGAAATCAAGACCATCGCGTCCCTGGGCGCGAATTCCATCACCTTCACCACACCGTTGACGAACGCCTACAGCGCGTTCACGGCGAGCGCCATAGGCACGGTGCAGTTCCCGGTCACATTCGCGTCCCTGGGACAGAACATATCGTCCCTGGCCGACGAGTCGTACTGGTACGACCCGGCGTGGTCGCCCACCGAAGCGCAGAGTCCCAAGTGCGTGGACCCGCCGGACCCGGCGGCCGGGCGGTTCGGCGACGCCCTGGCCGTGGTGCGGTGGAGTCCCACGGGCAGCGCGGACGAAACCGGCGCGGCCGGCGCGTACGCCAACGAGTTCAACGACAACCCGAACATCATCATGCTCTACGGGGCCAAGGCCGGAGCGGGCGCGGGCGCGTTCTATCAGCACGGGGTCTCGGACATCGCCAAGATCACGAACTTCAGCGGCAACACCGTGCAGCCGCTCAAGCCCAAGTGGTCGCCTGACTGCAGCAAGCTGGCGTTCGTGGCGTGGGACCGCAGCGTGTCGGACACGCCCGCGCGCACCAGCATTTATGTCATCAACCTCACGGACACGCGGGCGGGGTGGGCCACGGCGTCCCTGCCCGTCACGAGCCTCACGGCCACGGGCGTGTATGCGGTCTACAATTACAGCTCGCGCAACATGCCCGCCATGTTCCCGAACTGGAGCGCGGACGGCAAGCTGGTGAGCTACTCCGTGGACCGCAACAATGTGCTGGACCTCACGCAGCTCGGCTCATCCAACAACGACCTGGTGAACAATGTGTTCGCGGCCGCGGACTTCGACTCGTACCTGGAATATGTGGACGACCAGCCGCGCGCGCTGGGCGGGGTGTTCGCGCCGCAGATCGTGGGCCGGCGCGACTCCAACGAATTCGGCCTCACGCAGTGCCCCGGCGCCCTGGCCGGATCCATGTGCCCCGAGAACCCGCCCGGCACCGGCAATTTCTCCATGACATTCGTGTCCCAGCCCGCGGCCGGGTCGCACGCCACGCTCAAGGAACTGATACTGGACAATGTCTCGACCGTGGGCGCTGACGGCGGGCTGCTGTTCCTCAACGGCATCGTCACGGCCGTGTTCCCGCCCGGGGTCATATCGAGCGACACCGTGTTCTGGAACGACACGCCCACGGCGTACTGCGTGACCAACCCGGACCAGCCCGGCAGCCGCTGCCCGGTGGAGCCGACCGGCGAGTTCATCGTGAGCGCGGGCGAAGCGCGCGAGTTCTTCCCGGACGGCACCAACTTCGACGGCTACGCGCGGCTCATCTTCCACTACTGCGACAACGACGGCGACGGGTTCGTGGACACGGGCACCGAGGGCAACTACGACGGATTCACCTACAACAGCGCGGACGGCAAATGCTATGTCGGCGGCGCGCAGACCGCCACCGGAACCATAGATGTCAACTCGCTGGCCGTGTACAACTGGAACGACACCACGGCCGCGTGGGTCAAGCTCGAAGGCACCGTGGACAAGGCCAACAAGACGCTGACCGTGTACAGCACGCACTTCTCGCGCTACGACACCTTCGGGTTCCGCGTGGGCGCGCAGCCCGCGGTGATCACGCCGCTGCAGTTGCCCAACATCCACACCTATCCCAACCCGTGGCGCGCCACGGACGGAGCGCCCGTGAAATTCGCCGCGGACACGGCCAGCGGCGACGGCGCCATCGCCGTGGACATCAAGATCTACGACATCCGCGGGTCCCTGGTGGCGGCGGTGAGCAATGTCGTGAACCGTGCGGGCGCGGGCTATCCCGCCGAAGCCGCGGAGAACAACGCCGTGGTCCTGGCTCCGTGGAACGCCACCAACCAGGCCGGCCGCCCCCTGGCCTCGGGCGTGTACCTGTACTACCTCACCGCCAGAGACCTCGCCAACGGCACCACCGTCACCCACACCGGCAAACTCTCGGTCATCCACTGAACCCCGCATGCGTTCGAGACATTGAATAATGTCAAACAGCAACGCGGAATTGTCATGGCGTGGACGCCGCGTCCCGCCGCTGCCAATTCGCGCAAGGCGCATGTCATTCTCCAGACAGGCAAACAAGCAACGCAAATCCGCAGGCCGTTGCCATTGCGGCGCTGTCGAGAAACTGCTGGAAACGCAATGAAGCCACAGGCCCGGACACGCGAGCCGCTTGTGCTAAAATGTAATCATGGAGCAGGAACGATCATAATAGGATAAGAACGCTGCACATGGAAACGCGCACTCGCGCGACCGGAGGTTCCGCCATGATGAAACACATAAAAACACTCACTTTGATCTTGGCCCTGGCCCTGGCGTTGTGCTCGCGGGGCGCCGCGCAGGACATTTACGGCTCGGCCCTGCATGACGCCGCATACAACGGCGATCTTACCGCGGCAGAAGACGCCATCGCCGCGGGCGATCGCGTGGATCTTACGAACTATGACAATGAAACGCCGCTGCACCTTGCGGCCCGGTACAGTTTCCGCGATGTGGCCGCGTTGCTGATCCGGCGCGGAGCCAATGTGAACGCCCGGAACTACAAGGACGAGACGCCGCTCCACCTTGCGGTGCGCAATTTCCAGCCGGGCGTCACCCGCCTGCTCCTGGAATACGGCGCGGACACCGAGCACATGGACGCCTCGGGCATGGCCCCGCTGCACTACGCCGTGCTCGAGGGCAGCCGCGAGATCATTCGCGAATTGCTGGACCGGGGCGCCAACCCCGATGTGCTGGACAACAAGAAAAACACTCCGCTTCACCTGGCCGCTGCCGCAGGCAAGCAGGCCGCGGTCGAAGAACTGCTGCGAGAACGCCTGAACCTGCAACTGAAAAACGATGACGGAAAAACCGCTCTGGATCTGGCCGAGGACGCGCGCAACAAGAGCATCGCCGACACCTTGCGAATCGCCATGGAACGGCAGGGCGCGGCCGCGCCACCGGCGCAGGATACCGCACAAGAACAAAAGGACGCACAAGATCGGCATGCCGCAACACAGGATTTGATCAAGGCCGTGCTCGCCGGGGACGCCGCAGCCGCCAAAACCGCCATCGCCGCGGGCGCGGACGCCAGCGTCACAAGCGAAGGGGGCGCGACTCTGCTCCATCTCGCGGCGTACAACGGCAACCGCGATCTGTGCGTGGAACTGCTGTCCGCAGGCGCGGACATGAACGCAAAAGACAGTAACGGCGAAACGCCGCTGCACGCAGCTCTGGGGCAGGGACACGCCGACACCGCCCAGCTTCTGGCTCGAGCGGGCGCGGACACAGACGCTTTCAGCGCCGCCGGGCTTGCGGATTCCGCGCGGCTCATGCGCCTGCTGGACGAGGGCGCGGACATCAACGCCCTCAACAGCGCGGGCAGCTCGCTTCTCCACTGGGCCGCGTTTTACGGCCATCTTGACATCGCTGTATTGCTCATCAGCAAAGGAATAAACACCGGCCTGAAAAACGCCGCGGGCGAGACCGCGCTGCACACGGCCGTGATCCGCGGGGACAAGGCCATGGCCGCATACCTCGCGGACAAGGGCGCGGATGTGAACGCCAGAGACAACGCCGGGGTCACGCCCCTTCACTGGGCCGCGCAACTCGGCCTTGACGCCATCGCCAGAAAACTCATCGCCGCGGGCGCGGATGTCAACGCCAAAGACAACAACCAGACCGCGCCCCTGCACGGCGCGGCATACGCCAACAGCCTCGACCTGGCCGCGGTTCTGCTCGACAACAAGGCTGATGTCAACATCCGGGACGCCAACGGCGTGACTCCGCTGCACATGTCCGCCGCACAGGGGCACACGGACATGATCCGCCTGCTGCTCAAGCGCGGCGCGGATCCGGCAAGTGGGTGTTGAACGCCAGTCGGCATGAATTTTGAACCTCGAACCCCGAACATGTCTTGGTGGCGCAAAGAAAAAAGCATCCTCTACGCGCTTCACCCGGAAAAAATCCCGGCGAGTGGAGCGCGTCTCACGTACACTTTTGGGCTGGGCGGCATCGCTGTTCTTGCCGCGCTCGTCACGTTTCTCACCGGCGCCGCGCTCACGTTCTATTACGTTCCAACGCCCGGCGACGCGCACGCTTCGATCATTCTCATTCAAGATGTGGTCAGCTTTGGCGCGCTGCTGCGCGGCTTGCACTACTGGGGCGCGCAAGTGATGGTGCTTGCCGTGACGTTGCACCTCGCGCGGGTGGTGTTCACGGGCGGCTATCGTCCTCCGCGCGAATTCAACTGGCTCATTGGTGTCGCGCTCCTGGTAGTCACACTGCTCTGGGATTTTACCGGCTATGTTCTGCGCTGGGACGATGGCGCGTACTGGGCGTTCCTCGTCGGCACGAACTTGCTGCGCGAAATTCCGGTGTGGGGCGAGCCACTCTACCGCATTGTCGTCGGCGATACGCAGATCAGCGCGGCGGCGCTCTTGCGCTTTTACGGCTGGCACATTTTTGGCTTGACAATTGTCGGCGCGTTCGGCATCATCTATCACTTGTGGCGTCTGCAGAAAGATGGCGGCATCTCTACCCCCCTGTTGAAAGGCGGCGAGACGCGCACGTTCGTTTCGCGCGACGAGCTCTTTTTCCGCGAATTTGTCATCGGCGCGTTCGTGATTGCCGCGCTCGTGATCATCACACTGATTTTCCCCGCGCCAATCGGACCCGCCGCAAACCTTGACGCGGGCGTTGGCGATGTGCGCGCGCCGTGGATTTTCCTCTGGGTGCAGAACCTCTTGCGAGATTTGCCCCCCTTGTGGGCGGGCATCCTCGCGCCGTTGTTCGTGTTGCTTTCGATTTCCGTTCTGCCATTCTTGGATCGGCGCGGACCCGGACGCGCGATCTGGTTCGCGCGCGAACGCTGGAAGCCGCAAGTTCTGCTAGCGGTGATTGCTCTCGCGCTGATCATCTTGAGCATCCGCGAGGCGTGGCGATGAGTAAACCATTCTGGCTCTTCATCGCGTCGCTTGCGTTGCTCATCGCGCTGGGCGCAGC
>Ga0101944_10006508_pt1 | contig 12351 bp, 6 predicted proteins | sample DewCreD2012metaG_FD_75245 | JGI IMG/M metagenome (GOLD analysis project Ga0101944, IMG submission 75245) | Hot spring sediment bacterial and archeal communities from British Columbia, Canada, to study Microbial Dark Matter (Phase II) - Dewar... ... | reverse complement strand
ACCGCGACAGCAGCGGGATCGCCGCCGCCCATCTTCGCCGCGACGATGATCGCCCGCGACAGCTTCGTCCACAGTTTGCCGCGCTTGGCATCCACGGCGGCTTTGCGGTGCTTGATGTTGGCCCAAGGGGAATGTCCAGCCATGGAACGGTTCGACGACTTGCTTGAGGACGTATGGTTTGTGGACTTGGAAAACGACCACCAGCGGCGGTTCGGAAACGGACCTTCGGCGCCGCAAGACCTCTGCGGACGGCCCGGCGGGCGCCGTCTTTTGGGACGCGTCACCGTCCCACTAGCAGCCCTTCCTTCTTGTTATTGTTCCGTCCGCGGGCCGCAGTGAAAAGGCGGTCCCGCGCGACGCGACCTGCGGCTGAGAGCCGATCGAGGACCATGCTTTCGCACCGCGACCGCACCCGCCACCGCAATCGCAAGGAAGTACCCGCGCGCGGGCGGGGGCGCCGCGTGGGAGCCTCGCTTTCCACCGGCGGCTAGCGCGGCTTCTTGCGGACCAGGCCTTTCCCGCTTGGGGCGGCAGTCTTGTCCTTGGGGGGCGTCTCGTCCTTCTTGGCCGATTTGTCGGCGGTGGGAGTTTTGGCCTCCCCCGGCTTTCCGCCCGAGGAAGGCCTGGCCGCCGTCGGTTGGGCAGGCGTCTTGGTCTCGGCTGGCTTGCCGCGGGCTTTGGGTGCCTCGGTCACGGGGGGCGCCGACCGAGCAGCTTCCGCCGGGGCGACCGCGGGTTTCTCCGCCGCGGCCTCCGGCGGCTTGTCGACCGGTTTTTCCGGAGCCTTCTCCGCGGCCTTGGCGCTGCCCTTGCCGGTCGATTTTCCCGCGCGCGCCGCCGACTTGGTCTCGGCCACCGCCCGGGCTTCGGCCCGCGCTTCTTCGCGGGCTTTCTCGCGCGCTTGCTTGGCAGCCGCGACCTCGGCTGCGGCCTGCGCTTCGCGATGGGCCTGGCGGGCCGCCAGACGCTCCTTGTACTGCGGCTGATCCATCTCGGCGAAAACGGCCTTCAGTTTGGGGCTGCCCGGAGCGGCTACCAGCTCCGCCGCCCACTGCTGCAACAGCGACGCGAATTCGGTTCCCTTATTCTTCGGGATCGCCCGCTCCAGCCCCGGCACCACCCCCTTTTCCGCCTCGGACTCCGTAATGATGCCCACCGCGTATAACGCGTCCAGCGCCCCCGGGCTGACCGGGATGCTGTGTCCTCCCAGGGCATTTTGCACCACGTACGCCCGGCCAAAGGGCGTGGTGCCGTTGATCTTTTCCAGCTCTTTTTCCGCCTTGCCCAGGTTGAGCTTCTTTAGCCCTTCCAGATCGAACGAATAGGTCGCCTCGAAGATCGACTGCAGCGCCTTCTTCACCCTCTGGGCGGCCGCGGTGGCGTCGGGAATGCCGGCCATCCCTTCGGCCAGCTCCGTGACCGTCGTGACCCGCACTTCGTTCCAGTCGAAATACAACTCTTTCAGTTTGGCGAAGGCCTCGTCGGCGGCTTCGTAGCGGGCATTCTCCAAGAGGCAGCCGTACAGCAGGTGCTCCAGCACGGGCCGATCCTGCGGCGGTGCCACCGGACGAAAATGCTTCTTGAGGACTTTGAACAGTTTTCCGATCAGGGTGCTGCGCGAGGTGGACATGCAGGCTCGGTTGATTCTCAGAAGATCCGAAGCGTTCTCCCCACGGCCGGAGGTCGCAGGCCAGGTTGGTTCATAGCGTTCTTGCGATGGACGGCCCTGGGAACTAGCGGCGGTGCGGGTCGGGTTCGCCCTTGATCGAGGGTGCGACGTGCGGCACCTCCGGCGACGCGGCGGCGTCCGGCGACGATGCCGAAGCGGTCCAACTACCGAGGACGGCGCCCGCGGCACCTGGCGGCGCCGCGGCAGGACGCTTGCCTGCCGGCGATCCTGGCGGACCGGCGGCTGCTTCCTCCGCGCAAGCGGCGCCAGTCGGCAGCGTCTCCTGCTCTTCCGATTCCTCCCGCTCCGCGGGCTCGGCCGACGCGGCCGGCGGGAGCACCTCCCGGAGGATGCGAGCGACCTGCAGCGAGTTCTTGACACCCTTGTCGAGGACGAAGGTCAGGCGCGGCGTGTAGCGCGTCTCGATCCGGTCGGCGATCTTCCGCTGCAAAAAGCCGGCGGCGTGTTGCAGCCCGGCCAGGGCCAGCCGTTGCTCCTTCTCGCTGCCCATGATCGAGACGAACACTTTGGCCGACTTCATGTCGGGCGACACCTCGACTCCCACCACGGTCACGTTCTTGACGCGCGGGTCGCGCAGCTCCGTCAGGATCGCCATGCTGACGACGCTCCGGATCGCTTCAGCCGCTTTCAGCAGACGACGCGTCATAAGGATGGGTCACTGGAAAAAATGCCGCGACCGCCCGCAGGAACCTCGCCCAGGTCCGCGCTGCGCCTGGCTGGGTGCAGGCTGGCGGTCGCCAAGGCCGTCACAACGTGCGGGCCACTTCCTCGATCTTGTACGCCTCGAGGATGTCTCCCTCCTTGACATCGTTGAAATTGGCCAGCTTGATACCGCATTCCATGCCACGGGCGACTTCCTTGACATCCTCCTTCTCCCGCCGCAGCGACTCGATGGCGTAGTCGCCGATCGTCCGACTGTCGCGGTTGACGCGGATGCGGCAACCGCGCTCGATCGTACCGCGGATCACCTGGCAACCGGCCACGGTGCCCACCCGGCTGATCTGGAACACTTGCTTGACCAGCGCCGCCCCCATCTCGACGATCCGCTCCTCGGGCTTGAGCTTGCCCTCGATCATCGCTTTGATGTCGTCGGTCAGCTTGTAAATGATGTCGTAGCGGCGGATTTCGACGTGCCGTTCCTCGGCCAAGGCCCGCGCCGCCTCGTCGGGGATCACGTTGAAGCCGATGATCACCGCGCCCGACGCGTGCGCCAGCGTGACATCGGCCACCGTGATGCCGCCCACCGTGGCCTGCAGGACTTTGACTTTCACCTCGGGGTGGTGGAACTTGTCCAGTTCCTTGAGGATCGCCTCGATCGAGCCGCGCGTATCGGCCCGGATGATCAGGTTCAGCGTGGCCACTTCCTCTTCGGCCCCCAGCCGCCCCTCCGCCAGCCGCTTCTGGAACTCCTCGAACGAGATCCGCTTGGTCGTTCCCGCCAGCACCTGCTGGCGGCTGGCAAGCTGCCGCTCGTGCGCCAAAGCGCGAGCCTCGGCGATGTCCTCCAGGACGAAGAACTTGTCTCCCGCGTTGGGTACCACATCCAGGCCGGTCACATTGACCGGCGTGCTCGGCCCCGCTTCCTTCAGACGCTGCCGCGGGCGGAGCGTGTCGAACATCGCCTTCACGCGGCCATGCGCGGGACCGCAGACGATGACATCCCCCTCGTGGAGCGTGCCATCCTGGACGATCAGCTTGGCGATCACGCCGCGTCCCGCTTCCTGCTCGGCTTCCAGGCACATCCCCCGGGCCGGCTTGTCCGGATTGGCTTTGTACTCGTGCAATTCCGCGGTCACCAGCAGCGTTTCCAGCAGCGTGTCGATCCCCTGCCCGGTCACGGCGCTGGTGCGGACCACCTCCACATCGCCTCCCCATTCGCTGGGCAGCAGCCCCGCGGCGGCAAGCTGCGTGAGCACCTTCTGCTCGTCCGCCGTCGGCAGGTCGATCTTATTCATCGCCACCACGATCGGCACCCCAGCCGCCTTCGCATGGCTGATCGCCTCTTCCGTCTGCGGCATCACCCCGTCATCGGCCGCCACGACCAGCACCGCGATGTCGGTGACATTCGCGCCACGGGCCCGCATTTCCGTAAACGCCTCGTGCCCCGGCGTATCCACGAACGTGACGTAGCGTCCATCCTTGGTCGTCACCCGGTACGCCCGGATATGCTGCGTGATCCCGCCCGCCTCCCCAGCCACCACGTTGGTCCCGATGATCCGGTCCAACAGCGACGTCTTGCCATGGTCGACGTGCCCCAGCATGGTCACGATGGGCGGACGGGGGCGGAGCTTGGCAGGATCGTCCTCCTGCTGGGCAAAGCGGGCCAGCAGCTTCTCTTCCAGCGACGGCGGAGCCTTGAACTCGACCTCCAGCCCCAGTTCCGCCGCCACCAGCTCCACGTACTCATCCGGGATCGGGGAGTTGATGTTCGCCATCATCCCCAGCCCCATGAGCACCTTCAGCACCTGGCCGGAACCGACACCGGTCGCTTCGCTGAAGCTCCGGACCGTGCAGGGCAGTTCGATGGCAACCTTTCCTTTCCGCGGCGCCGCCGTACTGCCGTGCACTTTGCTGCGGGTGAGCGTCTTCTTGCGGCGGGGTGCGACCTCGTCGTCGGCCAGCTCCGTGGGCTTGATCTTCCGTCCTTTGGTGCGGTCGGCCCGGATCGAAGCCATCTCGGCCAGGGCCTTGCCGCCCCGGACCTCGTCTTCTTCCAGACGGGTTTTCTTCTTTCCCTTGCCGGCCAGCGGAGCCACCTCCCGCTCTTCCAGACCGGCCAGGCCGCTCAGCTTGCGCTCCGTCTCCTTCTGCTTCCGCTCGCGATCGACCTTCTCCGCAAGGGCTTGCAGCGGGGCCGCGCGCCCAGCCGCCGTCTTGGTTCCTTTCAAAACGTCCGTCGGCAGCTTCAGGATCGGCTTTTGGACCTTCTCTTCGGCCGGCTTCGCCGACGGAGTGGGCTGCTTCACCTCGGGCATGGCGGCGAACCGGATGCCCGGCCCCCGCCGTTCTGTCGGTTTGCCACCCCCCTCGGCTTCGCCCTCTTTCTTGCGCCCTTCAGTGGCAGGGCGACGGGTCTTGGTGTCAAGCACCTTAATCCGAGAAAATCGATGACCGAAGAGTGCCTCTCCGCGCACGGCCGCTGTTTCGGGTGGGGTCGGCACGGTAGCCGTCGTCGCGCCCGGCCGGGCCACGGGCGTTCCCGACACCCCCGCAGGCGGGGGCGAAGTACCAGCCGCTGCGGTAGCCGCAACCGTTGGGGGTGCCGGCGCCACGGGTGGGACGACCGGCGCGGCGGGAGCTGCGGGTGCAGGAGCTGGCCGCTCGCTGGGTGGCGGCGGGGCCGGCCGCTGGGTCCCTTCCTCCGGTGCCGGGGGAGCCGCTAGTGCTGTGGGGGCGGCGGCCGCAGGGGCCGCAGGAGCAGGAGGAGGCGGCGAGGGCGGAGTCGCCGCCGGAGAGGGCGTTGTGAGCCGAGAGCGCAAAGGGGCTGGTCGCGGGGGGGGCGGCGGAGGCGGAGGCAAGGTGGCTGTCGCAGAGACGGGGCTCGTCAATACCGCCTTCGTATCGACCAGAGGAGGCGCAGGCGTCGACTGCCGCTTGGCCGCCGCAGCCTCCATCCACGCCTTCAGCTTGGCCACCTCGTCATCGTCCAGACTCGCCAGCGCGGAACCTTTCCCGGGAATCCCTGCTTTGTTGCAGTACTCCACCAGCTCCTTGCTGTCGACTTTCAGTTCTTTCGCCAGTGCGTAAATCCGAATGGGCACGTCCGCCCTCCCCTCTCGCGTCGGCCGGGCCAGCAGCCGCGCGAACCGTGATACCAAAACTATTTCATGGTCGCGTTCTCCCTGAGGTCCTGCGCCCCCGCAACCCACCGGAGCGCTTGTCTGTGTTCCCTGGGCGAGCGGCACCCTGCCGCCGGCTCCAGATCCACCCGACCTGCGCGGACGCACCGCCCTGCGTCTTGGCACCGCAAGGCCGAGCGGCCGAAGACGAAACACCACCCCCCAGGATGCACCCGCAACCGCCTGGAAGGGGCTGTCTGTCCAACGCTTACCTGCCTCGCGGCCGCGATCGCCTGCGACCTGACTCGCCCGCCAAGGCCGGTGAATAAGTTTATCGGAATGCTGACGGCAATACCAGTTGGGGAACCGTTAAAAGTAGGGCTGATCCGCTTTGTACGTCAAGATTTCCAGCCGCCTTGCCGCCCTCCTGGTGCGGACCACGGGACGTAACGTGCCCAGCCCGCGGACTGTCCTGCCCTCACCAACCTTGTTTATTTCCGCTTGACATCGCGAATAGCCGGTCCGCGGATGCTTACTTTAACTTTCGCGCGGAGTTCGCCGCAGGCGCCGAAGAGTCCCCATGTTCGGTTGCTGGGGAGGGGGCGCTTGCGTCCGGCTCAGGCAGCTCCCCCTGCCTTCGACCTGACGCTTGGGGAGGCGCCGGCGGCTCCTCGGCAAGGCCCTTGTGGCGCAGCGGCTCGATCAAGTCGGCCGCCCAGGACTTGTCGCCATACAACACCATCAGGCCGCGTGCGATACGCGCGGCGGCGGCAGGATCGCGCTGGGCTAGTCCTTCGATCCGCTCCAACTGCGACTGGATGACGCGCCGCTGGCGCGCTACCAGTGCTGCCACGCTCGGCCGCAATCGCTCGATTTCCTGGCGGGCTAGCTTTAGGTATCGCTGATCCTCCTCCCGTTCTCCTGCAGAGGTTGCTTCAGCCGGCTGGTCAAAGACCGCCACGATCGCCTCTAGCTTCTGCAAGGCCGCCGGGGGATCGCTCGAACCCAGCGCAAGCGCTTCCAACAGCGCACGCTGCACGGCGGACGTGCCCTGCCCCGCCAGCCGACCTCGCCGGGCCTCTTGCAGCATCCGCCGCTGGAAGCGGTAGCTTTCCAGGTCACTCCAATAGGCTCGCACCTGGGTTGCCCGTGGATCTTGCGGGTACAGCTCGAGGAAACGCTGCATGTCCCCTTCCACAGGGACCAGTGCCTCGCCCCCCCCCGCCTCCGCAGCCGCCTGCACCCGCGCAAAGAGCTGATCGGCCGAGGGCGGGCGCAGCGCCAGGTACAGCGCCCCGCCGAAGATCGCCCCACCGACCACCAGCACCATCGCGGCAAGCCCCCACGAGCGCCATGGACTTTCCTCGCGCTCCGTCGGCCCGTGCAGTTCGGTCAGAGAAACGGCCGTAAACCGACCAGGCCGATCCAGCGCCCGCTGGGTCTGCTCGGCAGCAGCCCCCGCTGTCTGCAGCGATTGGCCAGGCTGCGTGGCTGGCTGCGTCGCCAAGCCGGTGACAGCCTGCCCCCATCCCGTGGCCGGTTGCGTGCCTTGGGGGTGGCCAAGAGGCACCTGGCTGGCCGCGAGTGTGGCATCTTCGGGGGCCAGACGGTATTCCTCTTCGGTGACGTGTGTCGACGCCGTGCTTCCACCCACCTGCTCGGCCGTGCTCTGATCGACCGGGATGTCGGGTACGGTGCGGGCGGCGGAAGGCATGCCCTCGTCGGGGACGGCGGGTCCCTCAGGCGAGATTTTCTCATCCCCTTCCATCACGCGGGTCTCCAAGGAGAGGGCATGCTCCATGGCCCGCAGGCGGTGGGCGACAGCCAGTGCGGTGGGGATCCGTTTCTGCGGGTCCTTCTCCAGAAGCTGATGGATGATCCGCTCGAACTCCGCGGGCGTCTCCGGGGCCAGCCGCCGGACCGGGACCGGTTGCTCGTGCGGCAGAGCCGCCAGCAATTCGACGACCGATCGCCGTCCCAGCGGAGGCCGACCGGTCAGCAGCGTATACAGTACGCCGCCCAAGGCATACAAATCGCAGCGGGCGCTGGGCGGCTTGCCTGCCGCCTGTTCGGGGGCCATGTAGTCGATGGTGCCGATCACCCCCCCTTCCACCGTGACCCCCTGGTTTCCATAGAGCCGGGCGATTCCGAAGTCGGCCAGTTTCACGTGCTCCTGGGCATCGATCAGGAGGTTGGCCGGCTTCAGATCACGGTGGATGATCCCGCGGTCATGCGCGTGCTTCAGCGCCTGCGCCACGGCGATGCCGATCCGGGCTGCTTCCCGCCAGGTAAACCGCCGGCCGGCATGGAGCTCGTCTTGCAGGCTCCGCCCCTCGACCAGCTCCATCGCGTAATACAGATGCCCGTCCTCCTCCCCATAGCCGTAAAGCTGGACGATGTTAGGGTGCAAAAGCCGCTTGAGCGTCTCAATCTCGCGCTCGAACCGCTCGCGGAATGTGGAATCCTGCGCCAGATGGTCCGCGAGCAGTTTGATCGCGACCCGCTGGCCGGTCTGCTCATGCACCCCCGCATAGACGGCCCCCATTCCGCCGCGTCCGAGCACCTTTTCCAGCCGATAGGGGCCGAGCTTTTCCAGCGTCATTCCAGCAGGTCTCCCAGGTCCACCTGCCTGGTATTGTAACGGACCCGCGCTGTGGGCATTGAACCCCTAGCCAGCGCGGCGCTCGACCAGCGTGAGCCTAGCAGGCGGGCGGGGCGAGCGGGCGCTTGTGGCTCGCTTCGAAGTGCCGTGAAGCCTGCTCGCTGGTGTGGCGTCGACCGGGGGCGAGCCCACACCACATCCCCACCTCGGGTGGCCGGTGCAGCGAGCCGACTTAGCAGTCGGGGCGCGCTAGGGATCGCCGTTCGACGACCTCGGCTGCGGCGGGTCGCACAGAAAGCGGGACCTCGCCCGGCGGATCGACACGGACCCGCGCTGCTGCTGGGGCCCCGCCGTCGGGGTGGTCCAGGACCGCGTCCACCAGCTCCTCCCTCAGCATGCTTTCCATCCGCTCCGCCTCGCCCAGGCGTCCCAGCCGCCGGTAGGTCGCAGCCAGCTCCCGAGGCAATAGCCCCGAGGAAGGCGACAGCCGCCAAGCGGCTTCCAGCAAATGGAGTGCGGAGTCGGGCCGGTTCATCGCCAGGTATGTGCTGGCCCCGCACGCCGCAGCCAGCTCCCGGATTTCCACCAGATGCCACAGCCGCGGCTCAACCTGCCCCTCGCGAAACGCCACGTCGAAGGCGCGGACCGCCGTCGGCAGATAATCCAGCGACCGCAGGTAGCCCCCCAGGGCCACCAGAAGCTGCGCATCCAGGGGGAACGTTTCCAGAGCGCTGAGGACGAGCGACAACTGGGCGTGCCGGTCTGGACCGACCGCGTCCAGGCACGTCAGCAGCCCGTAGTACGCCTCGAGCTGCTCCGGGGAAGCGGTGGCCGCTTGCTGAAGCGCTTGATGGAAATGGCGCGCCGCCATTCCGATCCGGCCCATGGTCAGACAGGCGTCGCCCAGTTCATTGTAAAGATCGGCCGACTCCCCCTGCTCCGCCATGGCAAGCTCCGCCAGACGCAAGCTCCGTTCCGCACGGGCCTGTAGCATGTCGCGCTGCCCCATCGCGGCGCTGCGTACGATCGGGTGCCCGAGTGTCTCGATGCCCAGACCAACCCCGCCGCCTACCTCCAAGCGTTCGCGCACCCGTCCCACGAAGCGCAGGTCCGCCCTGCGAGGGTGCAACCGGAGCTGGTACACCTGCTCCCTCACCCCAGCGTGGACCAAGCCCCGCACGGGAATCTGGTACGCACGCTGCGAATCCCTACAGCCTTCTACGACCTGCCACACGGCCTCGGCCGTCGCCGCAGGAACGATCTCCCCCGCCTCCAGCCATAGGAGCCAGTCGCCTTGGGCCTGCTCCATCGCGGCATTGCGGCATGCCGCAAAATCGTCAATCCACGGGTGCTGGACGCATTGGATCGCCCGTAACGGCTCCTCTGAGGCCATCAGGTACGGGCCGAGCTGCGGTGGGCCGCCTGCTGCCGCCACGAGACACTCTCCGCCCAGCCGGGCCACCGATTGCAACGTGACGTCAAGCAAGGCGGCGGTCTCGGCAGCCAGAATCACAACCGAAAGTCGCTGATCGGCGATGCGAGCACTCATGGTGGCCCTCCCTGGCCTGGGGGTACACTTCGGCAGACGGCGGTCCAGCCCCCATCGGTTGTGCCTAGTGTAGCCGCAAAAGGCCATCCGGTTGAAGGGCGACCGGCCCCCCAGAAAGCTGCCGGCGTCCCACGGACAGCCCCTCTCGCCGGGCGACTCGTAGGGGCCTGAGATTTCTGCCGCTTCCGCAGCCAGACCGGCGCGTCGCAAACCCGCGGGCCACGGCATCGATGCGTCGCCAAGGCTCTGGCGGCCGCCATCTCGAGCGGCCCGTACGTTCCCGCCCTTGGGCGAATCGTCGGCAGTCGCCAGAATGGGCTTTCACGAGGACAGGGAGCGACTGCGTTGCCCCGCGTCTTTCCAGGTGCGTCGGTTGATGGGTAAAAGGAGAGCCAATGCCGCCCCCGCGTGCTGTGGTGTTCGACCTGGATGGCCTCATGTTCAACACCGAGGAGCTGTACCAACAGGTCGGCGCGGAACTTTTGCGGCGGCGGGGACATGTCCTGACGCAAGCCTTGCTTGACCGGATGATGGGGCGTCCTAGCCGGGTGGCTCTCCAGATCATGATCGACACCCACCAGCTCGCGATCACCGTGGACGAGTTGATCGCGGAAACCGACGCCCTCTTCCCCGAAATCTTGCGCACACAACTCGCTCCGATGCCCGGTCTGGTCGAGCTCTTGGCGGCACTGGAGCAGCGCGGGCTGCCCAAAGCGATCGCCACCAGCAGCCGGCGGTCGTTTGTCGAGCGGGTGCTGGGCATGTTCGACTACCAGCGGCGGTTCTGGCCGGTCCTGACGTCCGAAGACATCGTGCAGGGCAAGCCGCACCCCGAAATTTACTTGCGCGCGGCCGAACGCTTAAACCTCTCCCCGGGCGAGATGCTGGTGCTGGAGGACAGCGAGAACGGCTGTCGGGCAGCGGTTGCGGCGGGAGCTGTCACCGTGGCTGTGCCTGGGCCGCACAGCAAGCAGCACAATTTCTCTGGGGCGGTCCTGGTGGCGGACAGCCTGCGCGACCCGCGCATCTACAAGCTGCTGGGCTTGCCGCCGGCCGCGGGCGGCACTGCCGCCTGAGGGGGGCCGGCCAAGGCTCGCCGAGCCGACGCGGCCCAGGGAGGCATTGGCACCGACCGGACCGCTGGAGCATACTCGGGACAGCCGGCCTTGGTCGCTCGAGGCAGGATGCCGGCGGGACCACAGCGCGGCGTTTAGAAGCGAGGATGAGATGGCAACGACGATGACCAGTACACCGACCCGGCCGCGGCGGGCGGCCGGCACGAAACTGCCGACGTATGTCTTCGAGGCCAGCGAGGACCTGGCCCGGCATGTGGCCCTGATCGTGGCGGGGATCATCCGCGAGCGGAATGCCCTAGGGCAGCAGGCTGTCCTGGGGCTGCCCACCGGGAGCACGCCGGTGGGCGTGTACCGCGAGCTGATCCGGATGCACCGGGAGGAGGGGCTGGACTTTTCGCAGACGGTGGTGTTCGTGCTCAACGAGCTGTACGGCCTGGGTCCGGATCAGATGCAGAGCCACCATCGCTGGATCCGGGAGCACTTGCTGGACCACATCAACCTTCCCGCCGAGCAGGTGCACATCCCCCGGGGCGATGTCCCGCTGGGCGAGGTCGAGGACCATTGTCGCCAGTTCGAGGCCGCCATCGAACGAGCCGGCGGCATCGACCTGCTCTTGCTGGGGATCGGCACCAACGGCCACATCGGCAGCAACGAGCCATTTCCCGGAGCGAGCGGACGGACGAGGCTGTGCACACTGGACCCTGTGACCCGTCGGGCGCTGGCCAGCGATTTCTTCGGGGAGTGGAACGTGCCGACTCAGGCCATCACGATGGGGATGGGCACGATCCTCGACGCCCGCAAGGTGCTCTTGTTGGCGCTGGGCGAACACAAAGCCCCGATCATCCGCGAGGTGGCCGAAGGCAGCGTTTCGCCGCGCGTGCCCGCCTCTTACCTCCAGGAGCACCCGGACGCCACGATCCTGGTGGATGCCGCGGCCGGCAGCCAACTCACCAGCAGCCGCACACCTTGGGTGCTGGGGCAGGTGGAATGGGATGCGGCGATGATCAAGCGGGCCATCCTCTGGCTGTGCGACCAGACCGGCAAGGCCTTGCTGAAGCTGACCGACGACGACTTCCGCGAGCACAACCTGCACCAGCTTTTACGGCACCACGGCCCCGCCCCCCGCGTGGCGCACCAGGTGTTCCAGCAGCTTCTGGCCACGATCGAGTATCATCCGGCCGGCAAGGAGCCCAAGCGGATCATCTGTTTCAGCCCGCACCCGGACGACGACGTGATCAGCATGGGTGGCACGCTGATCCGGCTGGTCGAAGACGGCCACGAGGTGCACATCGCCTACCTGACCAGCGGCAACATCGCCGTGTTCGACCACGACGCCGCCCGGATCGCCGACCTGGTGACCGAATACAACCGCTTGTTCGGCATCGACCAGGAGCGGAGCCAGCTCCTGGAGGGCACGGTGCTTCAGGCTCTGGCCCGCAAGCGGCCTGGCGAGCCGGACATCGAGGCGGTCCAGAAGATCAAAGGCCTGATCCGCTGGAGCGAGGCCAAGGCAGGAGCGATCAAAGTCGGCTGCCGCGAGGAGCATCTGCATTTCCTCGACCTGCCGTTCTATCGCACCGGCACGATCGCCAAACGCCCGATCACGCACCAGGACGTGGCGATCATCCGCGAACTCCTCGAACGCGTCGCCCCCC
>Ga0101944_10006507_pt1 | contig 12352 bp, 9 predicted proteins | sample DewCreD2012metaG_FD_75245 | JGI IMG/M metagenome (GOLD analysis project Ga0101944, IMG submission 75245) | Hot spring sediment bacterial and archeal communities from British Columbia, Canada, to study Microbial Dark Matter (Phase II) - Dewar... ... | reverse complement strand
AATGTCCCGGTTCCGGCCATCTCTGGGTCTTCGGCCGACGAAGCGAGTTGACGATTGTCGCGGCGCCCATCCCTGCGTCGCGGTAACAGGATTCTGGCGCCGTTTTCGCTTGCCTTGTTCCCACCTCAAGGGCTATGGCCTTTGCACGTTCCGGCATGGACCGGACCTCATTCTTTGCGCCGCAGGGAGAGTGAACTATGGCGCCGCGCCCCCGAGTGATGATTGTTGACGACGATGCCGACCTGGCGGAACTGCTGGAGGCGGCCCTCGAAGATGAATACGAGCCGATCTCGGTTTACAACGGCGTGGACGCCCTGGCGCGCGCCGGCGAATACCAGCCCGACGCTTTCATCATCGACATCATGATGCCCGTCATGTCGGGATGGGAAGTCATCGAGCATTTGCGCGCTGACGCCCGTCATCGCGGGAAGCCCATTATTGTCCTGACCGCCAAAGACCAGCGGGAAGACATGAAGCGCGGCTATACGCTGGGCGCCAATCTGTATCTCACCAAGCCCGTTTCGATCGAGCGATTGCTGAAGAACCTCGAGCTGTTCCGAAGGCAAGGCGAACTGCAATGCGCCGCCAAGGCGCTGGCCATCGATCAGGTCCACGAAGCCGAAATGCGCCGGCGCATGGGCGTGCTGGCCGGACCTTCCGACGCCCCGTCCTCCGGGCCGGGTCCGTCGGCCAAGCCCGCGACGGCGCGGCAGCCCGCGCGCAATGACAGTGAGCCCCCTGAGCGGCTGGATGTGTTCTCGATGATTGACGAGGACATCGCGCGCGTCGATCGCGCTGCGGGGGCGCAAGGGGCGCTCGATGCGCAGAGCGAGGAGGAGATGGCCCTGCTGGCGGCCGCCGCCAGGGCGGCCGGACGCGCCCTGCCGCGCATCCTGGTGGCTGATGACGACCAGGAAGTGCTGGACATGGTCCGCGGCCTGTTTGGCGAAACGACCGAGCTGATCGAGACGCGCGACGGCATCGAGGCCATGCGCAAGGCCGGCCTTTACAAGCCGGATCTGTTTATCATCGACGGCATGATGCCGCGCATGACCGGTTTTCAGATGTGCGACGCCATTCACTCGTCGGCCGACCTGCGCAACACGCCCATCATTTTCATGTCCGCCAAATCCACGCCCAAGGACCGCCGCTACATCAAGACCCTGCGGGTCAGTTGTTTTCTGGCCAAACCATTTGCCCCCACGGAGCTCGAACGCGCCGTCTATGCGGTCATTCGGGCCGAAAACTTTAAGATGCGAACGGACCGGCCGACGTGGAAGGAAGTGCTGCTGGCCGAGCGCGAGGAAGTGCACAAACTCGCGTTGCGCCACCATGCCGGCGGCGGGGGCGAACTGGGCCAGGTCCGCCAGGTCTTCGCGCAGTTGATCCAAGCCGGGGGCGAACAACCCAAGAAGCCGGCCCGATGACAAGTGATTGAGGGACGCGGTTGCCGGGATGCCGGCGTGGCCGTTGCGCCGCCGGGTCGGGTTGGGGCGCGTACCCGTCAATGTCTTCAATCTTTGCGCAGCGCTCGCATGCGAATCCTATACCTGTCCCAACGCCTCTTCACGCATCGACTCACCGGGGCAGGGGTCCATGATCGCCGCGTCTATCAGTTCCTGCGTGACCGCCATGACGTGGCGCTGATGAGCGCTTGGGGGTCTCCTGAGGAGTGGGCGCGGCTGCTCAATGGGATGTCCCCTCGGCCTGCCACGACGCCTCCGGCGTGGATGGACGTTTCATTGAACCGCAAACGCGGCGTCATCCGGGCGCTGATCGATTGCGCGCGCGGCGGCATCTGGACCTATTGTCCCGACTATTACAGCGACTTTGAGGCCGCCGTCGCACGCGCCCTTGCCGGCGCGTCCGCCGCCCCCCCCTTCGATCTGGTCTGGGCGGACGGCTATTACGGCGCGCCGTATCTGCGCGCCGCCCGTGGGACGCCCTCCATCCTGATGACCCGCGACAGCCAGACGCGCTATCATCGGTCTTGTCTGCGAGTCCGGCCGTCAATGGTCGGGCGGCTGAAGGCCTGGCGGCTGGCCCGGTTCGAGCGCCGGTTTTATCGCGAGGCCGGACGGGTGGTGTTCCTGACTCAGGCGGACGCGGACGCCCACGCGGCCCTCGACCCGGCGGCGCGGACGGCGGTCGTGGACCACGGCGTGGACTTCGATCCGCAGGCCGGCGAATCTCCCGGCGCCGACGCCTCGATCCTCTTCCACGGCGCCATGACGTATGCGCCCAACGCCGATGCGGCCGAGTGGTTTGCCCGCCGGGTTTTGCCCCTGCTGGCGCGCGAGGCGCCGTCCGCAGAGTTTGTCATCGCGGGCGACTCGCCGGGACCGCGCGTGGAAAGCCTGGCGCGGCTGGGGCGGATTCGCGTGACCGGCCGCGTGGATGATCTCCGGCCCTACGTGCGGCGGGCGGGCGTTGTGGTTTGTCCCCTGAGGTTTGGCAGCGGCGTCAAGACCAAGGTCCTCGAAGCGATGGCGCTGGGCAAGGCGATTGTCGCCACACCCTTATGCCTTGACGGCATTCACGCGCAGAAGGATCGGGACCTGCTGACGGCCACGGCGCCGGACGAGTTCGCCGGGGCCGTCGCGGCGCTGTTGCGTGACCCGGGACGGCGTCGCGAGCTGGGCGCCGCCGCCCGCCGCGCCATTGCCGCCCACCATACCTGGGACCGGCACTTTGCGCAGATCGAGGCGCTGATGGCGGGCCTCATCGGGGAAAAGACCGTTTGACCCCCCCGGTCATTGCGCATAAAATGGACCTGCCTGAATGGGACTTTGGCAGGCAGTCCGTCAATCGCAAGAAGACCTCGCTTGAGCAAATGGCAAAAAAACGGCCGGAGCGGAACTGCGCGAGCCTTGCGCCGCTGATGCGCGCCCGCTGCCCGGCCCCACAAGCCCCGGGGCGCCGCCATGAACATAGCCACAATGCGCATGATTGACCGGTGGGCGGGCATGCCGGTTTGCGCCGGGCTGACGCTGGTGGATCGCCTCGCTGCGCGCCGCCGTCCGGCGGGGCCGCCCCGCAACGTGCTCATCATCCAGCTGTCCGAGATGGGCAGCCTGGCGCTGGCGTATCCGTCCGTGCGCGAAATCCAGCGTCGGTGGCCGCTGGCCCGCGTCCACTTCCTGGTCTTCAAACGGAATCGCGCGTTTCTGAGCCTGCTCAATGTCGTTGCCGAAGAAGACATCTGGACCATTGACGACGCCTCGGCGGGCGCCTTCCTGCGCTCGTGCCGCGAGTTCCGCCGCAAGGCGCGCGCGCGCCGGATCGACACGGCGCTCGACTATGAGATTTTTTCCCGCGCTTCGATGATCCTGTCGTGGCTCAGCGGGGCGTCGCGCCGCGCCGGATTTTACAACTATCGGGCCGAGGGCCTGTATCGCGGCTCGCTGCTGACCCATCCGGTCTTCTACAACGTCTATAAGCACATCTCGCTCAACTTCATCGCCATGGCGCGGGCGCTCGCCCAGGAGCGCCCCGAGCAGCCCTGCCTCAAGGAAGTCATCCAGGCCGATCTGACGCTGCCGCGCCGCGTCACGCCGCCTGACCGGGCTCAGGCGATGCGCGCCCGCGTCCGCGAGCTCTTCCCGGCGCTGAACGATTCCACGCGCATCGTCGTCCTGTCGCCGTTTTCAGGAAACCTGCTGCCTATCCGGGCATGGCCGCCGGGGCATTATGTCGATTTCATTCGGGGACTGCTCGAACGGACCACTGACACCATCGCGCTGGTCATCGGCCTGCCTGAGGCGCGTGACTATTGCCGGCCGATCTTCGAGGCGGTGAACTCGCCGCGCTTGGTGGACTTCATTGGACGGACGCGGGACATCGGCGAGGTGGTGGACCTGTTCAACATCAGCCACTTGCTCGTGACCACCGACAGTGGCCCGCCGCACTTCGCCGCGATGACGGGCCTGCCCGCCATTGTGATGTTCGGCCCCGAATGCCCCATGCTTTACGGGCCGCTGGGCGCGAACATCGAATGCGTCTTTCTGGGGATGAGTTGCAGTCCATGCGTCTCGGCTTTCAATCATCGCAACACCCCCTGCGACAACAACCGGTGCGTGCAGGAGATTTCACCGGCCATGATTCTCGAAATGGCGCTCTCGAAGCTGGCCCGATAGGCGGTCGGCCCGCGTTCGGGCGCCGTTCGCAGAAAAGGTTCTGACCTATGAAACGAATCAGCGTGTTGGTTCCACTCCTGCTTTCCGGGTGTGTGCGTGTTCCCCAAGGCGTCACGGCCATTCAAGGCTTTGAGCCGGAACGTTATCTGGGGACATGGTATGAAATCGCCCGGTTCGACCATTCGTTCGAGCGCGGGTTGACGCATGTGTCCGCAGAGTATTCCGCGCGCCCCGACGGCGGCATTGACGTCGTCAATCGGGGATATGATCCGGTTCGGGGACAATGGAAACAGGCGCGGGCAAAAGCGTATTTTGTCGAAGGGCGCAGCGTGGGGCGGCTGCGCGTGACGTTCTTCTGGCCCTTCTACGGCGCCTACAACATCATCGCCCTGGACCAGGACAACTACTCCTACGCGGTGGTCTGCGGCCCCAACCGCTCCTATCTGTGGATTCTGGCGCGGCAGACGGCGCTGGATGCGGCCGTCCTGGACCGCCTGATCGCGGTGGCCAAAGACGCGGGATTCGACACGAGGAAACTACTCCGCGTTGATCATACGAATCGGCCACCCTCTTCGTGACGATTACCGCTGATTTGCGCTTTGTTGCGTGACCCAACGCCTTGCGCCCGAACCCTCCTGAATTCCTCTGAGAGATTGGCCTTCGATGGAAGAAGGTCGCACAGACACCCAATGGTCGCCGCAAGCCCGGACGCCCCGCGACAAGGCGCTCGCCATCGACCGCGTCATTCACGAGTTCCATTACTCGCTGCGCGACCAGCCCGACCGCCCCACGCGCCCCGCCGGCGTCAACCTCATCGTCGGCGATTGGCAGGACGTGGTCGCCTTCCTCGACGAACTCAGCGGCTTGGACCTGCCCGCCGACATGCGCGGGACAACCGAACAATGGCCCGCCCTATACGCCTCCACCTACTGGCCGCAGTTCCTCGAAAGCTCAGGTCTGCGGAGCGCGGGCGCGTCCGGCGGCGAGAAAGCGGATTGACCCGCTCTGCTCCTTACCCTATAATAAGGAATATCAAATGTCGCAAGGAGATCAGTTATGTCCGTGGCGACGATGACAACCAAGGGGCAGATCACTGTTCCGAAGGCCGTTAGAGATCAATTGCGTCTGAAGGCCGGAGATCGGGTGGATTTCCAGATGCGGGATGACGGCACGGTGCGGTTCATCCCTTTGACCAAGAGCGTCTCGGAAGTATTCGGGATGCTCGCGCGGAAGGGACAGAAGCCCGTGTCCGTCGAGGAAATGCATGCAGGCATCGGGAAGGCGTTGCGCCGGAACGGCATCGTATGACCGCCCTCGACACGAACATTCTGGCGCGTTTTCTCACAGACGACGCCCCGGGGCAGGCCGAAAGGGCCGCCGCCATACTCGCAGAGGCCGAACGGACAGGGGAGCCGTGTTTCGTGTCAATCGCCGTAGTCCTGGAGATCGTCTGGCTTCTTGACTACGTCTATAAGCGCACGCGCGCACAGATTCTCGATGCTCTTGAAAGTCTGCTGCTCCTCAAGTCCCTGCGCTTCGAGCATGAGAATCGAATCCAGCGGCTGACGACGCTGGGGAGAGAGACGTCTCTGGACTTGGCGGATATCTTGATCGGTCTGAGCGCGCGCGACAACGGCTGCCAGTTCACCTGGACGTTTGACAAAAAAGCCGCACGCTCCGAACTCTTCAAGGCCGCCGAGTGAGGCGCGTCACGCCTTCGTCGTGTCGGCCAGCTTGCCCCACAGCCCCCGATAGGCGAAGTGCGCCATGAGGTGATCGACCAGCAGGATCGCCAGAAACGCCTCGCCCACCGGCCACACCCGCGGGACGATGGTCGGATCGCGCCGCGTGACGGCGGCCAGGTCGGCGTTTTCCTTCGTGACCTTGTCGATCGTGCGCTGGGGCTTCGCGATCGTCGGCGTCGGCTTGACCGTCAGCCGGCAGACGATGTCCTGCCCCGTCGTGATCCCGCCCGCCAACCCGCCCGCGTTGTTGGACTCGTAATAGATCTTCCCGTCCTTCGAGCGAATCTGGTCATTGCACTGCGCGCCCGTCACGTCCTTGGCGCCGACGCCGATCCCCACCTCGACGGCGCGCACGGCCGCAATGGACATCATGCGCCCGATCTCGCCGTCGAGTTTGCGGAACACCGGCTCGCCCAAGCCCGCCGGGACGCCCGTGGCGACGATCTCGACCTGGCCGCCCGTCGAGTCGCCTTCCTCGGTGATCCGGATGATTTCCTTATACATCGCGTCGGCGGTCTCCAGATGCGGGCAGTTCAATTTCGGATGAATCCCATATTCCTTGCGGATGGCCTCCTCGTTGAACTTCGGCTTGGGCATGTCGGGGATTTCCTTTTCAACCTCGGCCAGCACGGCCATTTTCTCGAACAGCCGCATATCCGGCCGCAGCCGGCCATTGGCAAAAACGTTGTTGTAGATGGGATCATGCGCCGCCCGCACCTTGCGATACGCGGCGACCTTCGGTTTGATCTGGTCGAGCGGCATTTCAGGCATCCGCACGCCGGCGGCTTCCTTGACGTAGCCGATGACTTCAATGCCGTGCATGGCGAGGATTTTCTTGGCCACGGCGCCCGCGGCGCAAATGGTTGAGGTGTAGCGGCCCGAAAAGATGCCCGCGCCGATGGCGTCATCGGAGGAGCCATATTTAATGAAAGAGGCTAGCGAGGCGTGCCCCGGGCGCGGCGTGCGGTTGGTCCGCTGGTATTGGTCGATGTGCTCGAAGTGGCGGTCGAGATTCGGGATCAGGATGACCAGCGGCGTGCCGTTGGTCAGCCCCTTGTTCTGGAAGCCGGGCATCGTGTCGGCGGCATTGACGCCGGCGTAGAGAATCGGGATGTCGCCCTCGCGCCGCGGCGACGACAGTTCGCCCTGCCCGGGCTTGCGCAGGAGCAGTTCGCGATAAATCTCCTCCTCGGCAATCGCCATGTCGGGCGGGACGCCCTGAATATGCGTGATCAGGCCCTCCTGATACGATCCGCCGGCGACGGCGACCTTGAAGATTTCTCCGATGTTGCATCCCAGCATGGCGAAAGCTCCTTTTCGCGATGATTGCAAGGGCGCGCATAGTCCCCACAGTCGCCGGGGGCTGTCAAGCCCAAGCGGCGCCACCAACCAGACGCATCTCATTTCCTTTATCGACGCTTGCGCCTCGCCTCCGCTTTTATCCGCCCTGCCAAGCCTTCCCTGGCGGAGGCGAGCCTTCGCGCTCCAAAGCGCTTCGCGACGATACGACCATCGCGCCCGAAGGGGACAGAAGTTTTGCAAGATCGATGAAAATCGTTTCTGGCGCCCTTTAGCCCCATTACTGTTTATTGAATCTGGCCAGCAGGTTTCGCCTGCCGGACGGGACTTCCGACGCCGAAATCTCTTGCTTCTGCGCCCCCGGCGGCGCGATAGCTCACTTGAAATTGGAAGGGGCGGACGCGCCTGCCGGCGTTCGCGCCAAGCGCAGGACAACGCGGGGGCAAAGGAGGAAAAAGCCATGATGCGCGCCTTCACGATTTGCCGGATAACCATGCGCCTTTCATTGTGTTTCCTGGTCGCGCGCCATGTCCCCGCGTGGCAACAAGTTGAGATCGCGAGGGAGGATTCATGGGATTTTGTCTGCGATTTCAAGTTCCTCAACGATCAAGACGCATGGGCGCTCATCTCGAATCTCAGTTCCTATCGCATCCTCAAGTCTCATGACGCAGGCGTCACGTGGAATCCGGTCAGCACGGGAACCTGCGCGATCTTTCCGGGCGAAGACTTGCGCTCCCGCTTGCAGCCACTCAGCGACACCGACGCCTATCTCCTGCTCGATCCCGGCGGATGGAAGGAGGTGTTGCTGCGCACAACAGATGGCGGCGCGTCCTGGACTTCCATCTCCCGGCCATTCGACGACGCGACGCAGGCGTTCCACTTCTCCACCCCCGACAAAGGCTGGGTCTTCGGCCTGAATTATTCCGCGCCCTGGACGCTGTGCGGCCTTACTGAGGATGGCGGCGACTCATGGCAGACCTATCCACTGCCGGGCGGCGAGTTCTGGGTATTGGATTGCTGCTTCCTCGATGATCAGTCCGGGTGGGCATGCGGCTTCGGAGGCCGCATTGTCTATACCCGCAATGGGGGCACGTCCTGGAGTCTGGCGCAGGCCGAGACGCCGCACGATCTGCACGCCATTGATTTTGCGACCGCCAGCACGGGATGGGCCGTCGGCAAAGGCGGGACGATTCTGTTCTCCAATGACGGCGGCAGCCGCTGGTATCGTCAGCTCAGCGACACGAGCGCCAACCTTCACGATGTCCAGGCCATCTCCGAAAGCCAGGCCATCGCCTGTGGCGTCATGGGCGATTTGGCCGTGGTGGTTTCAACGAATAATGGCGGGGCGACGTGGAACCAGGAAAACGTTGCGCTGCATAATGGCTTGTGGGCCGTGGACCGCGCAGGCGGTCAAGTCTGGACCGCAGGCGGAGGGTATTCCACCGGCACGGTCACGATGTATCATCGCGCCTTGTCGGCCGCGCAGGAACCACGGCCTTTCATCGTCGTCACGGCAACGCCCCGTGGAACCCTGGGCATTCAGTATGAAACCGTCTTTCAGGCCGCGGGCGGCGCGCCGCCCTATCACTGGAGCGCCGGCGGCGCTTTGCCGCCCGGTTTGACGCTGGACGCCGACCGCGGCGCCCTGCATGGCGTCCCCGCCGCCGCGGGCAATCACTCCTTCGATCTGATCGTCACCGACAGCAACGCTCGCAACGATTCGCGTCAGACCACCGTCTTCATCGCCGATGAGCCGCTGCGGCTGGGGCCCACCGATCTGCCCAACGCCACGCATCGCAAAACCTATCAGAAGGCGCTGGCCCTGACGGGCAAGAACCGTCCCTTCACGTTCCGCGTCATCGACGGCGCAATGCCGCGCGGCATGACCGTGGATTCCCAGGGCGTCCTGGCCGGAACGCCCTTCGATCTTGGCGCTTACGCCTTCACTCTCGAAGTGACCGACAGCAACTGCCTCCCCCAGCGCGCCACGCAGTCCTACTCGCTGACCGTGGACCCGCTGACCATCGGCGGCTGGGAAATCCAGTATTCGTGCAACCGCATCACCGACATTCACTTTTTTGACGACAATCAGGGCATCGCCTGCGGCTGGAGCGGCCTGCTCTACGACACCGACGACGGCGGGCGCTGCTGGCGGACGCGCAATCCCGGGATGGGGCAAATCTGGAAGTTCTGCTGGCTGGGCGACGAGGGCTGGGCCTTGAGCTGGTCGGGCGTGATCCATTCCTCGGACCGCGGCCAGACCTGGGAAATCCGCAATCCCCATTGCCTGGAAAACGAAATCCAGTTCGTCGATCCGTTGCGCGGGTGGATGGCGTCAGGGGGAATCAGATACACCGAGGACGGCGGCTACAACTGGTCGTATGTCGATGGCGCCTCGTCATGGTTCTTTACGCTCGGGATGAAGGACGCTCGCAACGGCTTTGCCGGAGGTATGGACAAAACCTTCTTCAAGACGGTGGACAGCGGGACAACCTGGACCCCCGCCTGGCTGCCATGGGAAACCCTCCAAGGCGCAAGCGATCCACCTCCGAACCCAAGCCCCAATGCGGCGGCATTGGCCGGGCAGATGCGCGCCGCCGCCCTTCACCGATCCTCGGAAGGCCGCCTTATGGGGATTCCCCCCACGGCGAGGCGGCCGGGCGATCGAGGCAAGCCGGATGTTTTTGCTGCTCAGGCTCGCGGCGCGGGCGGCTCCACCCTCTTGAACGATCAGAGAATCCCCGACGTCAACGGCGTCTGCTTTGTTGGAAATACCTGCTGGATTGGCGCCCAGGGCAATCTGTCCAATCTCCACCGGCGCATGTTCAAGTCCTATAACGGCGGCCAGACGTGGGGCAAAATCGAACTGCCGTGCTATGACGGCAACTACGACCAGATTCAGTTCCTCCCCGACGCGTTGACCGGATGGGCCACGGGGCTGTTCAACTATCGCGTCCTCTACACGCGCGATGGCGGCGGCACCTGGGGCGAAACCGAGTTCCGCCTCATCACCGACTACATGAGCATGATGGGGCTTCACTTCAATGACGCCCTGACCGGATGGGTCGCGCCCAACCGTGTCGGCCGGCTCTGGGAACCGGCCGGCGGCGACTACATTCAGATCATGGACATGGAAGGCGGCATTTACAAGAGCGTCAACGGAGGCGAGGCCTGGGACTATCAGTATGGCTGGCCGATTCGCGAGGAACACATCGACTCCAGCCGCTTGCCCGAACACGACATCATGGGGCCGACCTTCCAGTTCCTCCAGTTCTTCGACGAAGAAAACGGCTGGGCCGTCGGGCAGGGCACGTTTCAAGGGATTACCGGCATATGGCACAAACGCCTGTATTACACCAACAGCGGGGGCGCGCGATGGGATATCCTCTCCGACAACATTCAGTTCAATGCATTCTGTTTCCGCTCGCCCACCAACGGCTTCGCGGCGGCCGTACCTGTTCTGGAAACGACGGACGGCGGGCGAACCTGGTTCCCCCGCTATGACATCACGCACGAGGGAACCAGCGGGGAACCCTCGGGCGCCGGCGCTTTTGATTATTATGCCGTTCGCTTCATCGACGATCAATATGGCTGGCTCCTCGGTTGCTTCCGCTATGGCTACTACGGCTCGATCGGACGTCCCTTCGTGTTGCGCACCACCGACGGCGGCAAAACCTGGCAACACGTTTACGAGGACTATGTGGAACGATCCTTCGCCCCCTACGGCTTATTCTTCCTCGATCGCCAGACGGGATGGATGTATGACCATTCATTCGGCCGCATCCTTCGAACCGATGACGGCGGAACCAGCTGGGTCGAACAGCGTTCCGGCTATCCCTATATCCCCATCGAGGACCTGTGCTTTGTCAACTCCGAAGTCGGCTATGCCGTCGGGAGCGCCGGGCAGTTGCTGACCACCACCAATGGCGGCGCCACCTGGGAGCAGCAGACGCCGCTCGCTTCGGGCGAGCTGCATGACGTCGAGATGATCTCCTGTTCGCGCGGATGGATCGGCGGCGAGGTCCCGCCTCACGAAGACGTCATGGGCCATCCTCTGCTCTTCGAGGCCGTCGAAGGCGAGTTCACCACAAACACGATGACGACGCTCGGCGTGTGGGGCCATTCCATCGAACGGCTGGCGGCGGCCGAATCCGCCAACGCCTGGGCCGTGGGCGAATACGGCTTCGGCGCCAAATGGGCCGCTCCCACCAGCGCCACCGTCCTGCAACCGCGAGCCATTCCCGAAGGCCGCGTCGGATATGACTATTCGCAGATGTTCACGGTCGAGCCGCCCAACGCGCTGGCCACCTATTCGATCTGCGGCGGCATGCTGCCGCCAGGGCTGACGCTCGATTCCGGCGGTTTGCTCTCGGGCGAGCCGACGGATGCGGCGACCTACCGCTTCCTCGTCGCCGCCGATATCCCGGACGATGTCGGCGCCTCGCGGTGGTTCCTGCTGAAAATCCATCCCGCCGCCTCGCCCTCGATCACCACGCGCTGGCTGCCCGATGGCACGGTCGGCCAGGCCTACGATGCGGCGCTGAGCGCCTCGGGGACGCAGCCGCCCTACGAGTGGTTCTCCGAGGGCGGCCCGGGAGCGCCGGGCCTGGACGTCCTGCGCTACGGCCACATTGCCGGCGTGCCCACGGCGCCGGGAACGTGGCAAATCGGCGTCCGCGTCCAGGACGGCCAATCGCCCAGCGCCAGCGCCGTCAAGACGCTGTCCGTTACGATTCATGGCGCGCTGGCCGGCCCGTCGATCTACGACATCATCAATTACCTCCTGAAGCGAACGACGGACCCGACGGGCCTGGACATCAACGCCGATGGGGCCATCGACATGGCCGACGTGCTCTTCCTCATCGCGGGCGCCCGCTGAGCCACGCAAACGCAAAAGGGATCGGGGGCGTCTCGCCCCTGAAACCGCTTTCATCCTAAATCCGGAAGTTGGGAAAGGCGCATGATTCATAAACCGCGAATGGGCGCGAATTCACGCCAATACGGCGCTGATGACGTTCTCACCCGAAAGGTGAGTGGATTTCCAATCGCAAGACCTTGATATTCGCGTCTATTCGCGTCCATTCGCGGTTCAACTGCGGTTTTTGGGGTTAAGCCAATCCGTCAGGCAAGGGGAGTCCACGCGCGGCCCGGGCCAGACCCAGCCACCGCGCA
>Ga0101944_10006506_pt1 | contig 12362 bp, 8 predicted proteins | sample DewCreD2012metaG_FD_75245 | JGI IMG/M metagenome (GOLD analysis project Ga0101944, IMG submission 75245) | Hot spring sediment bacterial and archeal communities from British Columbia, Canada, to study Microbial Dark Matter (Phase II) - Dewar... ... | reverse complement strand
CCTCGGATTGAAAGATGAAAAACAAACTGCCGGGTCCTTTCACACCATTGCTTTACTTGCAGATCTTCTGCTTGAATTGAGACAGAAGGCACGCGAAAAGAAAGATTTTGCCACTTCAGACCGGATAAGGGATGTCATGAATGAAGCCGGCATTGAGGTAAAAGACAAAAAAGACGGCTTTGAATGGCGTCTAAAATAAAATAACAATTTTTCCCGATGGCTTATTTTGAGGTATATGGAGGAAGACAATTAAAAGGAGAACTTTCTCCTCAGGGAGCCAAAAATGAGGCTTTGCAGGTATTGTGTGCCACCTTGCTTACTCCGGAGGATGTAATCATTTCGAATGTGCCGCCGATAAGAGATGTTCTCAACCTGATGGATATTTTAAGAATGCTGGGCGTTGAAATTGAACCTCTCGGGGAAAATACATACCGTTTCAATGCACGGAATATCAACATCGATGTTCTCCAGTCGCAGGAATACAAAGAAAAAGCTTCCAGCCTTCGTGGATCTGTCATGGTGATGGGGCCTTTGCTTGCCCGTTTTGGAAAAGCATACCTGCCTCGTCCCGGGGGAGATATGATCGGACGCCGTCGCCTGGATACTCATCTGATAGGATTCCAGAAGCTTGGAGCACGCTTTGATTTTAATACCGTTGAAAATTTCATGGCGCTGGATGCTGCTAAAATGAGGGGCAATTATATTCTGCTTGAAGAAGCCTCGGTGACCGGTACGGCCAACCTCATCATGGCAGCTACGCTTACCCCCGGTACCACTACTCTTTATAATGCGGCCTGCGAACCTTATGTGCAGCAGCTTTGCAGAATGTTAATCGGCATGGGAGCAAAAATTTCAGGCGTAGGTTCTAATTTGCTTCATATTGAAGGGGTAGGGGCGTTGAAAGGATGTACCCACACCTTGTTGCCCGATATGATTGAGGTGGGAAGTTTCATCGGACTTGCAGCCATGACGCGTTCTGAAATTACCATACGCAATGCAGGATGCGATCATCTGGGCATCATTCCTGAGGCTTTCAGAAAGATAGGAATTAAATTGTACCGGAAGGGCGACGATATCATTGTCCCTTCCCAGAAGGAATATGAAATAACTCCTTTTATTGATGGGTCCATTCTCTCCATTGCTGACGCGCCCTGGCCTGGACTGACGCCTGATCTGCTCAGTGTTTTTCTTGTGGTTGCCACGCAGGCCAAAGGCAGTGTGTTGATTCATCAAAAGATGTTTGAAAGCCGTCTCTTTTTTGTGGACAAGTTGATAGACATGGGCGCCCAGATTATCCTGTGCGACCCCCACAGGGCTACAGTCATAGGGTTGAATCATAAACGCCGGCTGCGTCCGATGGTCATGTCCTCGCCCGACATCCGGGCGGGAGTGGCATTGCTGATCGCTGCTTTGTCGGCAGAAGGGAAAAGCATCATTCACAACATCGAACAGATAGACCGTGGATATTGGCACATTGATCAGCGGCTGAATGCCATCGGGGCCGATATACGCAGGCATGGATAAAAAAGAGAATGGTCATGCGGAGGGTATATCAATGTCTTTTTTTTGATCTGGATAAAACCCTGTGGGATGCTGAACGGAATACTTTTGAGACACTTGCATGGCTGTTGGACAAATATCATTTATCCGAAAAAATACAGGCAAAGGATTTCTATCTTATTTTTGATAAAAACAATGATGCTGTCTGGGAGGAATATATTGCAGGCACTACCACAAAGGAAGAACTTCGTCTTAAGCGTTTTGTAAAAACCCTGTCGTACTTTGGTGTGGACGATGTGTCCCTGGCTTCGGCTTTTTCAAGCGATTTTACTGTTTTTTGTCCTTCCATGCCCCACGTCCTTGAGGGAGTTCATGAGACACTTGAGTATCTCCGGTCACGGTATGTACTTTGTATTCTTACCAATGGATTTGCCGATGTTCAAAAGAGAAAGCTGGAGAGCAGTAAACTGGATCAATATTTTATGAAGATATTTGCTTCAGACCAGACAGGATACACCAAACCTGACGCAAGAATGTTTCATTATGCTGTGACCTCACTCCGCATGAAAAAGGACGTGGTGCTTATGATAGGGGATGATGAAAAAGTTGATATTGAGGGGGCCTATCGCTATGGAATAGACCAGGTGTATCTTGATGTCCGTAACATTCCTCCCCCCGTCACTCCTACGTATCACATTCACAACATCTCTCAGTTAAAGGATTTTTTATAAAAGAAATTTTGTGTAAAACCGCAAAGCTCTTGTTTTGAGGCACAGAAAAGTTGGGATAATTAGAAGAAATTTCATTATTTTGTCAAAATTTTTCAAGCCATGTCTTTTATACAGGATAAAATCATTCAGGAAGGGTTGACTTTTGATGATGTGCTGCTGGTTCCCTCTTATTCAGAAGTTCTTCCAAGGGAGGCAGACCTGACAACCTTGTTTACCCGTTCCATCCAATTGAAAACTCCCATTGTTTCTGCCGCAATGGATACAGTTACCGAATCGGCGCTTGCCATTGCCATTGCACGTGAAGGAGGCATCGGGGTTATTCACAAAAACATGAGCATTGAAGAACAGGCACGTCAGGTGCGGAAGGTAAAACGGGCAGAAAATGTAATGATTCTTGAACCTGTTACCATCCAGAAAGAACAGACAGTGGCCGAGGCGCTCACGCTGATGGCTGAAAACAAAATCGGAGGAATTCCTGTGGTTGATCCCGGCAATGTGCTTATTGGCATTGTTACCAATCGTGATTTGCGTTTTGAAACCAATCTGAAGCGTCCGGTAGGGGAAATCATGACAAAACGGGAAAAACTGATTACCACCAATCATGAAACAGACCTTGAAACGGCAGCCCGGATTCTTCAACAGCATAAAATCGAAAAATTGCCCATTGTGGATGAAAAAGGCAGGCTGATAGGGCTGATTACATATAAAGACATTACCAAATCCAAGGATCGTCCTAATTCATGCAAGGATCACAAAGGCCGGTTGCGTGTGGCCGCTGCCGTGGGCGTAACTTACGATACCCTTGAAAGGGTGGATGCCCTGGTAAAAGCTGATGTGGATGCCATTGTCATTGATACTGCCCATGGTCATAGCCGGGGTGTTATCGAGATGCTGAGGAAAGTAAAAAAGGTTTTTCCATCGCTGGAAGTGGTGGTAGGCAACATCGCAACAGCCGAAGCGGCCAGAGACCTCGTAAAGGCAGGAGCCGATGCTGTTAAGGTAGGCATCGGACCGGGATCCATCTGTACTACAAGGGTGATTGCGGGGGTAGGAATTCCTCAGATTACTGCCATTTATGATGTGGCAAAAGCACTGAAAGGATCGGGAGTGCCTGTGATTGCCGATGGAGGCATACGGTATTCCGGTGATATTGTTAAAGCTCTTGCTGCCGGAGCACATTCCATCATGGCAGGATCTTTACTTGCAGGGGTAGAAGAATCACCTGGCGAAACAATTATCTACAATGGAAGAAAATACAAGTCCTACCGGGGCATGGGATCGGTTGAGGCCATGCAGAAAGGTTCAAAGGACAGGTATTTTCAGGATGTGGAAGATGATATTAAGAAACTGGTGCCCGAAGGAATAGAAGCCCGTGTACCGTATAAAGGTACATTGGCCGAAGTGATGTATCAACTGGTGGGAGGCCTGCGTTCCGGAATGGGCTATTGCGGGGCAAAGAATATTGAGGCCTTGCATGAAGCAAAATTTGTACGTATTACCCATTCGGGATTGCTTGAAAGCCATCCCCATGATGTATCTATTACCAGGGAAGCTCCTAACTATAGTCGCAGTTGAAAATCTTTAAAAGTTACATACCCATGAAAAAAATATTTTATTTATTTACCTGTTGTGTGATCTTTTTTTCAGGACATGCCCAGGAAGATATTATCCTGACGGTGGGCAATGAAAAGATACCGATGCATGAATTTGAGCGGGTGTACCTTAAAAATAACCGGCCTAACATGCCCGATCGTAAAAGCCTGACGGAATACATGGACCTTTATATTAATTTCAGACTTAAGGTGCTGGAAGCTAAAAACCGGGGACTCGATACGCTGGAAAGTTTTATTAATGAATTGTCGGGTTATCGTGATCAACTGGCAAAACCTTATCTGAACGATACGGCTGCACTCGAAAAATACATTCGTGAGGCCTATGAAAGAATGCAAAAAGAAATTAGTGTAAGTCTTATTCTGGTGAGGTGTGATCCTTATGCGTCTCCTAAGGATTCCCTGGCGGCCTATAAAAAAATCATGAACCTCCGCGACAGAATTGTGAAAAAACAAGAACCCTTTGAAAAGGTAGCAAGGGAAGCTTCAGAAGATCAATATGCCAGATACAATGGAGGGTATTATGGCTACAGCATTGCTTTCCGTTATCCCTATGAACTTGAAACAGCAATTTATCATACAAAATTGAATGAGGTTTCTATGCCGGTACGTACGCAGTATGGTTATTTTATTGTAAAAGTCAATGGCATCCGTCCTGCCCGGGGAGATGTCAAGGTGGCTCATATCATGATCGTGGTTCCGGCTGGCTCTTCGCAGGAAAAACAGGATTCGGCAAAAAACAAGATTTTTGACATTTATCGCCAGCTAAAAGAAGGTGCTGATTTTACTGAAATGGTAAAAAAATATTCTGAAGACCGTTATTCTGTGGATGCGAATGGGGAACTCCCCATGTTTCATGCAGGCCAGATGGTAGAAGTATTTGAAGATTCTGCCTTTGCCCTTAAACATCCGGGCGATATCTCCATGCCCTGCCGTACCGAATATGGCTGGCATATCATCCGGCTTATTGAAAAGAAACCGGTAGGAAGCTACGAATCTCTGCGAAAAACAATCCGCGAATATGTGATGCGTGATAAAAGGGCCAATGCGGCAACAGATGCCATCGTCGAAAAAGTGAAAAAAGAATATGGCCTCAAGGTCGACTGGTCAAAGATAAAACCTTTTTATACCCTGATTGATTCAACCATTCACCGGAACGACTGGGATTATGAAAAAGCTGCAGGAATGAAAGAACCGTTGCTGACAGTAGGAGACAAAGTATATACCCAGTATGATTTTGCCGCATACATTGCAGATCCCAAAAACAGGCAGACGATTGCCAATATCGAGATTATGACCAATGAGGGATTTAAAAAATTCATTAAGGAAAAAGCCCTTGATTATTATAAGGATAAACTTTATGAGCTTGATGAGAATTTCCGGAATATCATGAATGAATACAGGGACGGCATTTTGTTGTTTAACATTACCGATCAGGAAGTATGGTCGAAAGCCATGCGTGACACCATCGGTCTGCAGGCTTTTTATGAATCGGTGAAACATAAATACATGTGGAAAGAACGGATGAAAGCCGACATATACACCTGTCATGATAAAAAAACGGCTGAACAGGTGAAGAAAATTCTGGCGAAGAACCAGAACAATTCCATTACGCTTGAACAAATTGCTCTCAAGGTGTGTAAGGACTCTCTCCACAAATGCATTTCGGTGAAATCAGGCATTTTTGAAAAAGGAGAAAATGCAGTGATTGATGCTCAAAAGTGGGAGAAAGGGATTGCTGTTACTCCGCAGGATACAGTTTATTACGTTGTGGTGAAAAAGGATGTTCTTCCTGCAGAACCCAAAAAGTTGAATGAAGCCCGCGGATTCATCATTGCCGATTACCAGTCACACCTTGAAGAACAATGGGTAAAGGAATTACGGAATAAGTATCCTGTGTATGTCAACAAGGAATTGCTTGCCCGTCTGGAAGAAAAATATAAATCGCAATGAAATACTTACCCTACCTTGGTCTTTTGCTGATTCTGCCGTTCTGTAAAAGAGGGCAGGAAGGAGACGAACGGTGGCTGGCGAAAGTAGGAGACAGAGTGCTGAAGCTTGGCGAAGTGCGGCCGTTGATTAAGCCAGGCACTTCGCCTGAAGACAGCATTACTTTTGTGAATGCCTACAGGGATAAGTGGATTAAAACACAACTGCTTCTTCAGCGGGCAGAGTTAAATCTTCCTGGAGAGATGCAGGATGTGAGCAGGCAACTGGAAGAATACAAAAATTCACTTCTTATTTTTATTTATGAACAAAAACTTATCAGGGAAAAGCTGGACACCAATGTCAGTGCCTCTGAGATCCAGGAATATTACGAAAAAAATCTTTCAGAATTATTGCTCGGGAAAGAAATCGTAAAGGCACTTTATATAAAAGTTCCTTTAAATGCCCCCGATATGGATCTGATCAGAAAACTGTACAAATCAGATAAACCGGATGATATCAAAATGATGGAAACTTATTGTTTTCATAATGCGGCCGAATATAGTTATTTCGACGATGACTGGGTATATTTTGATGAGATCCTTGAAAAAATCCCTCTTAAAATAGAAAACAAACCCTGGTTTCTTAAGAACAATGCATTCATTGAAGTAAAAGATTCAGCATTTCAATATTTTGTCTATATTAAAGAATACAGATTGCGGGGAGATCATCCTCCTTTATTTATGATAGAAGATAATATCAAAAACATTATTCTGAACAAAAGGAAGATTGAATTTCTAAGTGAACTGGAAAACGAGATTTATGTAGATGCCCTTAAGCATAATCAATTCACGGTGTATTAAATAAAATCATGAGGAGAACGCAATTCCTTCTTTTCTTTTTAACACTTTTTGCCGAATCACTGTATTCTCAGTATGTAGTGCTGGATAAGATAGTAGGGATTGTGGGCAATGACATTATCATGCAGTCCGACGTGGAGCAACAATTGGCCCAACTGCAGGCACAGGGGATGACGGTAACCAGGGAGATGCGTTGCCATACTTATGAAGAACTTCTCGTGCAAACACTTTTGTTGCACCAGGCCAGACTGGACAGTCTTGAGGTCAGTGAATCAATGGTAGACCAGCAACTGGATAGCCGGCTGAAATATTTTATTAATATGATTGGTTCCAGGGAAAAACTGGAAGAATATTTTAATAAAACACTTCCTGAAATAAAACAGGACCTGCGCGAAAGCGTAAGGGAACAATTGATTACTCAAAAAATGCAGAATAAAATAACCGGCGACGTTCAAATCACTCCGTCGGAAGTAAAGGAATTTTATAAAAATCTTCCTGCCGACAGTATCCCCTATGTGAATTCAGTTGTTGAACTCCGTCAGATTGTGCTTTATCCTTCTTACAACGAACAGGCTATTTATCTGGCAAAGGAGAAATTACTTGAGTTGCGGAAAAGGATTAACGACGGAGAAAAGTTTACCACCCTGGCCAAGTTATACTCAGAGGATCCGGGTTCTGCAAGGAATGGAGGAGAAATTGGTTTTTTCGGCAAAGGAGAACTTGATCCGGAATATGCCAAAGCCGCATTTAGTCTAAAAGAAGGACAAATATCAAAAATCGTGGAATCACAGTTTGGTTTTCATATTATTCAGTTGATAGAAAGAAAGGACGAAAAAGTAAATACCCGGCACATTCTGATTAAACCTAAAGCCGATCAGGCTTCCATTGCCAGAGCAAGACAATTACTCGACAGCATCGTTGATTGTATAAAAAAAGACAGCCTCTCTTTTGAAAAGGCTGCCATGAAATATTCACAGGACAACAACAGCAATAAAAATGGCGGGTTATTGATTAACCCGCGGAATGCTTCTTCCCGTTTTGAACTGGATCAGCTGCCCGTGGCCGATTACTATATGATCAAGGACATGGCTGTGGGGGATATCTCTGAGCCTTATCTGGCTACTGATGAAAACGGTAAGCAGGTGCTTAAAGTGATCAAACTTGAATCACGTACCCTCCCTCACAAGGCTAATCTGGAGGAAGATTATGAAATGATAGAACAAATGGCACTTGAGAACAAACGGAATAAGATCATTACCGACTGGATCAAAGAAAAAACAAAAAGCACCTACATCCGTATTGACGACGACTATGCTTCCTGCAGGTTTGAATATGGTAATTGGATGAAAAAATGAAATTCTCCTTTTTTTTGCTGTTTGTTTTTTATGCTGTCTCCTGGCTACAGGCTCAGGAAGAGAAAAAAATTGAAATTCTCAATGCCAATACAATTGAATATAATAAACACATAGCCAACGGAGCTCAACGGTTACTTGGCGATGTCCGTTTTATGCATAACCAGGTGGTGATGTATTGCGACAGCGCCTATTATTACCCGGAAAATGATTCCCTGCACGCTTTCGGGCATATTCATATCAGTCAGGGCGATACGCTGCATTTGTATGGGGAGTTTCTTCGTTACGATGGCAACTCTTCTCTGGCCCAGGTACGGAAAAATGTTAAATTAATTGACAGGGAAACCACCCTGACTACCGACAACATGGATTACGACATTCGTAACAAGGTGGGATATTATTTTAAAGGCGGGGAAATCATTAACGGGGAAAATAAACTGAAAAGTGAACAGGGATATTATTATTCCACAATGAAAATTTTTCATTTTAAAGGAAAAGTTTTTTGTACCAACGCAAGAGATACCATTCTTTCCGATACTCTTCAGTATAATACAGTGAGCCGTGTGGCTTATTTTTTTGGCCCTTCTCATATTTATACCCAGGGAAGTTATCTTTATTGTGAAGATGGCTGGTATAACACAGCAAAGGATCTGTCACGTTTCAGCAAAAATGCATTTCTCCGTAGCAAATCTCGTACGCTTTCAGGCGATACACTTTATTATGACGGGGGAAAGGGGAAAGGGAAAGCTTTGCGTCATGTCATGATCCGTGATTCAGTCCAGAAGGTCATTCTGAAAGGTCATTTTGGATATTATCTCCGCGATACAGAATATTCTTTTATTACCGACAGCGCCCTCATGATTCAGTACAGCGAAAAGGATTCTTTATACCTGCATGCCGATACCATTATTTCAACCCTCGACAGTGCAGGGAAGAAAATGTTGAAAGCCTATCATCATGTGTGTTTTTACCGTAACGATTTGCAGGGGAGATGCGATTCTGCCGTGTATACCGAAAGAGATTCTACTTTGCGGTTGTTCCGTATCCCTGTGCTATGGTCGGATGTGCACCAGCTGACGGGAGAATATATTGAACTTCTTATGAAGAACGGACAAATGTACGAAGCCCGCCTTTATAATTTTCCTATGATTATTTCCGAAGAAGACAGCTTGAAATACAATCAGGTAAAGGGGAAGCAGATGATTGGCTATTTTCGCAATAATCAACTGTATAAAATTCTTGTCAAAGGCAATGGCCAAACCCTTTATTATCCTGAAGACAAAGGCGAAGTGATTGGTTTAAATAAAACAGACTGCTCAGATTTACTTATCCATATTGATAGCAGTAAAATTACCCGCATTGATTTTCTTACCAGGCCCGAAGCAACACTTTTCCCCTTGAACCAGCTTCCGGAAGAACGTTTTCTTAAAGGCTTTGTGTGGTATAAACAATGGAGGCCTTTGTCTTTATACGATATTTTTATTCCCAGGAACCTCAATGCAAAAAAAGAAGAAAAAGAATAGAAAGAGCATTTCCTTTTAAAAGCAGTCACTTTTTCATTCAATTATTATTATTAAAGACATTTTGTCTTTTTCATTACAGCCTCGATAGACAATCTGTCTTATTTATTGAAGTGGCAATTCTTTTGAGCCTCGTGTCTCAACAGAAAATGATGAACGTTGAATCTTTTGCAGAAAGGCAGTTTTAAGGCTTTTTCATCAAAAGATTCTTCGTTTAAAAGATAAAAATAATGACTATGAATATAAATAATTACACAGTAAAGGCGCAGGAAGTTATCCAGCAGGCGGTGAACGAGGCCCAGGCCAACATGCATCAGGCTGTGGAAACAGGGCATTTATTAAAATCGCTGATGGACGTGGAAGGAAGCATCGTTCCTTCCTTGCTGCAAAAGTTAGGGGTCAATGAAAGGGTTCTCCGTATGGCCCTCGATAAACTTATTCAATCGTATCCGAAGGTGAGCGGTGGCGAGACCTATTTGTCATCTGAGGCCAACCGTGCCTTGCAAAAAGCTGCTGCCTATGCGAAGGAATACAATGACCAGTATGTGGCGGTAGAGATGATATTGCTTGGGATACTGGCTGCAGGCGACCGTACTGCTCAGTTGCTCAAAGATCAGGGAGTTACCGAGAAAGATCTTAAAGCTGCAATTAAAGATATTCGTAAAGGGGTATCGGTGAGCAGTGAATCGTCAGATGAAACCTATGATGCACTCAACCGGTATGCCATCAACCTGAATGAACGGGCAAGACAGGGGAAACTGGATCCTGTCATTGGCCGTGACGATGAAATACGCCGGGTGCTTCAGATTCTTTCACGGCGCACAAAAAATAATCCGGTGCTTATTGGTGAACCGGGCGTGGGAAAAACTGCCATTGCCGAAGGGTTGGCTCACCGTATTGTAAACGGTGATGTTCCAGAAAACCTCAAAACCAAACAAATTTTTTCTCTGGACATGGGGGCATTGATTGCAGGGGCAAAGTATAAGGGTGAATTTGAAGAACGTCTTAAATCGGTGGTGCGAGAAGTAGTGGCTTCGGAAGGGGAAGTGATCCTTTTTATTGACGAAATACACACTCTTGTAGGGGCAGGCCGCTCAGAGGGGGCCATGGACGCTGCCAATATTCTGAAACCCGCCCTGGCTCGTGGAGAACTGCGGACCATTGGAGCTACTACGCTGGATGAATATCAAAAATATATTGAAAAGGACAAAGCCCTCGAACGTCGTTTCCAACCAGTCCTGATTGATGAACCAGACCGCATGAGCGCTATTTCTATCCTTCGTGGACTTAAAGAACGGTATGAGAATCACCATAAGGTACGTATCAAAGACGAAGCAATTATTGCTGCAGTCGATTTATCGCAGCGTTATATTACCGACCGTTTTCTTCCCGATAAAGCCATCGACCTGATTGATGAGGCTGCAGCAAATCTCCGGCTGGAGATGAATTCAGTTCCCCAGGAAATTGACGAAATCCAGCGGAAACTGAAACAACTGGAAATAGAACGCGAAGCCATCAAACGGGAAAACGATACAGCCAAACTGAACGAATTAAATGCACAAATAGCCAATCTTAATGAAACACTGAACGCCTTGATGGCACGATGGAAAAATGAAAAAGCACTGATTGAAAAAATACAAAAGAACAAACAACTCATAGAAGAATATAAATTTCAGGCTGTTCAGGCTGAACGTCAGGGAGATTACGGCAAAGTGGCAGAACTGCGGTATGGCAAAATACGGGAAGCCGAAGCAGAAATAGAAAAAATAAACGCCCAGCTTGCAACACTTGGCGAAACAGCTTTGATAAAAGAAGAGGTAACAGCAGAGGATGTGGCTGAGGTAGTTTCTAAATGGACCGGAATACCCCTGTCGCGAATGCTTCAAAGCGAAAAAGAAAAGTTGTTGCACCTTGAAGAAGAACTCCATAAGAGGGTCATTGGCCAGGATGAAGCTATTGCTGTTGTGGCCGATGCAGTGCGACGAAGTCGTGCAGGTCTTCAGGATCCTAAACGTCCTATTGGCTCGTTCATTTTTCTGGGTACAACAGGAGTGGGGAAAACTGAACTGGCACGTGCGCTGGCAGAATATCTTTTCAACGATGAGAATCTGATGACGCGTATCGACATGTCTGAATACCAGGAACGTCATTCGGTGTCACGGCTCATTGGTGCTCCCCCGGGATATGTGGGCTATGACGAAGGAGGTCAGCTTACCGAAGCTGTACGCCGGAAACCTTATTCGGTGGTGTTGCTCGACGAAATAGAAAAAGCACATCCTGATGTGTTCAATATTCTCTTGCAGGTGCTCGATGATGGCCGCCTCACCGATAATAAGGGAAGAACAGCCAACTTTAAAAATACCATCATTATCATGACTTCCAACATCGGGTCGCACATCATCCAGGAAAACCTTGCCCAGCTCAACGGAAATAACCGTGACAGGGTGATGGAGAAAACTAAGGCCGAGGTGTTTGCGTTGCTCAAACAAACGATCCGGCCGGAGTTCCTTAATCGTGTGGATGAAATTGTGATGTTTACTCCGTTGAACGAAAACGAAGTAAGGGATATTGTTACATTGCAGTTCAACAACATCAAAAAGATGCTGGCTGCCAATAACATTGAAATAGACATTACACCCGAAGCTGTCAACTGGATTGCTACCAGAGGATTTGATCCCCAGTATGGAGCCCGTCCGGTGAAACGAACTCTTCAAAAATATCTTTTGAACGAATTGTCCAAACAACTGCTGGCTGGTCATATCACAAAGGAAAGACCTATTGTGGTGGATGCAGGCAAAGAAGGACTTGTATTCAAACCTAAATCATAACAGGCACAGAATAAAAAAATAAATGCTTCATGACA
>Ga0101944_10006505_pt1 | contig 12365 bp, 9 predicted proteins | sample DewCreD2012metaG_FD_75245 | JGI IMG/M metagenome (GOLD analysis project Ga0101944, IMG submission 75245) | Hot spring sediment bacterial and archeal communities from British Columbia, Canada, to study Microbial Dark Matter (Phase II) - Dewar... ... | reverse complement strand
GTTGGACGGACCCCCATGGCAACCTTAAAGCCGTTCTGCAAGACCACCTCGGCCACCCGTTCGGCGATCTGCATCGAATTGCGCCGACCGTCATACCCGATCACCACCCATTTCCCCTGGAACGGCTGTGCTTTGGGGGTGACGTAATCCGGAATATCGATCCCGGACATGAACAGACAGATCGCCTGGGCGGTATGCTGGGCTTTTTGGACGGTAAAGTCAAAGCCCCAGCGCCCGCGCAAGCCCGAGGTGCCGAAGCGGCAGTACTTCATATCGTACAGCTTCTTGAGCAGCCCCAGCAGCGTCTGCCCGGCGGGGGTATCGCCGGCGTCAATCTGCAGCCAGCCGGATAGTTCCAACAATCGTTCGGCGACATTGCCGATTTGGTTGATGCGGAACGGCATGAAGCGGTCGTGTTCTCCAGCGGAGACCTCAACGGCTGCCTCGATCAGCGGGATCACTTCCTGCTCGACCGGTTCTCGGATGAGGGCGAAATCGCCGCGCCGGAAGAGCTGTTTTGCCAGCTCCACACAGCGAAAGCGGATTTGCTCCATCGGCGCCAGGTTTTCCCGCCAAATCGTTCCGTCCGGGTCTTTCTTGGTCTCGTAACGGTAAGCGCCGGCCTCGCCGATCAACGTCATCAAGATGGCGAACGCCAATGCCAGCTCGTCCTGGGTGCGATCTTCTGCTGCTAAAAAGATTTCCATTTGGTCGAGGAAGCGGTTGGTAAGTTCTATGCTGCGGCTGCGAACCGCCGGATCGTCGCTTTCCACCAGCCATCGCCGCAGGGAGACGAACCCCAACGGCAAATCAGCCGGCCGGCTGCAGGCGTGGTCAACCCAGCTTTGGATGGTGTCCAGATTCCATAGAGGCGGGAAGAGGTTTCCAATGGAGTGTGCAGATGTCATTTGGGAGTCTCCTTTTGCAAATCAGATTCCAATAACGATAAATTTAACGGATTGCCGGATGTGGCATCCTTGACTTCCATCCAGTCGCCTGCGCTGCCGGTCTCCGATTGGATGGCGCGGCAGAGCAGGACGGCTTGCTTGGCCACATCGATGAGGGCGTAGGAGGCTTCTGCCTCGATCATGACCCGCACCACCGGCTCGGTGCCGGAATACCGTACGTTGATCGTGGCAGAATGGTTAAAGTAGGCTTTGGATTTTTCAAGCTGTTGAGTATAAGCCGATAGCGTATCGAGCGGCTTGCGGTCGGCAACGCGTGCGGAGGCGATCACCTGCGGCAGCTTGATCACCCCGGCCGCCAGCTTGTGCAGACTGCGCTCCTCCTGCTGTACCAGGATACCGGCGACGGTCAGACCGGTATAAATCCCATCGCCGGTGGTGTGTTCTTCGTCGTATAGGATGATGTGCCCGGATTGTTCTCCGCCAAGCACATAACCGTTCTCCAGCATCTCCCGCACCACATACTTATCGCCGACTTTGGTGCGGATCACGCGGATGCCGGCGGGCTGCAACGCCCGATCGAAGCCGGAGTTTGCCATCTGGGTCGTTACCACCGTCCGTTTGGGCAGTTTCTCCGCCGAATCCAGGTGCATAGCGAGGATATAGAGGATATGGTCGCCGTCCACCAGCTCGCCTTGTTCGTCAATGAAAATCGCCCGGTCGGCGTCGCCGTCGAAGGCAAGCCCAAAATGCAGGTTTCCGCTGTTTTCTTTCATCGCCGCCACCAGGTCGCCGTGCCCTTCGCGTACGGTTTCAGAACCGCAGCCGGCATTAATATTGGTGCCATCCGGTGAGGCGTGCAGGACGGTTACCTGCGCCCCCAGCAGTTCAAAACAGCGCGGGGCGATGGCGCTGGCTGCGCCGTTGGAGCAATCCATCACCAGCTTCAAGCCGGAAAACGGCAGCCCCTTGAATGGCGCGATCAGGTATTGGATGTATTCTTCCACCCATTCAGGGTTGTAGTTGATCGTCCCCAGGCGATGAAAATCGAATTGTGGGGTGCCATCCTGGTTGATATAAGTCTCAACCTCCTCTTCAACTTCGTCGGCGAGTTTCAAGCCGTCCGGTCCGATCAACTTGATTCCGTTCTCGGTCCAGGGATTATGAGAAGCCGAAATGACTACCCCCATTTCCATGCGGTGTTTCTTGGTCAGATAAGCGACCCCGGCAGTGGTGATGACGCCCAGATCGACCACGTTCACGCCGGCAGCCAGCAGTCCGGCGCTGAGGGCGGCACAGAGCAAACCGCCCGAAAGCCGCGTATCCCGCCCGATCACCACCCGCGGATTGGGGTGGTGGCTCTTCAGGTATCTGCCGACGCCGATGCCGATCTTTTGGGCGCCCTCAAGGTTGATCGGGAATTGTCCGGCTGTCTGACGAACTCCGTCGGTTCCAAACTCTATTCTTTCCATGAATTCTTCCTTTTCGTGGTATGGTTTTAGGATACAGCAAAGGTTACATCTGCGACAACCGGCAGATGATCGGAAACATCCTCTAAAGCAGGGATATCCAACACCCGGCAGGAATATTCAACCAAGCGGTGAGGGGGGAATATCAGGATATGATCGACTGCGCCGTTTGTTTTCGGATGGGTAGAGACGGCTGGATTTTCAAGATCGAGGTGAACAAAACCGCCTTTCTCGACCAATTCCTCGGCGATACACATCTCATCGGCGAGTGCGTTGAAATCACCCATCAGGATCGCCGTTTGACCGGCTTCTAACACGTGTTCCCGCAGCAGCTCAACGATCATTTGCGCCTGTCGGTAGCGTATCAGGACGGCTTCTTCGTGACGGGCTTGCATAAATTGGCGTTCACTGAGGGTGAACATTTGCGGATCACGTGCCGACCGTTCGTTGACCAGGGTAGTGAAGTGGGTGCAGATCACATAAGGATACAACGGTGGGATATCCAGCCTTGCCAGCAGGGCGTAGCGCGGGTCGGTATCGCGGTTGCCTTCATAAACTGCCGGACGGTAAATTGGCACATTGACGGCTTCTCCACCCAGATCCGGATTTCCCAAGCGCACCAGACGCCATCGGCTGAACAGGGCATTCCCTTGAACCCAGTCTCGTTCATCATGAAATATCGATTCGACAAACAACTGTTTCATTACATTCATGTGTTCACTGCGGGAGAGGGTGGCGCCAAAGGCGTAATTCTCATCAAAACCAGCGCCTTTGGCGATACGCTGGGCGGCGCTGTGGATCGCACCTTCTGCATCCACGCGGATGGTGGCTTCCTGGATGGCTAAGATATCCGGCGCGATCTCGCGGATCATCTGTATGGCTTGGTTGAGGTTGGCTGGGTCATCATGAAATGAAGATTTTCTGCCGCCGCCGATATTGTAAGTCATCAAGCGAAGTTTCATCTTAGAGGTAGGCATGCCGGTACACATCCTTTGATTCATTCTTCTTGGGGCGGGGGTTTAACCTCACCGTATTGACGCAGGTAATTCAAGAGTTCCTCAGGTGTGACAACCCTTGCCCGCTCCCAAACGGTCTCAAATTGGGAAAGGTATTTTTTGAAGTAAGCTGTTTCCGGTCCGCGTAATTGCATGGTGGGGGAAGGACCTCCCGAAGCGCCAGAGAGGTAATTGGCGACCAGCATATAATTATCGGCGCGGATGATTTGAGAAAAATGGATGAAGCGGTGCGTAAGGCGCACTTCCACCCGTTTCCTGGCATTCTCATCGAGGTTCTTCCAATGCCTTGCCAATCGCGAGAGCGCCGAGAGGATCTCCGAGCGCATTTCCTGCCCCTGTCCCATATCGCCTTCATCTTCTGCCCGCATCCGCAGGACGGGGGACTCGGGATCGTAGATCAAGATACGAAGGGTCGCACCGTTTGCCACATTTTTGAAGAGATCTTCGCGGAATTCGCTGGGGCGCATCCAGCTTTGCCATAACGTGCTGCTCATCATGTCAACGGCGTGGGCGCTTGTCAGGCGTTCTTGCCAGGCGATCGAGCCGTCGGTTTCATCAAACTGCCAATTCCGCCGATCAGCCCATATTCGCTCGATACCCAGGTTATGATCGATCAGATCTGCTACGACATGCACAGAATGTTTGAGTGAGTCGATCTCACGATTTGCCGCGGAGAATTTTTCGGCAAGAAGATTTTCTATCTCTTGTTTGCCGGCTTGGATTTGTTGGTGCAGCTCGTTGATCTTTTCTTCGGTCGGGTCGCCCCCCACAAAGTCCCATAAGAATTGAATGAGGGGGATGGCGACAAAGATGGCTGCGAATTCTTGCAAAAAATTATCCCAATACGCATCGGCGACATTGGTCTTGGAGAATAAGATCACAGCCACACCCAGGACGCCAAAGAACAACAGCCTGGTGCGGTACCCCGGTCTGCTCCATATTCTACGGACTCGGTCAAAGAAGGTCTTCATAGCATGTTCTGATTAGATTTTACTATAACTCCGCCGGACTCTGTATAATCCGTGTCATCTTTCTGCTGCAGCAGGGGAACCTCATCTTTTCAGGGATTGTTTATATGCCGCGCATGATTCTCCAAACTAGGCGCGGCATCAGCCATAGCAGAAATTGTTCATACGACAAATTGCGCAGCGGAATTTCCAGATAGCGCTCTATGGCGCGTTGATCGGCGACCAAGCTCCTTAATAATAGGTTGGGATACCGATGCACCAGGCGCATAAAGTAAGAAGACCAGCGCAAGCTCCTGCCAAACTCCCGCAGGCAGCGTTGCCTTCCTATCTTGTTTGATATTTCCGATGAGCATGCCCACCCCCCTCACCATCCACCCCATGTCCCCCATTGACCTGCCCTTCGCTGCCGACTGCGCCGCTGCCGAAGGCTGGCTGGGCGCCAACCTCGAAATCTTCGAGGATTTTTACACTCACGACCCCGCCGGCTGTTTGCTGGCAATTTGGGATGGGAACCCAGCCGGTATCTGTGTTGCTACGCACTATGACACCTGCGGCTTCATCGGCGAACTGATCGTCCAGCCTAATTTCCGGCAACGGGGTATCGGCGCCGCCCTGCTGAACCGTGCCGTCCAATACCTGTGCCAAAAAGGTGTTCAGAGTATTTACCTCGATGGCGTCCCCAAAGCTGCCCCCCTGTATGAACGCAACGGCTTTCACAAAATTTGCTTATCCCTGCGTTTCCAAGGGAGCCTTCAGGGTAAAGCGCGCTCCGATGTCTTCAAGATGCGCGAATCTGACCTGCCGGCGGTGTTTGAGCTGGATCGCCAGGCGTTCGGCGCCGACCGCTCCTTTTTCCTCACCCGGCGGCTGAAGCAGCATCCCCGCCTGTGCCTGGTGATGATGCAGCGGGGAGAACTTACCGGCTACCTGATGGGCAGGCAGGGCGATGGCTGGGCTTCGGCAGGTCCATTGATCACCACCAACGGTGCAGACCCAATTCCATTGTTGGAGCGGCTGGCGTTTGAACTGGATAACCAGCCCATCAGCCTGGGCGTGCTGGCGTGCAACCAGCCTGCCGTCTCCCTCTACCGCGGGTTAGGGCTGGAGGAGCGCCCCGACCCTCCCTGGCGGATGTCCACCAGTCCCGCCGAAGACCTGGGCGCCTCTGTAAATTGTTGGGCGATCGGCAGTGCTGCTAAAGGTTAATCTTAATGATCAGGAGATTGAATATGACCGATCAGAAACCCCTTTTTGAATCCCCCCATTTCACCCTTCACCATCTGGCTGAAGGGGTCTATGCTGCCATCGCCATCCCCGGCGGCGCCGCTTACAGCAACGCCGGCATCATCGATCTCGGCAATCAGGTGTTGATCTTCGACGCTTTCGATAACCCCCTCGCCGCCGCCGATTTACGCACCGCCGCCCAGGAAATCACCGGCAAACCCCCAGCCTGGCTGATCAACAGCCACTTCCACGGGGATCACACCAGCGGGAACATGGTGTTCGAGGACTGCGCCATCTTATCCACTGCCTACACCCGCCGGAAGGTCGCCGAATCCGCCGCCGAGATCGAAGCCATGCAGCGCAACCCTTCCGAAATCGAGGAGATGATCCGCCAAGAGCAGCAACACATTCAAGAAGAAACCGACCCGGAACGGCGTAAGATGATGCAAAACCAGATCTCCCGCTGGCAATATACCCTGCAAACCCTGCCCGATCTGCGGCTGACCCTGCCCAATCAGACCTTTGACGGCAAGATTACATTTTACGGCACAAGTCGTCAGGTTGAGCTGATCGCGCCGGGAGAAGCCCACACCCGCGGCGACTGCTACCTACTGCTGACAGAGGAGAAGATCATCTTCACCGGCGACCTGTGCTTTTTTCAGATCGCGCCGTATATGCCCGGCTGCAACCCGGCTGGCTGGGTTCAGCAATTGGAACAGTTTGAGGCGATGGATTTCGAGATCTTCATCCCCGGACACGGTCCCATCGGCAATAAGACCGACCTGGCGCGTCAGCGGGAATATATCCAACTGGTGCAGCACCTGGCAGAGCAAGCCCGGCAGGCAGGCACCCCCTTCGAATCGCTGCTGGCGGAACCCCTTCCGGCTCCCTATGATACCTGGGCAAGGGCTTCCAAACGGCACGAGAACAACCTGCGCTATTTATATGAAAACCAGAAATAGGAGATAACGATGACAAGGAAGTACGGAATTATTTTGGGCAACCTGGGCAACACCTGCGACCGCTTCTGCAGCGGCTATAAAACCAACCCAACCTCAGCCGAAATGCTGAAAAGCCTGGCAACCATCCCGCATGTCCAGGGCATCGAGCTGGTCGGCACGTGGGATATCCACCCCGGAAACGTCAAAGAGATGAAGCAGATTTTGCAGGATTTAAACCTGCAATGCATCTCGATCATTCCGGACTTATTCACCGATCCGGAATATGCCTTTGGCAGTTACAACAACCCGCAGGAGCGCATCCGCCGCAAAGCCATTGACTACACCAAGCAGATGGGCGAGATTGCCGGTGAATTAGCCTGCCCCTGCCTGAACCTCTGGCCCGGACAGGATGGCTACGATTACCTGCTCTACGCCGATTACGAATGGCAGCGTGAATGGGAATGCCGGGCAGTGGCTGAGCTGGCACAGGCGTACCCACAATTGCGCTTTGCCCTGGAATACAAACCGCGTGAGCCGCGCACCCATTGCACGCTGGCGCGCATGGCGGATACCCTCCTGCTGGCGCAGGAGACCGGCTGTCCCAATGTGGGGGTGACCATCGATACGGGACATGCTTTTGCTGCCGGCGAGGTGGTCGGTGAGGCAATCGTCCTGGCAAAGCGGGCAGGCAATAAATTATTCCACATGCACTTCAACGACAATCACGGGGTGTGGGATGACGACATGATCGTCGGCTCGGTGCACAGCATCTGCTATCTCGAGACGCTCTATTGGCTCGACCGCTGCGGCTACGAGGGCTGGCTTTCGATGGATCAGTATCCCTACCGCGAGGATGCGGCGGCGGCTATCGGCGAGAGCATCCTCTGGCTGTGCAAATTCGATGAAATTCTGCAGGCACACCGTCAGGAAATCGATTGGCTGGTTCAGCAAAACGACGCCGTGGCAACTTCGCGCTTCTTGAGAAAAGTGTTCTTTAGATAACCTCAAAGACCGGCAGGGGTTTGGAAAAACAGCAAAAATCTTGCTTTTCAATCACCGCAGGATTTAGAGCAGACCGGGATTATCGATTGTCAAATCCCCGGCAGAAGCCAAAGGCAGGATCATCGAGGCAGCAAGCCAGACCATAAAAAGATCAAAAATGGAGGACAGGGTATGGATTTAGCATTCTTCATGGATTTTTTATTTGCCGAATTCTTTCTTGCATCATAAAATAATGGGGAATACCCATACCCATTAGATCGCAACTCGATGTCAAAGCGCGTCTCAACCATCGATTTCATTCTAAAGCGTCTGGTTCAGAGAAAAGTCAATCCCGATGCCTATCTTTTGCCGCGCCAGCAGTGGACGCGGGAAATCAACGGACTGATGCTGATTGTAATAACCATCGCTTCTGCCATTTTCGGTGCAGCTACGCTGACAGGCTATTTTGCGCTCATCGAAAGTTATCCGGTTTTTGTCAGCTGGCTCATCGTCCTCTCGGCCTGGCTGTTAAGCCGGGGAAGGTTATGGCGGGCTGCCAGCTTCTTTCCGTCCATTGTTTGTTTTCTTTTGGGGGGCTATGGCTCAGTTTATCATGGGCTGGGCACTTCTCTCGTTTTATTTTATGCCCTGGCTATCATCCTCGCCAGCTTCTTATTGGGAAACAACGCCAGGCGTTTCGTCACGGCGGCAAGTATCATTTTTCATATGGGAATGGTCTACTTCAGTGAAAGGGGAGTTATTGATTCAACCCATATCGCTTCTCTATTGACCTTCATGTTCATCCTGATCGGTATTTCTCTGCTACTATGGTATTTCGATTCGCATCTGCAGAGATTACTGCTTGCCCAAAATCGCAGCAACATGGCTTTGGAGGAAGAGATCGCCCTGCGCCAACAGGTTGAGGATGCCCACCGCGAGCAGGAAGCCCAGCTTCGCCGGCTGGCTGAGAATACCACCGATATGGTGGCTGAAATCGATCCCAACGGCATCATCCGCTACGCCTCGCCCTCGCATAAGGCAGGTTTGGGCTATGATTCTGAAATCCTTGTGGGAAAAAATGCTTATTCCTTGATTGTTCTTGAGGATGTGCCAAAAGCCCGCCTGGCAATTCAAAAAAGCTCCGAAAGCCGCCAACCGGTGAGGGTTGAACTGCGCTTACACCACGCAGATGGGCATATCGTACCGATCGACATTTCCGGAACGCCGCTGTTCAACTCTGATGATACTTTACTCGGACATATTCTCTCCGGACGCGATATCACGCATCAAAAGCAAGCTGCCAGGCTATTGGCTGAATCAGAAACCAAATATCGCAGCATTGTCGAATCGACCCCGCTTGGCATCCACATGTACCAACTAAGAGAGGATGGCGCGCTGATCTTCAGCGGATTTAACCCGGCTGCTGATAAAATTCTCGGCATCGACCATACCCCCTTAATCGGAAAAACCATCGAAGAAGCTTTCCCGCCCTTAGTTCATACCGATATTCCCGAAGCATACCGGCGGGTGGCTTGCTGCGGGGAGGAATGGGAAAACGAGCAAGTTGTCTATTCCGACGACCGGATCAGCGGGGTGTACGCCGTTCATGCTTTCCAATCCTCACCAGGTCAAACCGTCGTCCTGTTCGAAGACATCACCGAAAAGATGCGCGCAGCGGAAGCATTAAGGGTCTCGGAAGAAAAATTCTATAAAGCGTTTCAAACCTCGCCCGATTCGATCAACATCAACCGGCTGGCAGATGGTGTATATATCGATATCAACCAGGGTTTTACCGAACTCACCGGTTATACCCGCGAGGACTCTATCGGTAAATCTTCGCTGGACCTCAACATCTGGGTCGATCCTGCCGATCGCGCCCGCCTGGTGGAAGGGCTGAGACAGTTTGGCGAGGTCAACAATCTGCAAGCCCGCTTCCGGCGGAAAAACGGTGAAATTGGGATCGGTTTGATGTCCGCTACCCTGATGGAAGTCGATCATGAACAGTGCATCCTCTCGATCACGCGCGACATCACCGAGCGGTATAATGCCGAAATTGCCCTGCGCGAGGCTCATCTGGAACTGGAGCGGGCATATACCGAGACCCTCAAGGGCTGGGCGTTGGCGCTGGAGCTGCGCGAGCGTGAGACTGCCGATCATTCCCACCGCGTTGTAGAATTGACCAAAAAAGTTGCCCGTGCCATGGGATTGGACGACGGTATTCTGCTGCACATTGAACATGGGGCATTGCTGCACGATATCGGCAAGCTGGGTGTGCCGGATAACATCCTGCTCAAACCGGGCGCCTTAACAAACGAGGAATGGAACATCATGCGCCAGCACCCGACCTATGCCCGCGATTTGCTGATCAACATCCCTTATCTGGAACCCAGTATTCCTATCCCGTATTCTCATCACGAACGCTGGGATGGCAGCGGTTACCCGCAGGGATTAGCCGGGCAGGCGATACCACTGGAAGCGCGCATTTTCGCCGTCGTGGATGTCTATGACGCCCTGCTCAGCGACCGTCCCTACCGCCCTGCCTGGCCCGAATATGAGGTCTTACGTTACCTGAAAGAGCAGCGCGGCAGGCAGTTCGACCCGCAGATCGTCGATCTTTTCCTCGAAATCATTGCCCAACTATAAATTCAGACAGAAAGCCTGGTTCAATATCAGATTTTTACCGTACCATTATGCTGCGGCTTTGGCTTTCATCGGAAATTTGATCTTCTCGGCAGGATGTTCTTTCTCAACGGACTTGGATGCGGCTTGCAGCAGGCTCTTTCGTTCTATCCGGTAACCCAGCAGCCGCTCAATCGAACGCAGGATGGCGTAATCGCTTGGGGTCACCAGCGACAGAGCAGTTCCCACATGCTCCATCCGTCCGGTGCGTCCGATACGGTGGGTATAGGCTTCGGCAGTATCCGGCATGTCATAATTGACCACATGCGATATTTGCGAAATGTCGATGCCGCGGGCAGCGATATCGGTCGCCACCATCACCTTCACCCGCCCATCACGAAACTTTTCCATCGCATCCTGCCGCTGGCGCTGGGATAGGTTCCCCTGTAAGGAGGTTGCCGATACTCCGGCATTCAATAACTGCCTGGAAAGTTTTTTCGCGCGGTGCTTGGTGCGGGTGAAGACCAGCACCTGCCCGCTCTCTGCTAGTGGCAGCAAGGATAGCAGCGCATCGTATTTCTGTTCGGATTCGACCGCGTAAACGGCATGGCTCACCGTCTCAACCGGGCGCGAAGCGCCGATCTCGACCGTTACCGGCTGATGAAGAATCTCCATCGTCAGTTTGCGGACTTCATCCGGCATGGTGGCGGAAAAGAGCAGGGTTTGCCTTCCAACGGGTAACGCTGCCAGGATGGAGCGGATGTTGGGTAAAAAGCCCATATCGAACATGCGGTCGGCTTCATCCAATACCAAAATATCGATTGCGCCAAGGTTGACCGCTTTTTGTCCCATCAAGTCCAATAAACGTCCCGGGCAGGCGACCAGAATCTCGGCGCCGGCACGCAGGGCTTTGACCTGCGGCATTTGGCTGACCCCGCCATATAAGGTTACACTGCGCAGACCGGTCTGCCGCCCGAGTTTTTTGAACTCGGTGTGGGTCTGTTCTGCCAGCTCACGGGTGGGGGAGAGAATGAGGGCGCGCGGTTTGCCGCGGCTGCCTTTCATCAGGCGCTGCAGAATCGGCAGGATAAAGGCGGCCGTCTTGCCGGTGCCTGTTTGAGCTAAGCCTAAAATATCCCGTCCCTCAAGAATGGAGGGAATGGTTTGGCTTTGGATGGGGGTAGGGGTTATATAACCGGCAGCAAAAATTCCCGCATTAATTTGCGGGTTGAAAGAAAAAGAATCAAAATTCACGATATTTCCAAAAACTTTCTATTGAGCAAGGAAGAAACCAAGCCCAATGGGTTGATAAGGTATCCGCGATTCGTTTTTATACAAGGAAATGAATAAAAGCGGCGAATTTCTTCATGAGGGGGCGATTTTCATCACGTTTTCGCAAAAAACTTCGACCCATCACAGCGATGAAGTATAGAGCGTTGTTGAGGCTCTCTTATAAGCACAAGGGGTGATTATATCACAGGAATCGGTATCCGAATCGCCCAATATTCCGGCGCGTTATTCTTCCAGACAAACGGTAACAAATTCGATTGTCAAGGTCTCGTCAACCGCCGATACGAGCCGGAAGCCTTTCTCTCAATCCAGATGGAAGACTTCCTCCATCTCTGCCCACCATTCCCCTTCTTTGCGGGTGGGCAGCGGTTCCTGGCAGGGATCGGTCAATTTCCACCATGCCTGGGTCACCGGGTCAGCCGCCATCTTCGCCATATCGGCGGCGAAGTCCTCACCGGTATATTCAAAATAGCTGAACAAGAAACCATCTTTGTAATAGATCGAATAATTGCGGATATTGCATTCGCTGATCATCTTCAACACATCGTGCCAGGGTTCAGCGTGCAGACGCTTGTACTCCTCTAATTTTTCGAGCTTTACCTTGATAACCATGCCATACCGTTTCATTTTATACCTCCTGTGATATCCATCATTCTAAGTGATAGAAACGACCAGCACAGACACGGGCTGGTGAAAAGGCTGCGGCGGAAGATCAATCTCCAGCTGATTTTCCGATTGGCGGAATAAACAGCCTTCCCCCGTTATGCTTTCAACCTTGCCGACTGAAAAGGGAAAATCGCCAACAATCAGTTTACCGTCATGGGACCATTCAAAGATGTGCAGGTAAATGCGGTTGCCCTTGCGGGTGGCGCGGCCGCCCTGCCAAGCAAGCGGGGGGAGGTAGGTCGTACCGTAGATGGCGTCAGAATGAACCTCCATCCACCTGCCGATC
>Ga0101944_10006504_pt1 | contig 12369 bp, 13 predicted proteins | sample DewCreD2012metaG_FD_75245 | JGI IMG/M metagenome (GOLD analysis project Ga0101944, IMG submission 75245) | Hot spring sediment bacterial and archeal communities from British Columbia, Canada, to study Microbial Dark Matter (Phase II) - Dewar... ... | reverse complement strand
CGCAGAACCGGAGATTCTGGTACTAGATGAACCCACCGCCAATATGGATGTGGAAAGCGAGGAGCGGCTTTTCAGCACCCTGGGCCAGCTTAAGGGCCGCACCACCATATTAATTGTGACCCATGATACGGAATTTGTATCAGCCCTGACAGACCGGGTACTTTGTATCGGAGAACGGACCGGAAGTGAAAAACGAGCCCATCGATTGGTTCAGCACCGGGCGGCACCAGCGGAACATGCGCCGCCAGAGCTTTTCGGCGGGTCAGCCCTTCAGGTACTCCACGATGAAGTTGAACCGGAGGACAGCTGTTGTATCGATACCAAACCCAGCAAGACAGGAGCCCCATCATGAGCAGTTTTTTTTCAGCCCTATTCAACCCAGCCTTTCCTTTTTTACAAAATGCCCTGATTGCGAGCCTTTTAGCCTCCATCTTGTTTGGCATACTGGGCTCGGTGGTAACCGTTAAACGTATTGCGGGCCTGGCAGGAGCCATCTCTCACGCCGTTCTTGGCGGCATCGGCATGGCCCTCTTTTTATCAAGTACGGGGGTAGTTCCCTTTATCACTCCCATGACCGGAGCCATCCTGTTTGCCATCCTTTCAGCCCTCATCATAGGACTGGTCTCACTTAAGGCAAAACAACGGGAAGACACGGTGATAAACGCCATCTGGGCTATCGGCATGAGCCTGGGGGTGCTCTTTCTCGCCAAAACTCCGGGTTACCGGGACCCCACAAGCTACCTCTTTGGCAACATACTCCTCGTTTCCCGGGAAGACCTTATGCTCCTAGCCATCCTGGACGCGGTGGTCCTCATACTGGTGTGGCGATTCTACCCCCAACTGGAAGCCTCCGCCTTTGATGAAGAGTTTGCCCGGGTCCGCGGGGTCCCAACCAATAGGGTATTCTTGATAATCCTTGGAATCACCGCCATTGCAGTGGTTCTCCTGCAAACCTTCGTAGGAATTGTTATGGTCATCGCCATGCTTACCCTTCCGGCAGGCACCGCAGGCTACCTGGCTAAAAATCTTGCAGGGATGATGATCTCTTCCTGGATATTTTCATCAATCTTTTCGTTTTTGGGCCTTGCCCTGAGCTGGCACTATGACTTGCCCTCGGGAGCTGTGGTGGTAGTCCTTTCAGGGGCAGTATTCCTCGCTGTTTCGGCCCTGCGCATGGTCATCGTTGGGTATCAAAAAAAGAAGGGGCTTGCATCATGACCCGTTCACGACGGCAGGTGCTCGCCATTCTGCAGCGGGCCCAGCAACCCCTGTCTGCGGCGGCGGTACACCACGAGCTGGGCCTGTGTTGTGATCAGGCAACGGTGTACCGTACCCTGCATTACCTGGAAGAACAGGAGCTGGCCGAGTCTTTTGTACTGCACTGCTCCGAGCATGGCACCGAACGGTACTATACGGCAATCCTGGGGGAAGACGGCGAACAGCTGCCCCACCGCCATTGGTTTCACTGTACCCGCTGTCATGCCTTTATCGAACTGGGAAACTGTGCCGTGTCTGCCATGGTTCGGGCCTTTGAGGACAGCCAGCACGTTTCAGTCCAGCATCATGTGCTCTATCTTACCGGCCTGTGCCAAACCTGTCTTACCCATGCAGGTTCAGATGCAGGTTCAGGGCCCGCCTGTGCCGGAAATAAAACAGCACCCTAAGAAAATCGCGGTTTTTAAGGGGCGGAGCAGAAAAATAAAACAGATGGCTTTCACAACCGCAGTCCGATGAACCGAAACGGGGTACCGGCTTTCCACCGATCCTCTTAAGCGCAACTGCGAGCTCACATTCCAGATTATCATAGGAAGCAATCGGCAAGCCCACAATCTTGCCCGCATGGGCAGTAAGGTAATCCAGGTGCCAGTGGGGCTGTTTGCGCACATGACGCAGGTGGCGGGCAATCCTCTGGGAAAGATTTTTCTGGGCCGACCCCGAATAGACATACCAGCCAGCCTTAAAGTACACCGTCCCCAGGGAACCTACTTCGACCTGAATCTCATCAGGAAGCTCTAAGGCGATCAGGTAGGAACCCTTGTTTGCTTCTGCAAGACTTCCAAAAGAAAGATCCACCGGAACATTCATATTGATGATGCGGCCCTGCCCTTGTTTATCCGCTTCCAGGGTTACTGCGTGGACCTGGATGGCCCCGGCGGCCTTGCTCAGGGCGGCTGAAAATTCCGGATTCGTGTGCAGGTTCGGGATAAACCGTTCCGCATTCCCGTGAACAATGACAAAGAGGATATGACAGCGGTATCCCTCTTTGGCTAGTTCTGCCAGCTCTTCGATATGCTTAACAGCCCGCCCGCTGGGAGCATCGGGGAACATGGCAATTCCTTCTTCGACCAGGGAACAGGCCTTTACTTCGATAAGGCGGGTGATTCCAGCCTCGTCCTGGACCATAAAATCAAAACGGGAATCTCCCAGGGTATATTCAGCTTGGATATGCCGGGCCGCCGGGAACAGAACCGGTAGCACCCCCTGCTCTACCACCCTGTTTGCCCGGGCAGAAAAGAGGGGCACCATCTTATCCCGATACCGAACCGCCACCGCGGTCCACTGGGTTTTTGGCCCCTGCGCAACCCGGGCACTGGACCGGCGGCGTTCCAGAAGCAGTTCCGTACCGGGGATGACAAACTCTAAAAGCCGCCCCGGATTCGGGCAGTGGCAAGCTACTTCTTGACCAAGTTCTCTGTCGGCCCCAGGCTCATACATGCCAGTGCCCTCTGGGGTGCCCGTTGCCTGAAATACTTCCACAATTCGGGCTATGATAAGAAAGCGGTTGGGCCGCCGTACAAAGACAGCCCGGGCATCGGCAGAAAACAGCCGCAGGTTCGACTCATTTTGTTTCGTGGGAGCCTCCGAAAATAACGTCCCATTGGGTAGCCAGCATGCCCAAAAGCATGAGGCCTGAGCCGCCAAGGCTACGCAGCCCCGCCGGTTCGGCGAGAATGAGTATTCCTCCCAACGTTGCAAAGACCCCTTCCAGACACATGATGATAGACGAATGGGCCGGCGGGGCGTCCCGCTGGGCCACCACCTGCAGGGTGTACGCGATACCGACGGAACCGAGGCCGCCGTACAAAATAGGGACAGCGGCTTGCAGAATAGCTTCCAGGCTTGGCTGTTCCAGAACCAAGGCGGCTATCAGAGAATATAAGGCACACCAGGCAAACTGGGCGGTAGAAAGCTGGATCGGGTCCAAACGCTTGGCAAGATTATCAATCAATAGAACATGAAAGGTCCAAAAGAAAGCACTGGCGATTACCAGGAGGTCCCCGGGATTCATCTGGCCAAGACGGTCCGGCGCACTCAGGATGTACATGCCAATAACCGCTAGGATGGCCCCGAGCCAGGTAGGCAGTTTGGTACTGTGACCAAGAACAATCCCCACGATTGGCACCAGCACCACATAGAGGCCTGTAAGAAAGCCCGCCTTTCCTGCGGTAGTGTACTGCATCCCCATCTGCTGGAGAGAAGCCCCGATAAAGAGGATCGAGCCCGCCGCAAGGGAACCGAGGATAAAAACCCAGCGGTCAGCATTACGCTGGGCCCGGGTAGGTTGGTTACGATGAGGTTGGTTAAAGTACATAATCAGGGGTATGAGGGAAATACTGCCTAAGGCGAAACGGACGCCGTTATAGGTAAAGGGTCCAATAAAATCCATGCCCACCCGTTGGGCAACGAAGGCAAACCCCCAAATAATCGAGGTCACAATCAGCAGGAGATCAGCTTTTAAAGCGGTTTTATTCATAGGTGGGCACAGAATAGCCGAGGAAGGTAAAAAAGTCTACGAGAAGAGAATTAAAACAAAATCTGCTCAGGCTAAAAGATCAACCTTTTGGCCCAGCGCTGGATCAGTAACGGCTGGCAGAGCGGGGCTGTTCATCAATTTGAGTAACGCTTCCGACTGGTCCTTAGCCTGCCCCAGGGCCATACTCATTACCCTGGTTCCGACCTGGTCCTGCAGACGGGTCTGGGCCATATCCATTGACAGCTGTTGTATATCCATGGGTTAAAGTTAAGTCTTTCAGTCCGGGGTGTCAAGGGGAAAAACCAACCCTTGGATACTGATGAGTTTTTTTGTATAGTATGTCCATGATACGCAAAATTACGGAAGCCGAGGCCCGTTATGCCATGGCCCATGGGGAGTTTTCTGCGGAGTTGCGAAACAGTGCCCCATCGGTGGCCATTATCCTGACCCAGAGCTGGTGTCCCCAGTGGCGCTTTATGAAGGCCTATCTGCCCCAGGTCGATGCCAAGCTGAATGGGAATGGAGAAACAGGACAGACCTATATCTATTACCTCGAATACGACCTGGAAGACTGGTACGAGGAATTTCTTCCCTTTAAGGAAAACACCTTTCAGAACTGGGATGTACCCTACGTTCGCTACTATCGCGAGGGTCGTCTTACCGGGGAAAGCAATTTTATTGCCGACCGGGGTTTTATTTCTGCCTTGCAACGACCATAATTACAACATGAATGAATGTTCCCCAGCCCTCATCGCCGCCATGGGGGACTATAGTCTCTTACTGAACAAGGGCTACCCCGTCACTGCCACCATAAAATTGGTGGGTGACCGGTACCAGCTGGACCGCTCTGAGCGGCTTATCCTCTTTCGGGGTGTCCTGGATAATGCCTCATCCGTAGCTATAAGAAAAAAAACGCTGGCAACCCTGCCGCCAGAATCGGATATAGGGGTTGATGGATATAATGTGCTCTTTACGCTCATCAATTTTAAACGAGGACATCCGCTCTTTATTGGCACCGACGGACTGCTCCGAGATGCGGGGGGAGCCCATGGCAGATTTGAGCGGGAAGAGGACTTTGCTATGGCTGCAGAACTCCTGTGCCGGCACCTTTCAATGCTGAGACCTCGGCACATAGGTATATATCTGGACGCTCCTGTTTCACACAGCGGCCAGCACCGGGAGCTTTTAGAAGCGACCTGCTCCCGTTTTAACCTCGCCGCTACCACAGAAACGGTACAGAATGCGGACCTTCCCTTGCAGGAATACACCGGGACCGCCGTTACAAGCTCCGATTCTACGGTGGCCCTGAAAAGCCGCTCCCCCATTTTTGACTTGGCCCGGCATATACTGGAACGGGAGTATGAGAAGCATTTTATTGATCTTTCCTTACCTTAAATCACTTTCCTTATTTTTCATAGTATTAAAGGCATGACACAGCCCCATGACTATGGTTACAAAGACCTTTTCTCCCATCCACAGATTATAAAGGAACTCCTTACTTCCTGTGTTAAAGAATTTTGGGTCCAGGACCTGGATTTTTCCAGAGCCTCGACAATAGACAAATCATTTATCACTGCCAGCAAGAAAAAACTTGAATCGGATCTCATCTGGCGAATTCCCTTAAAATCCGGACAGGAAATATACCTGTATATTTTACTTGAGTTCCAATCTACGGTAGACCACTTTATGGCTTTAAGGATACTCCGTTATCTCCTGGAGTTTTACTCAAGCCTTCTCAAACAGGACCCAAAACGTAAGGTATTACCACCGGTATTCCCTATTCTCCTATACAATGGTGAAGCCCGTTGGACAGCTCCAGAAAACATAGCAGATCTAATAGACAACCGTAATAATCTGGACTTTATGCCCCAATTTCGCTATTTTAAAATTGCAGAGAATGAGTTCAGCACAAAGGAACTCCTTTCCTTAAAGAATCTGATTGGGGCATTGTTTTTAGTTGAAACTACAGCCCCCACGGAGCTGGAAGGGATATTTCGACACCTAAGGGCTTTGCTTGAGCATGAACAGCCAGAGGTGTATCGGGCATTTCTTTCCTGGCTGTATAATTTTTTCTCTAAACCCGTACCTGATTGGGTGAGAGAACAGTTAGATCCGAAGGAGGCACCGACCATGCTAGCCACAAACCTGAAGAAATGGGAACAGGAACTTATCCAACAGGGATTACAAGAGGGCATGTTCAAAGGAAAACAAGAAGGTTTGCAGGAAGGGATACAGCAGGGTTTTTACGAAGGAGAAAGACGAAAAGCCCTATCTACAGCTAAAAAGTTAAAGCAGAAAGGTTTAACTATTCCAGAAATTGCTGAGGTTACAGGTCTTAGTGTAGAGGAAGTCGAAAAACTATAGGGAACTTATAAAATATCAGGGGCTATGCGATGCTGCGTAGCCCCTTGCTGACTCCTAATAGGCGTTTTTCTTTTTCATCTCTTCGGCAATTTGGGCCATGGTGGCTTTGAGAACCTGCCGGTCCGGGGGGAAGATGCTGGCGGTAATCCACAGGACTATACCGCAGAAAATCCAACAAGATACAGAAATGCTCAGGCTTGCCATAAGGCCAAAGGCTACTGAGAGAAAGCCCGCCACAAGTCGGCCGAAGCCGGTGCCCAGGCTGTCGGTAAGATTAAAGATGGAGAAAATCGGTCCCCGGCTTTCAGGAACATTCACATCCAGCAGCATGGTCCGCATATTCGGTCCGGTCATGGCGGCAAAAAAGGCAGCAAAGAAGCCCGTTGGTATCAGGACCGCAAGAGGCAGGGTTAAGAGTACCACCGCCAAGGTCAGGGCCGTGCCGATAAAGGTGGTTACGGCGCAGAAAATTGGAAGCTGTGTATCACTTTTCTTAAAGATAGCCCCGCCCCAGATACCGCCGACTATGGTGCCGATAACCATCCCCACACCAAAGACGAGGTACACCGTGGTAGCCTCTGCAATGGAGAAGCCCTTATTTTCATTCAGGAATTTATTAAGAAAGAAAAAGGAGCCCCAGGGGATGGTCCCTGCAATTCCCTGAATCAGAAGGTATACATTGGTCTTAATCTTAAAGAGGCCCGTGTAATCGGACAGTTTGATGCGGCGGGGATAGACAAGCCCCGCTTCGACGAGTGCCTTGGTAGCCTCTTCGCTGGCCGCGGCCTTTGGTTCCGGAACGAGGAACCAGAAGAGCAATACAAGGGGAATATTAGGCAAAGCGGCAAGCAGGAAGGGCAAACGCCAGTTGCCGCTGGCTCCCACAAAGCCCCCCAGTACACCGCCCACAATGTTTCCCATGCCGAAGGACACGGTCAGAATTGCCGACGCCCAGGGCCGTTCCTTTTCATCAAAAAGGTCACCTAAGATGGAAAACACGAGCGGAAAGGCCGCTCCCATACCAATGCCGGTAAGAATGCGGAGGGTAAAAAATACCGTCCAGTTCGGGGCAAAGGCGGTCAATGCGCAGGGGAGCTCACCGATCAGCACTGAAAGTACAAAGAGCAGTTTTCGACTCGCCTTATCGGCAAAATAGCCCCAAAGGAGGGAAACTACCGCTCCCAGCACCGTAAAAAGACCCATCATAACACCGACCGAAGCATCGGAAACATTAAATTCCTTTTCGATAATCGCCAGGGTCGGAGCCATAACCTGCCCGTCGGAGTTTAATACCACGAGCATGAGGGCCATCAATATTAAAAGGACAAGCTTTTTTGAGTGTTCCATGGCTATAAGTATAACATGAGCATGGATTGTGTCAAATGAAGTTATAAAGGAATGAACAGAATGGGGGTAAACACCCGGGATGCAAGCCTGAATGCAATACTATCGGCCCAGAAAGCTTCCATACCGATTTTACCATGAGTTCCAAGCACCATGAGACAGTGGTCCAGGGTCTTGGCAGTCTTTTGAATTTCTTTTACCACTTCCCCGCGGACAACTCTGATATGTACCTTGCTTGAAGCATCCAGTTCGTGCTCTATTTCTTTGAAATGCTCTGTAAGATGCTTGGTTACTTCATCAGTTTCTATTTCCAAAGAAATACGGGAACTTATGGGCAGCTGAAGACTAGAAATGCCATTAAAGGGTTTCTGGGTACCTACTGTGGGGATCACCGTCATCAAGGTTAATTCAGACTGTAAGGCCTTCGCTAACTGAACTGCGGCCTTTAAAGAGCCATCGTGGTGGGAACCGCTATCGAGGGGCAGAAGAATGTTATGCACAGGATGATCAGGCTGATTTTCTGTTACATATTCATCACTCTGAATTAGCAAAATCGGTATATTTCCTTTTTTTAGAATCTGTAATGGAATAGATCCTACAACAGCCTTTTTTATCCCCCTTTTCCCATGGGAACTCATAACAATGAGATCGGGCTGTAACTCTTCTATATGTTCCACAATTCCCTGGCGGATATCCTGAATTGCTTCCTCATGGATATGGTAGCTTATAGGAATGGTGGGTTTTTTAACGTGCATCTTCAGGTGAGAAAGCACCTCCTGCAGATATTGCTCAGCCTCATCACGGGTTTGGATGTGCCGCTCTCCATGAATAAGTGCCGGGGGGCGGAATTCAATTCCATGAAACAAAATCAGACTGGATACACAACACTGGGCCAATTGTACCGCAATGGGAAGAGCTGACTCGGCCAGTTTGGATCCATCCAGGGGCACAAGAATAGTTTTAAACATCGGCGGTTCCTCCAGTGACACAGGGGGTGCTTATGCACCTGTAAAAATCATACTGTACAACAAATAGATATTCAAAATGATTATAATAGCGGTCACCAATGCTCCTAAAAGCCGGGTTGGTTTTGCATTAACCAGTTCACCCATAATGGCGGCATCACTGGTAAAATTCATCAGGGGAATAATGGCAAAGGGTAATCCGAAGCTGAGCATAACCTGACTTATCACCAAGGCTTTCGTGGGGTCTACCCCCAACATGATAATAACAATAGAAGGTACCATGGTGATGATTCTGCGGAGCCACAGGGGTATTTCAAAATCCATAAAACCTTGCATAATCACCTGGCCAGCCATGGTCCCCACAGAGGCAGAAGAAAGGCCTGAAAAAAGAAGAGACAAGGCAAAGACCCAACTAGACGCCTTGCCAAGCAGGGGTTCCAGGGTAATATAGGCCTGTTCAAGGGTGCCCACATCGAGCAAACCCCGACTATGAAAGGTTGCGGCAGACATGATAAGCATGGCGCCATTTACCATACTGGCTATTCCCATGGCAACCACCACATCGACTATTTCATAATGGAAAAGCCGCTTTAATAGTTTCGTGTCCCGAACAACAATCCGATCCTGCATTAAAGCGGAATGCAGATAAATTGCGTGGGGCATAACAGTTGCACCTAAAATACCCACCGCAAGCAAAATACTTTTGGAGCCCTTAAACTGTGGTATCACCGTATGGAACCAGACCTGAGACCAATCGGGCTTACCGATCCATAATTCGATTATATAGCTAATCGCAATAACCGACACAAAGCCCGTAATGACCGCTTCCAGAGAGCGGAATCCATATCGTTCCAGAGCGAGGATGAGAAAGGTGGTAATCGCAGTGAGCAGTGCCGCCACACCGAGGGGGACGCCTAAAAGGAGATTAAAACCAACGGCGGCCCCCAAAAATTCTGCCAGGTCCGTAGCCATGGCTACCAATTCCATTAATATCCAGAGGGCCATAACAAACCATCTGGGATATCGGAGCCGGCAGTGCTCAGCAAGATTTTTACCAGTTACAATACCCAATTTTGCAGAGAGGGTCTGAATAAGCATGGCCATTAAGTTGCTGGCCAGGATAACCCAGAGCAAGGTATATCCAAATTGGGCACCACTTTCTATATTGGTGGCGAAATTACCAGGATCTACATAGGCAACACTGGCTATAAATGCCGGCCCCATAAAAGGAAGCAAGCGAGTAAAAAAGCCCTTTTTGCTCTTTCCTTCTAGAACATCCTGAGCATCGGCCTGTAATTTTTTATTACTTTCTGTGGATGACATAGCTATAGTATAGTATTATTTTGATGAGATTGCCAGACAATCATAGACTATCCGGTTCCCCTGATACACCGCCGTATTTCGGCGTATAATCCGCCACCGGCCATTCTGGTAAAAACCATCACTTTCGAGCTTCTCTGCTAAGGAAGAAATAGCTTCTACATAGCTTAACAGTTCCTGATTTTGGGTTAAGACCAGCGGTTTCTGTCCGGGACTTGTTATAATTTCTAGAGCTTCCACTACAAGATTAGACAAGTCCTGTACCGGCTGAGACACCGTTGCTGACTTTGCCTGCAGACGGATCATCCGGGCCCGGGCATCGGGACCAGCAGTTTCCTTACTGGCCGCAATAAGATCCAACAGGTAGTTTCGTACATCATTCAGTTCTTTTAAAGACGCCAGTTTCGAAATCTCGGGGGATGTACTGATAACCTTTGCAAGCAAGGAGACTTCCCGAAGATAGTGGTTCCGCTGATTCGACGGAACCAGATACATGGTTATAAGGGATATAGGCTTCCCATCCGGAGAACCATAGTCTATCCCCGTAGGACTCCAGCCAATAACACACATGAGGTCTTCTTCAAATTCAAGCCGTGCATGGGGACAAGCCCACCCTTTTCCCAGGGCGGTATTCATCGAGGCTTCCCGGGCCATCACATTACCTACAATATCGGTACCCGTGGGAATCTGCGGGAAAGCTTCTATAATATGGGCTAAAAATTGCAATGCATGGGTCTTATCATTTTCTGGTAATTCAAATAGGCGCCCTTCCTGGAGAGCATCGAGTAGGGTATCCATAATTAAACTCCTTCAAATCTGCGAATAAACCAGGTTTTCACCTTGTGAGTAATAACACTGTAGGTAACAAGGTATCCTGCAATCCAAATAAAGTAGGTAGCAGGAAGAGGAACAAAACCAAGAAGTGGTGCCAACGGAGAATAGGGCAGCCAGACTCCAATCACCATAACAAGGAGGGTCGTAAAAATCATCGGAGGTGATGCCCGACTTTGAATAAAGGGAATCTTGCGAGTCCTTATGATGTGCACGATGAGTGTCTGCGTTAAAAGGGATTCGACAAACCAGCCGGTCTGGAACAGTCTGACCAGTTGATCCTGCTGGCCTGATGAAAGACCTGGATTTAAAAAATGGCTCTTCGCTAAAACATGTGGGTAGGCTATAATAAGCTACTATGAAAGATTATGACCTAAATTGAGCGATTCCAGCCAAAACGGTGTAGGTTCAACCATAATCTAGTACTGAAGGTTGAAAGGGGAGGACAAAACTCATCGACCAGGCAAAGGAACACACGTAAAACGGGACTGTAAGTAATTTTTTTAAGTGCGTACAGCATTTCTCATTGTGAAACGGATACACTGCTCCTATCGAAAAGACATGAGGTGATACATAGGTTTTCGGATAAGATTTTGAGTGAGCTACAAAGAACCCGCCACAACAGGGCTAGCCATAGCACTTTTTTCCCACAGCTGTTTAAAACCCACAGCAGTACTGGTTACCTCAGGTATTTTTAAAATCATGCGGCGTCCACGGTGAATAATCTGTCCCGCGATATCAAGCACCTTTCTTCTGAAGGTTTCGGCATACCAGGTAATTTCAAGTACCGGTGAGTCAATATCGTATTTGAAGGATTCAAACAACACAAAAGAGATACACATCAAATAGTAGAATGCCGCGTTTGCGGTAAACCGTTTGAAGGGCAAGTGTTCTGTCCCGAAATCTTTCAAGGCCCTATTGACCAGTTCGTCTCGGGCACGAACATGATAGGTATTGATAATGGCTTCCGCACTGATCTCCCGTGTATCACCTTCATGGGCCATCACAATCGATGAGGTAATCTCATTGGGTATTCCAATATTGGTGTAGATAATCACCTCAGGCAGAGCATACTCCAGCAGTATCTGTCCGTTCTCTTCGGTTATCGGTTTTGCGTAGATGGTTCTCCAGAAGCGGTTCCAACACTTTCGCCGGTTCCCAAATTCCGTATATACCCATGTTTTGGTGTCCTTTTTGTATTCCCCAAAGGCATCATTGGGCAGCTGATCAACGGTTTCTTTGATGTCCTGATACAGTTTGCCTCCCACAATGAGGCCTACCTTGAGCCGTTCACAGTGCTCAAGAACCGCTTGATCAAAAAAACCGGCATCGGCTACGAATATAATGGGAACATCGTCACGATATTTGGTTCTGATAAGCCGGACCATATCGCTGATCACCCGCTGCACATGATTTCCATGATTGCTATGGGCTTTCCCGTTGCGGAATATCGCATCCACCAGATACCGCCCCCAGAACACTTGCAGCGGTTGGAACCCTTTTACTTTTTTGTAGGTTGGTTCAACTCCTTCCCGAACATCGGCATCGTTGTTATCCAGTACCATCGTGTCTATTCCGATTTTGATAATCTTCGGTTGTTCTATGGACAACCTCCATACAAAGAGCTGTTTCAGGACCTTTCGAAACAACCAGACCCGCACACTCGATAGGGAACGGAAAAAGCGTTTCGCCGTGTGGGAAGAAATCATAGCTTCTGCTGCTGTTTCTATAACTCCCGCATAGCCTGCATCCTGTTTCAGTTGATCCAACCGGCTCATGTGCAAATCCGTA
>Ga0101944_10006503_pt1 | contig 12370 bp, 5 predicted proteins | sample DewCreD2012metaG_FD_75245 | JGI IMG/M metagenome (GOLD analysis project Ga0101944, IMG submission 75245) | Hot spring sediment bacterial and archeal communities from British Columbia, Canada, to study Microbial Dark Matter (Phase II) - Dewar... ... | reverse complement strand
TGCACCAGAAAAGTGATTTTTCTTAATCGGGGAATTCATTGATTCGCTCTTTCTGAGAGCTCCCAATGAATAATTTGGGATTAATGTTTTGTAATGACAAATCTATTAAGGATAGTTTAAAATGTAATCACAAATAACTTGTTATAACAATTGATTTTGGGGCTAGATTCTGGGGATTGCATTTATAAATGTTGAATAATTATACACAACGTCCCCTCTCTGCCGCAAGCTTTTTATTCATCGTCTTTGGAATCAATGGCTTGTGCTTTTGGAATGCTTCTTGCTTTCTAACATCTCGGATTTTATGGAGGCTTTTATATGGCAGAAAAAATGGAGCAGGCGATCGATAAACGGACAGACATCATGGCTTCCAATAGGGCCTGCATATGGATGCAGGCCGGCGTCGTGAAGATGAAGCTGTGTCCCTATCATTACAACTGCGGTTCCTGTGAATACGACCAGGCCATGTCCATGAAGATGAAAAGGCTGATGGCGGAAAGGGAACTTGTGCCCGCGTCGGCGCGGGAATTCGAGAAAACATCCGATGTGCTTTGGCCTGAGCTCCTTAAACTCAGAAGCTCCGGAGACAGAAAGTGCAGGCACATGCTGCTCAAGGAGGTGCATCACCGGGTCAAGAACCATTTACAGGTCATTTGTAGCCTGCTGGATCTACAGGCCAACACGCTCCAGGACGATCGAGCAGCGCGGGCCTTCGCTGAAAGCCGCAATCGGGTGCGCTCCATGGCGCTGGTTCACGACGCGTTGTACCGCGGCGGCGAGTTGGGCTGGGTCAATGCCGCCGACTACATCAAGGAACTGGCCAATCATCTGTTCGTCGCCTACGAGGCCGGCCGGCGGGGCATTCGCCTCGAGACCAAGGTGCAACACCTGATGCTCGACCTGGACACCTCGATCCCCGTCGCCCTGCTCGTCAATGAATTGATCTCCAACGCGCTGAGTTATGCCTTTCCCGAAAACCGTCCGGGCGCGGCGCAGCCCGAAGTGCGCGTGGAACTACACTATGAGGAGGCACACGACGAATTGAGGCTGACCGTAAGCGACAATGGCATAGGCCTGCCGCCTACATCCCATCTGCACGCCTCGCCGTCGCTGGGACTGCCGCTGGTGCGGATGCTGACCGAGCAACTGGCCGGGCGATTGGCGGTTGATCGGCAAGATGGGACGGTGTTGTCCATCACGTTCCCGGCGCGTGGACATCTGCGGCGCGGCGGTTGTCAGGATATCGGGTAGGCTCTTGTGCGATGTGGCATAGGGTGTTGCGTTTCAAAGAGCTTGTGACTGCGCTCTGGGAAGCCTCGTGGCGTCACCGGCTGGTCTGGCCTGCGGCCACGGCGATCAGTGTGATGGTGGCCGTTGTCGCGTTGGCCTATGGGGCAGTTCTGGCGACACCGCATTCAGCACTCATCTTCCTGCTGTTGGTGATCGTGACGCTCGTCGTAGACCTGACTGGAATTGGTGTGGCGGTGGTGGTCCTTGATCGGCTATACCAGCGCCGCACGGAGCGTCAGGAACAGCGCACCCTGGTGGAGCTGCTGGGCAGCCAGAGGCCCGACGTTGCCGACGAGGCGCTGCGCAAGCTGCGGGCGCGGGGCTGGCTGACAAACGGTGTGCTGCGCAATGCCTATCTGCGCGGTGCTAACCTGGAGAATGCCCAGCTCGCGGGTGCCGACCTGGCCGGGGCCGACCTACAGGGCGCCAATCTCAGCTGGGCGAACCTGCAGCACGTCAATCTGACCGGCGCTAATCTGCAGCGCACCCGACTCGAGCGGTCTGATCTGCGGGGCGCCTGTCTGGAGCGCGCTAATCTGACCGGCGCCAGCCTGTGGCGAGCGAATCTGCGTCGCGCGCGGCTCACCGGCGCCATCTTGGACGGCGCCAACCTGTCCGAGGCGACTCTGCCCGATGGCAGCGTCCACGGGTAGGCGTTACAACCCAAGAGCATATTGAGTCTATCGGGTCCCTGCCCTGCTGAACGCTGTTGCCAGGAAGACACGACTGACGCCGAATGCAGGTAGTGGACAAGTGCGATCATTCGGGTCACGTGACGGAGATTGTGTCCAGTCGTCAAATCAGATGGAGTCTTTGGCGTGATACAGCGCCTATCTCCCGTCCGCCAGCCAATACTCCTGCAGCACAAGATGATCCGACACCTCCCCCTCCGGCGTTTTCACTGTCAGTCGCTGACCCGTCTGGCTGTCATACATGCCGATCACCAGTTGAAATCTTCCAGGCGGGGCCTCTGGGTCGAGCCGCAGCGCATACTCATCCTGCACCACTTCACCAGGTTGCCATAGTGAGGTGGGATACCAGCCGCCGACTGGCGGGTTGTCCTGTTGCCCCCACACCCGCCCGTCCGGACCGATGAGTTGTGTAAAGACTGTGTAGTCCTTTTCAATCGGTCTTTCAGCCTGCCAGTACAGCGTGCAGCGTAACCAGCCATCGGGAACCAGCTCGTCCGGCACGATCCTCGAACCCACCAACGTAATGCTTCCTGAGGGTGCCAACACCGACGGCTGTGACACGGTTGGTGTCAGAGGAATTACGGCAGGTCGCACCACTACCGGCAGAGTGGGCACATCGCTCAACACCTGACCGTCACTGCCAACCGGTGCAATGTCCAATCCGCCTGCTCCGAGCAGCCTGAGACTCAACGCGTAATGGCCTGGTGGTGTTGTCTCGGCGAGCGGAAAGGCTTGCTCTACCAAAGATTCGCCGCCTGTTAGTGGCGGGCTGTCGAGACTCATCACCAACCGCCTGAAGCGATCGGTCAAATCAACGCGCGCTACCACGGCATTTGCGCTGGCAGCAGTCTGCCACCTCCAGCGTACCCGAAGCGCTTCACCCACAACCGCAGGTTCGCCAATTGCAACAGCCTCAAGCACACTGCCATCGGCGAACCGGAGACCGACGGTCTGCCAGAGATCACTTGCTGGTGGTAGTGAGGCACGCTCTGCGGGGGATACCTCGCCGGCAAGCAGGGAGCGCCCCAGGTTGCCCAGCTCGATCGAACATCTGTCATCGGCGTCTGCCGCGGTGTCCAAAGGAACTGTGAGCGTGATAGATTGGCCGGGTGTCACGAATAGAGGCTCAGTGAATTGGACCTCGCGGCTGCCCAGCGTAACCCGACTGGTCACACGCGGACTAGCCACGAACGTGGCCGGTCCCTGGTTGACGATGGAAATCTCCGGGAATCGGCTGGCATCCACCTCCATCTGTGCCGGATCCAGCGGCAGGTCAGCGGGGCGAAGCTCAAGGATAAGGTCGTCACCGGCACTGTACATGCGCTCCACAGCTGACAGATAACCGGGCAACAGGGCCGTTACGTTCCGCCACGCTGCAGCATCGTATTCGTTCCGATGAAGCACAAGATAGCGCACGCCCAATCGCCGAAGGAGGTCGAATGACCGCCAGTCGGGAAAAGTGTCCAGCACACGACCGAGTCGCAGCATCCAGGCAGGTTTGAATCCGGACGTCCCGTTGACGATCGGACGCCAGTGTCGCACGGATTGGTAGACACGGTCCAGCTCGACGTAGCTACGCTCTGTATGCAGAGTATATGGCAGCTCGATGACCGCCCCATCCACGGCGTTAACCGCCAGCCAGTCATAGACTGCACCACTGTACGAGACCGCTACCCCTGGCAGCGGTGCTGCCAGGTGCTCGCTCATTAGCAAGAGCACCAACAGTCCAGTGACAACCACGGCAATGTGGCTGCGGTGGCCTTTGTTCAATTGCATACGACGCAAGATAAGTGCAAGACCGATGCCGGCCAGCGCGGCCAGTCCGAACGTTGGCAGCAGTGCGAAACGTGCCGGGACTCGGAATCCCTGTAGCAGCGGCACCAGATCAAACAGGTAGGGATAGGGCAGTAACCGGCCAAGCAGTGGTGCGAGATTGTCGCCCAGTGCCATCTCATTGGCGCCGAATGACAGGAGGAGACCGGTCAGTGCCGTCAGCAACAGACTCACCGAAGGCCACGCCAGAGTGCGCTGTCGGCTGAGAACCAGCAACACGAGCCCCGTCAGGGTCAGCAGTAATGCGATCAGGCCAGGGAACGCCGAATCAACTCGCCCGGAAAGGCCAAGGACGCGCACATACAGCAGGCTGTGATCAATCGGTTCGAGGTAAGACCCCAATGAAGCGCCGTAGATGCGTGCATCTCCCAATGTGCGTGCGACGCCCATCAGCTGGCTCATCCGCTGATACACCTGAAGAATTGACCAGTTGAGCGCAATGGTAATAAGCGCAAGACCAGCCAGCCGCGAGCCCAATCCCAGGGCGGCCGGCAACCTACCTCGCATTAGATCCCGGCGGCGGTCAACAAGCCAGCACACTACCCAAATGATCATTCCCACGCCGACGACTGGAATGTAGTTGAGTGATGATAGAAACTGTAGATTGGTAAAGACAATCAGTAGCAGCAGGTCTATACCGCGCCGATGTTTGACCAACCTCGCAGCGGCCAACCATATAAAGGGCAACCAATGCGTGGAGAGGAGATGCAGCTGGATGATGTGGCCGATCCGGAATGAGGCGGCTGCGAACCCCACGCCCGCAATGACACCGGCTCGCCGGTCACCAGTCAGCCAGACGACCAGGAGATACATCCCCAAGCCGGAAAGAAAGGTGGTAAACAAGACACCAACATTGGCGGCCGCCATCGGCGTGGTGCTCGATAGCATAACGGGCAGCAGGATTGCCGCATGAGCGAGCAGGTGTTCGCTGAAGGCCAGACTGTAGGGATAGGGGAAGATGATGTTGGCATCCCAGAGGCGCAGCAGGCTATCAAGACCGCTCAGCATCGCGTGAGCGTCCCAATGCAAGGTCCACGCCTCGAGAAGAGAGTCAGTGGCGATGACCGTAAAATCGCCCAGACGCGCGACGGTGGGATAGGTGACCAGCAACGCGAGCGCCGCGAAAAAAAGCGGAGGCAACACATAGACTGCGCGGCGCGCGGGCATGGCTCACTCCCCCTTCACACTGCGCAATACGATCGTGTCGCGCGCTGCGTCACCCACCACCGGCAGCCGTTGCCCCGTTTGTGGATCGTACATGCCGACCACAATCGTGTACTCCCACGGCGGCGCGTCCGGCTGCATCGGCACCATGTACTGGTCGGTGATGACCTCACCCTTCACCCAACCGGTCGTCGGCAAAGTACCCGCGCCAGGAATGCTGTCCCACTGACCCCGAATCGAGCCATCCGGCCCGAGAACATGGATGAAGATGGCATACGACGTGGTGGTCTGTCCCAGCGCTCGCCAGTAAAGCGTGAGCGGAAAGGCCTCCCCGGCGCGCACCGTGGTCTGGGGCAAATCGTAGCCGATCAGCTGCGCGACGCCATTAAGGTCAGCGCCGACGGCATACTGCACCGAGGGCGTCTCGAAGCTGCGCGCACGCTCGACGAACTCCAGTTTGCCCAGAATCTCACGACCGGCGGTTGCACCGGTGGCGGTGTCCAGCAGGCGCACGTTGAGCACATAGATGCCCGATCGCGCATTCGGGGGCATCTGCAACTGATGGATGCTCACCTGCACCTCACCCCGCCGCCACAGGCTTGTCGGGTAGAGCACCGACCCCAGGCGGTCTGTCCAGCTGCCACCTTCGTTACCGGCCACGCTGCGGGCTTCAAACAGGACGCCGTAGTCGGTGCTGATGCTGCTGGTGGCACGCCAATACAGCGTCACCGGAAGCCGCTCGCCCGGTCCGAGCTTCTTGAGGCCCAGCTCGTAACCCAGCAATTCGAGGCCGGGCGCGAGGGCAGTCCGCGCGGGATTCGCGATGTTCAGATCCTCGACAAGCGGGACGTTAGCGGCCGGTTCGTACTCGAGCTGGCCGATGTTGCGCGCCACGCCGAACGTCTCACCCGTCTCGAACTCATACATGGCCACTTCCATATGATAGACATCCGGCGGCGCGCCCGGGCGCAATCGGAGGGAGTATTCGTCGCGAATGACACGCCCCGGCTGCCACATGTTGGTGCGCCACAAGCCCCCGATCGGCAGACGATCCACCTGGCCAAACACATTGCCTGAATCGTCCATCAGGCGAATATATACGTTGTGATCCTCGGCTATCGGCGCCAACACCTGCCAGTACAGCGTCACGTGGACTGGATCATCGGTGTGCAAGCCGTCACGCGCCAGGTCGTAGCCGAGCAGGTGGACAGCGCCGCCGAAGGTGACGTCTACGGGATGCTGAATTTCCCGGGGCAATGCCGAGCCGATGATCGGTCCAGGATAGATGAGTGCATAATCCACACTATTCAGGCGCACCCGATGCACGGGTTGGCGATCGCGGAAATAGTCCAGCAATTCGCGGCTGGGGAAGCCGCGTTGCAGCTGGTTGATGTAGAACACGACGTAGTCAGCCGTCAATGCCGGTTCGTTGCCCGAAAGATCAATCGTCTTGCCCTTGAAGAAAGGCGCAAATTGCCAGCCGTACCACGCAGCGACCGTTGTCTGTTCCGTCACGCCGGGCAATTGATTGAGATACGCGGCTGCTCGATCCAGGCCTTCTCCCCAGCCGATATTGACGAACTGCGGCGCCGTGCGACCACCACCCAGTAGAGGGTTGAAGTAGTCGAAGTAATAGGGATACAACAGAATCACCGACAGGCTTTGCGCTGCCAGTGCCAGCCCAACCACCCAGCTCACATGCTGCCGCAGCCACGCACCAACGGCCCACACACGTCGGGAGGGCAGGGCCAGCCCATCGGTCGCCGGCCTGAGGCGTTCGCTCAGCCAGGTCAACGCCAATGCGGTCATCACATCGAGCGGAAGGAAGAGCGGCAAAATATAGCGGTCGCCCCGGCGGCCAGCCAGCGAGACCGGGATCAGGAACAGAACAACAAATGCCCACAACGATAACAGGAGAGGGCGTTGCTGCCGCCAGCGCACCGTCAGAAAGATACCAAGCAGAAGGCCCAGGGTGCCCAGTGGCGTCAGGTGGAACGGCAGACTGATCAGATAGTAAAACGGGCTGCGGTCGCCCCCTCCGAAGCCCCAGAACACACCGCTGGACGGATGGTTGGTCTGCATCGCGATCGTCGCATTGTCTATCAGCCAGCCGACCGCGTGCGTCGGGTCGGTCCACATCGAGGGCCACATCGCGAAGAAGGCGATCACCGCCACCCCGGCCCACACAACGAGCGCCAACAGAAATCGCCGCCAGCGTCCGCGATGCGGCAAAGGCGACGTGACGTCACCGGCCTCGGTGGGTGCGTGCAGGGCGTACACCAGGCCGGTCACAATCAGGATCGGCCCCAGCAGTGCGCCCGGCGTCTTGCTCAATACTGCCAGCGCACCACACACGCCTGACAGCGCCAGCCAGCCCCAGCGACCCTCGCGCAAATACACCCAGAACGCCAGGAAGGAGAGGAACATGAAATAGGTGAGCGGCGCGTCCACGTGTAGAATGCGCGAGTTGGCCAGGAACATCGGGTCGAATGCCACCAGCACAGCCGCCACCAGCGCAACACGCACGCCGACCAGGCGTCGCAGAAGGAGGTAGATGAGCACGACTCCCAGCGCCGCCATGGTAGCCATCACGGCGCGCGCCGGGGGAATGTAGGTGAGCGGATACTGCAAGGCGTCCGCCAGCGCCGTGTCCAGGCCAGCCGGATTGCCAGGCAATGGCGCCACGCCCCACGTGTGCAACAGATAGCGAGCGCCCAATCCCGCCGCGCTGAACGCCATCGTTGGCACTCCCGGATAGCCCAGCAACACGGCGCCGGCCCAGTCTTGTGCCAGTACTGACCTCAAGAATCCGGAGGCGAATCGAATCTGATCGTCTTCATCGGCTGTCAGGAAAACGTCCAGGCCGATCACGCGGGGCGCCAGCGCCAGCACCAGGACGGCAAGGAGCACCAACCAGTGCCAGCGGGGTGACTGAACGTGAGGTTGCTGCCGGATTAGAGGAGTTGTCACAGTGTCACTGTCCCGCAAAGGTGATGGTCAGCAGTTCGGCCATATCGCTTTCCTCGTCGCCTCCGGCAGTCAGTCGCAATCTCTCGCCGGTTGCCGCGTCGTACAGCCCGGCCATCAAGCGGTAGTCGCCGGATGCCAGATCATCCGGCAATTGAATGTCGTGGCGATCACGCACGATTTGTCCCACCGGCCAGTCTGACGTGGGCAGGTAGCCATACACCGGCGCGCCATCGTGCGACGCAACCAGACGTCCCGCCGTGTCATACAGGTGCACGAAGACCGTGTAATCCTGTCCGATCGCTCGCTCGGCCTGCCAGAATAGGTCAGTCTCCAACACCGCACCTCCCTCCGACGCACGCCGTGGCTCGCGGCGGGCTGCAAAACCGATCAGGTTCACGCCTTCGGCGAAGGATTGATGGCGCCGGTTGGGCACCTGGTCAAGCGCCACCTTGCGACCGAAATAGATGACGTGCTGATTGTCCCAGATGCGACGCACCAGATAGTTGTCTTGCACCCACTGCATATAGGTGCCCAGGTGCGGCAGTCGCAGCGCCCAATTGGCCACGGCTTCCACAGGATAGGCCTCCGAGATGGCAATCAGCCGTTCGCTGGTCTGGCGGCGGCTGTCTATCGCTACCTGGGCCAGGTCTCCCAGCGGGGCCGGTGTCTGGCGACCGGCCATAAACGCCAGCAGCAAATTGTCGCTGATCACCGCATCTCCCGGACGGGTCACCTGTCCCAGCACGGCGATCGCGTCCGCCTCACGGCCAAACCGGGCGTTCAGCACCTCGCCGTTGGCAGCGATCGCCCCGGGCAATGCCATCACAAAGGCACCGCCGCCAGCCAGACCCCAGGCCACCCACCGATAACGTCGTGTCTTCCAGCATCTCCACGTCTCCCCGGCCGCAAAGCCAGACAACAACGCCAGCGGCGGCAGCACAATGATGGTGTGGTGTGCAAACAATGGTGAGTGGGTCAGAACCGTGACCACGGCGCCGGCAATCCACAACAGCAGCGTCCCCAGCGTCCGCCACCGATTCCGGCGGATCAGCAAGCCGAGGCCGGCGATGGCCCAGACGACAATGCCCCACTGCTGACGGGCGAAGTAATCCAGCCATACCAGGTTCTTGTCTATCTGGAGCGGGTAGACAGCCCGCAGGTCAAAGCGGAACGCGATCACCTGGTCGTAGAAGGCCGCAGGGTCGTAGATCACCAGACACACGAATACCGGTGCCGCCGCAGCCAGGGCCCAGACAGCGCACCTCACCCACCAACGCCTTCCTTCCTGTGTGGAGAGTGAGCGGAGGGGGTTGAGGTCCGATCCAACTACAATCAACCAGCCGATCGGCAACACCACCAGCGGGTTCATCGCCTTGGTCAAGAGGCTCAGGCTGAATGCCGCACCGGATGAAGCCAGCCAGGCCAGCTGACCCCGTCGCATTCCAACCTGCGCCAGCCACACCGAAAGAGCCGCCAGTGCTACGGCGGGGATTTCGCCCATCGCCATCCGGGACAGATAGAACGCCATCGGGGCGACACTGAAAGCCGCAGCGGCGAATGCTCCGGCGAGCCAGCCGCCGGTCGCGGTGCCGGCGTCGCTGTCAAACTGACGCCCCGAGGCAGTCAGTGTCGCCAGCAGCAATCCCAGGCAGCCCAGAACAACCAGACGCCCGCTCACGACGCTCACGCCGATCAGATCGTAGGCCGCATCGAGCAGGACAATGAATGCCGGCGCCGAGACCGAAACGGTTTCGCTGTAGAGAGGGTGACCGGTATGCACCAGCCAGGCCCACATCAGATAGGCGCCTTCGTCATTCGACAGGCTAAAGGCATCCAGGTTGCCGGCACGCCACGCCAACGCCCCGACGATCACGACCACAACCGCAACCAGCGTCAGCCACTGCCGACGCCGTCGTCGCGACCCGGCCCTGATGGGTGTCAGCCGCACCACCATCTCCCCGCCGGGGCGCTGCAGCCGTGACATCTCTTTCGGATTGCCGATCAGGTCGTCTCCCTCAGCGAAGCAAACCCGGCCAGTATACATCCCTCACCCATGCGACAGCAAATCACCGTTATGGCACACCGACGACACCGGGGAGCACCACGCGGTCGTCAACTATGCGTCCTGTCCTGTCGAGTACCGGCAAGCGCCTGCCCGTCGGGGGGTCGTATAGGCCCACCACCAGGTCATACGACCCGGCCGGCATATCGGCCGGCAGATCAATGCGCACGGCGTCCTCGACTACTTCTCCGGCCGCCCAGCGTCGGGTGGGATAGGCGCCGGCATCGGGGGCGGTGTCGCGTTGGGCGCGGATACGTCCGACCCCACTTGAGCGATCGCGTTCTACAACGTGCACAAACACGGTGTAGTCCGGCAACGGGGCCTGGCGGGCCTGCCAGTACAACGTCACTCCCACCCAGCAGCCGGTATCAACCGCCCAATCGTCGTCACAACGCGCCGGTCTTACACGGTAGCCGAGCAGCTGGATCTGATCCCCGAACGATACGTCCAGCGATTGCATCGTCCGGGGTGCGCTGAAATGCCTCTCGACCGGACCACCCCACGGCATGCCGAAGATGTCTTGCTGCAGGCGTGCCAGTTCCGCTATGCTGCCATCCGCCGATAGCCGCACGGCGTACGCCAGATCGTCAGCCGGACGGGGGGTGAGACGCGCCGCGGGCTGCCACGGATCGCGCCCGCGCAGCACCCCCACCGCCAGCCGATAGCCCGGCAGGCTGCCCGTGTACCAGGGCAGCGTGTTGAATGTCACCCGCACCCGCTCGCCCGGCTGCCACCGACGGGTGGGATACCACACCATCACCGGCTGCTCGTTCAGCGTAGCGCCACGCAACGTGCCCCACTCATCCAGAAGATAGAGCACAATGAACAGATTCTCGTCCAGGGAACGCAGCGCCTCAAAAGTGAGCACCGGCTGCACCTCCTCGGCGCGGTTGAAGACCAGGTCAAAGCCCACCAGTCGCAAGGTCGAATCGAAATCAACGACCAAGGGATAAGTTGGCCGGGCATCGCCAGCCAGCGCGAAGGTGTAGAATGAAGCGGGCAGCTCGTCGCGCGACCGTGACGGCCCTCCCGGCGTGGCGCGCAGAAGCAAGAAGCCATCCGTCGCCGCCAGCGGTTGGTATCCCCGCTCCAGAAAGGCGGAGACCACCTGTGCCTGGAAATCGTCCTGATTGACCAGCGTCGCCACGTCGAACAGCAGGTATTCCGGTGGTGGCAGGTCGCCCCCCACTTCGCCGCCGTCCTCCTCGAGGAGGTCGGTGAGCACTTGCGGCGACTGGTACACCACGCGCCGGCCGCTGACGTGCGGATTGAGATTGCTCTGGGCGAACAGGGCTGCCGACTCGGGCACCTGGGCGAACAGTGCGGCCGCCAGTCGAGTATGAGCCGTGGCCGGCCACGCCTGAAAGGGACGAGCCAGAGGTGAGAAGCCACGCCCCCAGTGGTAGGTGAACGTCGCAATCAGCACGAGACCGGCGAGACCGGCGGCCACGAATCGGGTCGCGCCTGGCAAGTGCCGCGCGGTAAACCGGAGCAGCGTGCCCATCCCATAGAGCGCCGAGAGGACGGCAAACGGCGCAATCGGCGCGGCGTAGTGAAAGGCCTCCAGTCGCCAGGTGAAGGGATCGCTGCTCAGCAGGTTGATCGCCAGCGACGGCAACGTCGGCAACCAGGTCAGCGGGCTCAGAACACCCAGCACTGCCGTGGGCAACAGGAGTCCCGTCATATAGCCGGGCAAGTCAGCCTGGCGCCAGAGATGCTCCCAGATCAGCCCGGGACGGCGCACGAATGTCTCCAGCACACCCCAGGGATCGTCACCCAGCCAGGCATAGCGTGCCCCCTGCACGTTGCCGCCGGTGGGGCTGAACGCTGGCTGCACGACCAGCAGGGCCACGGCGAACCATGCCAGTCCGGCAATCAACGTCATCAGACCAACCAACCTGGTTGATGCTGAGGCGGTTTCACGTCGCCGCGCCAGCAGAGCATACACGCCAAGCATTGCGATGGTGAGCGCCATGTCCTCCTTACAGGCCATTGCCAGCACTGCGAACAGCGCAAATCGAAGCTGATTCCGCCGCTGCAAGTAGTGGAAAGCAAACAGCAGCCAGGTCGGTGCCAGCGTGACGGCGTGGAAGTCGTACAGCACCGCTGCCTCGAGTGCCGGCAGCAGCAAGTAGGCGAGGGGGAAGACCAGGGGCAAGAAGACCCCACCCCGCAGCCCCCTCTCCCCTGCGCGGAGCGGGGGGCGCAGGGTGAGGTTGTCCCGCGCCAGCCAGTACATCGGCAGCGCGCCCAGGCCGACCACAGCCGCCTGGATGATAAGGAGAGCCACCGGTCCACCCAATCCCAGCCAGTAAAGTGGTACCAGCAGGAGGAGGATCGGCTCGACATGCAACGCCAG
>Ga0101944_10006502_pt1 | contig 12370 bp, 9 predicted proteins | sample DewCreD2012metaG_FD_75245 | JGI IMG/M metagenome (GOLD analysis project Ga0101944, IMG submission 75245) | Hot spring sediment bacterial and archeal communities from British Columbia, Canada, to study Microbial Dark Matter (Phase II) - Dewar... ... | reverse complement strand
GGCGACCAAGATGGGCCAGCATCTGGCCGGGCCGGAGGTGACGCCCGAGACGCGCACCTTCGACCCCGACCCGGTCCGCGAGGCGCGCTACAGCGACTTCCTGCGCGCGCATATCCCGCGCGCCTACGGCCCGATCCTGCTGACCAAGACCTGCCTGTACCACAACACGCCGGACCAGGACTTCGTCATCGACACGCTGCCCGAGTATCCGCAGATTGCGGTCACGGCGGCCGGCGGCCAGGGCTACAAGTTCGCGGGCGTCATCGGCCAGGCCCTGCGCGACCTGGCGCTCCACCGCCGCAGCGACCTGCCGATCGCGCCCTTCACGCTCCGGCGCCCGGCGTTCACGGACCCGAATTTCGGGCGGATTGTGCATCATTGACAGACGCCCCGCCGGGGCGTCGCCATGGGATCTCTACATGACCACCATCGAACGCCGATCCCGCCGCGAGCGCGTCGTCCGCAAGCAACCCAACATCTCGCCGCCCGGCCTGGAGGGCGGGCGTTATCGGCCGCTGACCGAGGAACAGGTCCAGCGCATCCACGCCGCCGCGCTGACCGTGCTGGAGCGCACCGGCGTGGAAGTGGTCGAGTCGGAGTGCCGGGCGATCCTGGCCAGTGCCGGGGCGCGCATCGATCCGGCGCGGAACCGCGTGTTTTTCCCGCCGGCGATGGTGGAGGCGGCTCTGCTGAGCGCCAACCGGGATGTCGTGCTTTATTCCCGGGACGGCCGCAACGATCTGCATCTGCGCGGCAAGCGCGTCCATCTGGGGACCGGCGGCGCGGCGGTGCTGGTGCTGGACCTGGAGACCGGCCAGACGCGCGAGTCGCGCCTGCGCGACCTGTACGACATCGGCCGGCTGGTGGACGCGCTGGACAACATCCATTTCTATCTGCGGCCGGTGGTGGCGCGCGACGTCGCCAACGACGACCTGGACCTCAACACCTTTTACGCGGCGCTGACGGCGACGACGAAGCACGTCATGGGCGGCTGCTATTACGCGTCCAAGGTCGCTGAGCTGAAGGAGCTGGGCGCGCTCCTGGCGGGCGGGGAGGAGGCCTTCCTCAAGCGCCCGTTTTTCTCGCTCAATCTGGGCTACGTCATCAGCCCGCTGCGCTTCGCGCCGGAGACGGTGGAGACGCTGACCACGGCCGTGCGCGCCGGCCTGCCGGTGGCCCTGGTCTCGGCCCCGCTCAGCGGCGCCACCGCGCCGGCCTCCCTGGCCGGCACGCTGGTGCAGTCCATCGCCGAGGAGCTGGCCGGGATCACGTACGTGCAGCTGCTGCGCCCCGGCCACCCGCTGCTGATGGGCGCCATGCCGCTGGTCACCGACCTGCGCACCGGCAGCATGATCGGCGGGTGCGCCGAGCTGGCCCTGATGAACGCCGCCTCGGCGCAGATGTCGCACTTCTACGGCCTGCCGGTCTACAACTCGTGCGGCATCACCGAGAGCAAAGTGCCGGATGTGCAGGCCGGCTTCGAGAAGGGGTTGACCACGGCGGCCACGGCGCTGGCCGGCGCGCAGTTCAACCACCACGCCGCCGGCATGCTGGAGAGCCTGCTGGCGGTGGCCTACGAGAACTACGTCATCGACGACGACATTGGCGGGCAGGTGATGCGCCTGGTGCGCGGGCTGGAGATCACGGACGAGACCCTGTCGGTGGAGGTGATCCACGAGATCTGCACCGACGGCCCCGGCCACTACCTTGGCCATGCGCAGACCATCCGGCTTATGAACAGCGAGTATCATTTCCCCCACACCGCCGACCGCAACACGCGCGCCAATTGGGAAGCGGCCGGGGCGCTGGACATGCGCGAACGGGCGCGACGTCGGGCGCGTGAACTGCTCAGAACGCACTTCCCCGAGATCGTCGGCGCCGAATTGGACGCGCGCATCCGCGACCGGTTCAACATCCTGCTTCCACGGGAGGTGATGGCGGCGGGAGGCTATGCGTAGAGGTTAACCTATGCTCGGCGGCATTCACGGCAAAATCCTGCACGTCAATCTGACCACCGGCGAGGTCCATGTCGAGACCCCGCCCGATGACCTGTACCGCCTGCTCGTCGGCGGGCGCGCCCTGGTGGCGTATCTGCTGTTGCGCGACCTGCCGCCCGGGACCGACCCGTTCAGCCCGGACAACCGGCTCATCTTCGCCCCCGGGATCATGCAGGGCACCAACCTGCCCGGGGCCGGCCGGCACGGCGTCGGCGGCAAATCGCCGCTCACCGGCGCCCTCGGCTCCAGCGAGGCCGGCGGCTGGTGGGGGCATGAGTTCAAGCGGACCGGCTACGATGCGCTGGTGATCAAGGGCCGCGCCCCGTCTCCCGTCTATCTGCTCATTCGCGATGGCAGGCCGGAGATCAGGCCGGCGGATCATCTTTGGGGTCTGGAGACCTGGCCGACGCAGGTCGCCATCCGGCGGGAGCTGGAGGACGAGCGCGTGCGCGTCGCCCAGATCGGCCCGGCCGGGGAGAACCGGGCGCTGTACGCGGCCGTCATCCACGACGTGAACCGCGCCGCCGGCCGCAACGGCCTGGGCGCGCTGATGGGGTCCAAGAACCTCAAGGCCGTGGCGGTGCGCGGCGCCACCACCGTGCCGGTCGTCGAGCGGCCGCGCGTCACGCGAGTCTCCAAATGGCTGGGCGACCACTACCAGACCCTGGCGGCGTGGGCCACGGCACCGGGGCGCGGCACGCAGGACTCGCTGGCCTGGTGGGGACACCTGGGCGCGCTGCCCACGCAAAACTTCTCCGTCCCGATGTGGGACGAGCGGGCGGCGCTCACCGGCGAGCGCAATTACGCGATGTTCTTCAAGGATCGGGACACCTGCCAGGCCTGCCCGATCGCCTGCAAACAGGTCTTTGAGCACGCCGGCGAGACTCCGTACCAGGTCCTGCGCCCCGAATATGGCGGGCCGGAGTACGAGGCCATGGCCGCGCTCGGCGCCACCTGCCGGGTGGCGGACAACCTGGCCGTGTGCAAGGCGGCCGAGCTGTGCAACGCCAACGGCCTGGACGTCATTTCCACCGGCGCGTCGATCGCGTTCGCGATGGAGGCCTTCGAGCGCGGGATCATCACCGCCGCCGACACCGGCGGCCTGGCCTTTCGCTGGGGCGACGGCGACCTGCTGGTGAAAGCGGTCGAACTCATCGCGCGCCGCGACGGTTTCGGGGCCGTGCTGGCCGACGGCGTGGCGCGCATGAGCGCGCGCTTTGGCCCGGCCACCGCCGACTTCAATCTGACGGTCAAGAATCAGGAACTGCCCATGCACGAGCCGCGCCTCAAGCAGGCGCTCGGCGTGGGTTACGCGGTGGCGCCGGTCGGGGCCGACCACATGATGAACATGCACGACACCGACATCGCCTCCGAAGGCGAAGGCCTGAACCGCGTCAACTCGGTGCTCAAGCAGAAGATCGGGCCGCAGAAGCCGACCCAGTTGAGCGACGACAAGCTGCGCGCGTTTCACGTGGAAGTGAACTGGATGCACTTCCAGGACTGCGCCGTCAACTGCCACTTCTATCCCTACCGCTACGAGCACCTGGCCGAGGCGCTCTCCGGCGTGACCGGCGTCGAGTTCACGCCGCAGGACATCCTGGACGTCGGCGCGCGCGCGCAGACCCTGGCCCGCTTGTTCAACCGGCGCGAGGGGTTCACGGCCGAGGACGACCGGCTCCCCCGACGCGTGATGCGCGCCTTCGCGAGCGGGCCGCTGGCCGGCGTGGAGATCAACGCGGACTCGTTCGCCTGGGCGAAGCGCCGTTATTACGAATTGATGGGCTGGGACCCGGAGACCGGCGCGCCGGGCGCGGACTGCCTGCGGGCGCTCGGGTTAGACGCGCTGCTGGCCGCGCGGCCGACCGCGGCGCCTGTGGACGGCTCCCGATGACGCGCATCGACCAGATCGAAATCCGGCATTACCGCCTGGCGCTGGACCCGCCATTCCTGGCCTCATGGGATCCGAACCCGCGGCAGACGTTCACCAATACGCTGGTGCGCGTACGCGCGGGCGACTACGAAGGCGTCGGCTCAGGCGACGCCATGCTCGGGTTCGCCGGCCATGAGCATCTGTTCCTCGGCCAGGACCCCTTCCAGATCGAGCGCCATGTCCGCATCCTGGACAACCTTCAGTTTCACTATGGCCGCATGTGGCCGTTGGAAGTGGCCCTGTGGGACCTGATGGGCAAGATCACGGGCCAGCCGGTCTGGAAGCTGCTGGGCGGGCGCAGCCGCCGGGTGCCGCTCTACGCCTCGTGCGGGGAACGCAAGCCGGCGGCCGAGCGCGCGGAGTCGGCCCGACACGTGCAGGCGCTCGGCTACCCGGCCCTCAAGATCCGTTTCCACGACGCCGACGTGCGCCGCGACATCGCCGTGGTGGCGGCGGCCCGCGACGCCGTCGGCCCGGACATGCCGATTCTGGTGGACGCCAACCAGGGTTGGCAAATGCCGTGGGATGCCTCAGCGCCGTGGGACTTCAAGACAGCGCTGTGGGTCGCCGACGCGCTGGCGGAGCTGGGCGTCTTCTGGCTGGAGGAGCCCCTGCACCGCCACGATTACGACGGCCTGGCCGCGCTGCGAAAGCGCGCCCGGCTCCGCCTCGCGGGCGGCGAGGGCAACCGCGAGTATGCCGAACTGCGCCAGTATCTGAAACAGGGCTGCTTCGACGTGTACCAGCCGGACGTCGTCTGGTGCACGGGGATTTTGCGCGCGCGCCAGCTGGCGGGCGAGGCGCAGGCCGCCGGCGCGATCTACACGCCTCACACCTGGGGCGACGGCCTGGTGCTGCTCGCCAACCTGCACGTCTGCGCCGCGGTCTCGACGGCGCCCTTCGTCGAATTCCCGTTCGACCCGCCCACCTGGACGCCCGAACGCCGCGACTTCATCCTGCCGCAGCCGCTCCTGCCCACCGGCCCCGGCTACATTGATTTGTCCGACGCGCCCGGCCTGGGGGTGGAGATCGACTGGGCCTCGCTGGAGCGTTATCAAATCGACTCAGGCACGATGAAGTTCCGGTGATCCGGTCGGCGCGCGCCCCGGCCGGGAACCGGGGCCGGCCAGCCTGAAGTAGAATCGATTTTTAGAAAGGCTATGCGTTACGACTTCGACCGCCTCATCGAGCGCCGGGGGACAAACAGCATCAAGTATAAGTTCTACGACCCGGACGTTCTGCCGATGTGGGTGGCGGACATGGACTTCACGGCGCCGCCCGCCGTCCTGGACGCGCTGCGGGCGCAGGTGGAGCACGGCATCTTCGGTTATGAGCTTCCGTCCGAGGCCCTTATCGAGACCGTCTGCGCGCGCCTGCGGCGCCTGTATGGCTGGTCCGTCACCTCCAAGGAGGTCATCGTCATCCCGGGCCTGGTCACCGGCTTCAACGTGGCCGCCCGGGCCCTGTGCGCGCCGGGCGACGGCTACCTGTTGCAGCCGCCCATCTACTTCCCGATGCTGGATGTGCAGAAAAACGTCGGCCTGGAGCGGCATGACGCGCCGCTGGTCCCGGCGCTGGACGGGCACACGCTTCGCTACGAGGTCGATTTCGACGCGCTGGAAGCCGCGCTCCGCCCCAACACGCGGATGTTCCTCTTCTGCCACCCGCACAACCCGGCCGGCAAAGTGTTCCCGCGGACGGAACTGGAGCGGCTGGCTGAGGTGTGTCTGCGGCATGGCCTGGTGATCTGCTCCGACGAAATCCATTGCGAGCTTCTGCTGGGCGGCGCGACGCACACGCCCCTGGCGGCGCTCGCGCCCGAGGTCGCCGACCGGACCGTCACGCTGTTCGCGCCGAGCAAGACTTTCAACACCGCCGGCCTGTTCTGCGGCTTCGCCATCATCCCCAACCCGGAGCTGCGCCAGCGTTTCCAGGCCGTGGTCAGCGCGTTTACGCTGCACGCCGCCTCGTCCGGCCTGGTCGCGGCGCAGGCGGCGCTCAGCCCGGCGACGGATGACTGGCTCGCCGAGCTGCGCGCCTATCTCACCGCGAACCGTGATACCCTGGTGGCCTATGTCCGCGACTGCCTGCCCGGCCTGCGGACCACGGTGCCGGACGCCACCTATCTGGCCTGGCTGGATTGCCGCGACCTGGACTTGCCGGAGTCGCCGTTCGAGTTCTTCCTCCAGCGCGCCCGGGTCGCCCTGAACGACGGCGCGACGTTCGGGCCGGGAGGCGAGGGCTTCGTGCGCCTGAACTTTGGCTGCCCGCGCGCGACGCTGATGGAGGCGCTGGAACGAATGCGCCGGGCGCTGGCGGAGCGGTAGGGCGCGGATAGCGCCGGCGGCGGCCGTTTTGAGTTGCGGCCTGTCGAGGCCCGTGCCCTTCGACCGGACCTCGGCAAGCTCGGCCGAGCCGCTCGGGGCGCCCGCCGGTTATTGAGGCAATCGCCGTAGGAGGCGCGATGACGCTCTTGCTCACGGAACGCGACGTCAAAAATTTGTTGACCATGGACCTGGCCATGGAGGCGGTGGAGTCCGCCTTCCGCGACCTGGCCGCCGGCGTGGGCGTCAATCAGCCCCGGCGCCGCATCCCGCTGAAGAACGGCATGTTGCATTACATGGCCGGGGCGTTGCCGGCCCAGGGCGTCCTGGGGTTGAAGATCTATCCGGCGCTCAGTGGGCACATCAGTTTCCTGATCCCGCTCTACAGCGCGGAGACCGGGCGGCTGCTGGCGCTGATCGAGGCCGATCACCTGGGCCGGCTCCGCACCGGGGCGGCCACGGGCGTGGCGACCCGGTACATGGCGCGCCCGGACGCGCGCACGCTGGGGCTGATCGGCGCCGGCGGCCAGGCGCGCACCCAGCTGCTGGCCGTGTGCGCGGCGCGGGCGATCCAGACCGTGCGCGTCTACAGCCGCAGCGCCGAGAAGCGCGCCGAATTTGTGCGCGAGATGCAGCCGCAGGTCAGCGCGCGCCTCGAGGCCGTGGACCATCCGCGCGCCGCGGTGGAGGGCGCCGACGTGGTGGTGACGATGACGTCCTCCAGCCAGCCCGTGTTCGACGGGCGCTGGCTGGCGCCGGGGACGCACATCAACGCCGCCGGCAGCAATCACCTCAAGCGCCGCGAGATCGACGGCGAGACCGTGGCCCGCTGCGGGCGCATCGCGGTGGACTCGCTGGAGCAGGCGCGGCTGGAGTGCGGGGACCTGGCAGCGGCCGTGGACGAGGGCCTGATCACGTGGGACGCGGTCATCGAGTTCGCGGACATCGTCAGCCAGCGGGCCGCCGGCCGCTCGTCGGCGGACGAGATCACGCTGTTCGAGTCGCACGGCATCGCGGCCTGGGACCTGGCCACGGCCGTGCGCGTCTACGAGCTGGCGGTCCAGCGCGGCGTGGGCCAGACGATCCCATTGTTTGCGTCGTAATCACGTCATTGTGGAGGCGGCCCGTCGGGCCGTCTCTACAATGACGCCAGCCGGCCGGCCAGGTCGGGCCGGTGCGCGCGCAGAATCGCCGCCACCTCGGCGCGCGTGGGCGCGGCCAGCGCCGAGCCGATCTTCTGCACCTTGGCCGCCCCGACGGCGTTGGCGACGGCGCCGGTCACGTCCCACGGCTGCCCCGTGATTATCCCCCAGGCGACCGCCGCCGCGAAACAATCGCCCGCGCCGGTCAGGTCGCGCACCGGCACCGGATAGCCGGGGCAGTCCAGCGTGCGGCCGTCCGCCTGAAGGGTGCAGCCCTGCGCGCCGCGTTTGACGATCAGGGCCCGCGCCGGCCCCTGGCGCTCGCTATCGGCCCGCGCCAGTTCACGCGCCAGCGCGCGCTGCTCGTCCTCGGTCAGCAGGACGACGCTCGCGCAGCGCAGGAGCGCCCCCAGCCAGTCGCGGTCGATGGCCGCCGCCTGCGGGCCGGGATCGAACAGCACCGGCACACCTGCCTTAGCCGCAGCGTCAGCGCCCGCGCGGATCAGGGCCGGCTCGTCGTGGAAATACGTCCAGCCGTCCACCAGCACCGCCCCGGCCGTCTCCAGCCTGGTCTTCCAGGCGGCCGGGAGTTCAGCCGGCCCATGCGCGCCGTAGTAACCGAGGAAGACGTGCTCGCCGGTTTCGGCCCGCAGCACCACCGCCGTCGCCGTCGTCGCCTCCGGGATTGCCAGGACCTGGCTCACGTCCACGCCGTCGGCGCGCAGCAGGCGCAGCACGCGCTCCCCGACCCAGTCGTCGCCCAGGCTGCCGAGGGCGACGGCCGGCAGCCCGAGCCGCGCCGCCGCCATCAACGCGTTGCCGGAGCCGCCCGGCCCGAGCGCCAGGCCTGAGACGTTCTGGTGCTGCGCGGGCAGGACCGGGAACTGCTCCAGGCCGATGTACAGGTCGGCGATCAGGTCGCCCAGGGTGACGAAGGTCTGCATCGGGTTTCACCGCGAAGGGCGCAAAGCACGCTTTGCGCTCTTCGCGTCGTTGTGGTTCAAAGCCATGCCTGAATGACGGCGAGGTAGTCCTGGGCCAGTTGGCGAAAGTTCAGGCCGTTGACTTCTTCCAGGGTCGCCAGCGCCTCGGCCGGGATGGCGTCCACGCCGCGATACGCGCCGCAGACCGCGCCGGCGATGGCGCCGATAGTGTCGGCGTCGCCGCCCAGGTTGGCGGCCAGCAGCGCCGCGGTCCAGGGATCGCCGTCCGCCAGCCGCACGAGCGCGAACGCCGTCGGCACGGTCTCGTGGGCGGCCATGCCGGCCCCGGCCAGATCGTAGAGCGTGCGCAGCATGGCCCAGACGGCGTGCGGCCACTCGGCCGGGTCGCGCCCGGGCGGATGCCCGGCCGGGACTAATTCGGTCGCCCAGCGGATGCGGCGCGCCAGGTCCGGCGTCGGGGCGAAGAGCGGCGGGCCGGCGTACAGCCGCGCGCCCTCGGTCGCCGCGTGGCACGCCGCCTCGAGCAGGGTCTCAACCGAGCCGCCGCGCGCGGCCTCCGCGACCGCGCCGGCCACGGCCGCGGCGCTCGCCAGCCCGACCGGCGAGTGGTGCGTGGGCATGGCGGACCAGGCGGCCAGGCGGACCACGGCCGCCGGGTCGGGCGACAGGAAACCCAGCGGCGCGACGCGCATCGCGGCGCCGTTGGTCAGCCCGCCCAGCCCGCTCTCGGACGGCGGCACACCGCGCTTCAGGGCGAGATAGGCGGCCTTTGTGCTTGGGCCAATGTACGGCGTGTGGTCGGCGTCAATCGAGTCCAGCCAGTCCACCAACGCGCGCGCGGCGATGTCGAGCGAGAACGCCCGGCGGCCGATGACGGCCTGGACCAGCGCCAGCGCGGCCTGTGTGTCGTCGGTCACCTGGCCGGCGCGCAGCCCGGCGTGCCAGAAGGCCAGGTCGGGCGGGGGCGTCCGGAAGGCGCGGAGCGGGCCGCCGAAGGCCGCGCGGGTCGCCTCGGGGGTTGGCAGGGTCGGCGTGCCCAGGGCGTCGCCGAGCGCGAGCCCGGCCAGGCAGCCGGCGATGCGTGAGATAAGCGGGGTCATTAACCTCGAAGCGCGCCGGGAGCGCGAAGGGGGCGCGAAGCGCTGTTCGCGGCCTGTGCGCCTGTGCCGTTCAATTTAGTGTGTATGCCAGAGCCGCAGCAACTCGGCCTCGCGCTCGGGCGTGAGGCCGGCCCGCCAGGCGTGGTCGGCCGGGCGCGTGGCCGCCCAGGCCAGTGTGTCGCGCACGGTCTCGGCTAACGGCCGGAACGTCAGGCCGGCGGCGATGGCGCGGCGGCAGTCGAAGGCCGAGAAGCCGGCCGCGTCCGGGTCGGAGTCCGGCACCCACAACGGCATCTCCATCCACGGCCCCACTTTTTGCTCCAGCAGGAACGGCTCGCCCACCCAGGTGAAGCGCGCGTCGCTGCCGCTGACGGTCCGGCTGACGTCCAGAAGCTCGCCGAGCGTCGCCTCGTCCTGCGGTCCGGTGGCGTTGAAGGCGCCGGCCAGGCGCGCCTCGACCGCGCTCACGATCCAGCCGGCCAGGTCGCGCACGTCCACGAACTGGACGCGATAGTCGGGCCGGGCGGGCGCCAGCACCTCGCCGCCGCGCGCGACGCGGACCGGCCAGTATGTGAACCGGTCGGTGGGGTCGTGCGGGCCGACGATCAGGCCGGCGCGCACGTTCAGGACGCGGCCCGGCATGGCGCGCTCGGCGGCCTGCTCGCATAACGCCTTGAGCGGGCCGTAGGTCTCGCCCGTGACCGCCTCGACCGCCTCATCCGCCAGCTGGCTGAGCGGATAGGTCTCGTCGATGCCGGGCTTCCGGCTGTCGGCGTAGACCGAGAGGCTGGAGATGAACGTGTAGTGCTCCACGGCCCCGGCCAGTAGCTCGGCCGAGGCGCGCACCACGCGCGGGACATAGCCGGATGGGTCGATGACGGCGTCCCAGCGGCGGCCCTGCAACGGCGCCAGGCCGTCCGGCGCGCCCCGGTCGCCGCGCAGCTTCTCCAGACCCGGGAACAGGTCCGGGTTGCGTTGTCCGCGGTTGAAGAGCGTGACCGTGTGGCCGCGCGCCAGCGCGATCTCGACGATGTGGCGGCCAAGAAAAACCGTGCCGCCCAGGATGAGCAGTTTCATCGTTTATTTCCCACAGCGAACACTTCGCGCTCGAAGAAGTAGCGGAACGGCGGCGCGCCGAAGAGCAGTCGGCGGGCGGCGGCAAAGACGGCGTTCTCCTGCCGGTTCTGCGGCGGAGATTCCAGCCAGGCTTTCACCTGGCTGAAGCCGTTCCGGCGCAGGGTGCGCGCCAGGCTGAACTGGCTCTGCTCGTTGACGTGCACCTCGGCGTTGGCGGCCACATTCAGCAGGCGCGGGTTCCTGGGATAGCGCGCGCCCTGGCCCATCAGCACGCGCACGGCGCGCACCAGCGGGTAGGCGTAGCGGTCGTACCAGACGTTGGGCGCGGTGTGGATGATGACGGCGCCGCCGGGCTTGAGCGCGCGGCGCACTTCGGTCAGGCACAGGTCCAGTTCCCACGGGTACAGGTGCTCGACCACGTCGAAGATCAGCACCCGGTCGAAGCTGGCATCCGGGAAGGGCAGCGCCTTGGCGTCCGAGCGCGCCAGGCCCATGCGGCCCGGGGCGTCGGCGTCCTGGCGCACCAGATCGCGGGCCAGCTTGAGGGCGACCGGCGCGTAATCCACGCCATAGGCGTCGGCGCCCAGGCGGGCGCAATGGCGCACGATCTCGCCGCGCCCGCAGCCCAGGTCCAGCACGCGCATCCCGGGCTGCACGGCGGCTACGGCGAAGGCCGCGCTCAGCCGGCGTGAGAGCCGCTCGCCCTGCGTCTCGGCGAACTCCTCGTAGCCCTCGCAGGCATGCAGGAAATAGTCTTCAGTGTAGAGATCGGGGGGAAGGGAAGGTTTGTCTGACATGCCACGAGGGACCGCGGGCGGAGGACGATGACGGCGGACCGACGAACACGCGCGTCCGGCGCCTTCGTCCTCCGTCGCCGGAAGCGATTATACTCGAAGCCCCCGCCGCAACAGCCCCAGCAGCAGCCGCACCTCGCCGACGCGCAGCCAGGCTGTCAGCGCAAAGTAAACGAGGACGCCCAGCGCGCCCGGAGCGGCGACGCGCAGCAGGTCGCGCCCGGGGCCGGCCGGCAGGTCCAGCGCCAGCACCGCCCACTCGGCCAGGACCACGCCCGCGCCCATGCCGGCGGCGGCCACGACGATCCGGCCCAGTGTCGGCCACAGGCCCGTGCCCGCGAAACCCGCGATCCGGCGCGAGAGCAGGGCGCCGGTCACCAGCGCGTGCGTCACCTGCTTGATCGAATCAGCCAGCATCAGGCTGAACAGGCCCAGCCATGGCCGGAAGGCGAGCGCGGCGGCGACGTAGACGGCCACGCTCAGCACGCCGACGCTCGACGGCGTGAGCGTGTCGCGCCGGGCGTAGAAAGCGAAGATGAGGAGCTGGTCCACGGCCGCGAAGCTCAGACCGAGCAGAAAGACGCGCAGCACGGCCGCGGTCATGGCCGTGTCCTCGAGCGTGAAGCGCCCGCCGCCGAAGACCAGGCCCACGATCGGCTCGGCCAGCACGAACAGGCCCACGGTGGCCGGGATCATCAGCAGCAGCACCAGGTTGAGGCCCTGGACGAGCGTGGCCTTGAAGTCGCCGGGCAGCGCGCCGGCCGCCTGGCCGGCCAGGGTCGGCAGGATGGCGGACGAGACGGCCACCGCCACCAGGCCGAGCGGGAACTGGTAGAGCGTCGTCGCGTAGCGCATCCAGCTCAGGCCGCCCGCGAAGCCGAAGGCCAGTCCAAGACCAATGTAAATGGAGGCCTGCGTGATCACCAGGCTGACCAGGATCGGCACGTACAACCGGAAGATGCGGCGCAGGCCGGGGTGGGTCAGGGCCAGCGTCGGGCGCAGGGCCGGGAGGGCGTCGGCCAGGGCCGGGAGCTGGAGCAGCACCTGCAGCGCCGCGCCGAG
>Ga0101944_10006501_pt1 | contig 12372 bp, 10 predicted proteins | sample DewCreD2012metaG_FD_75245 | JGI IMG/M metagenome (GOLD analysis project Ga0101944, IMG submission 75245) | Hot spring sediment bacterial and archeal communities from British Columbia, Canada, to study Microbial Dark Matter (Phase II) - Dewar... ... | reverse complement strand
CATCTTCCCCACGTAGGCCCGCACCAGGCCGCGCTCCCGCTTGCGCAGTTGCCCGTAGTTGTGCGCCCGCAGCACCCGCTCCACCCAGGCGTACTTCTCCTCCCGACCGCACCCGGCAAACTCGATCCCTTCGCTCCAGGTGAGAAACTCCCGGATCGCTTCCTGGCTGAGGCTCTCGGCATTCCGCATATGCACTTGCACCCGGCCGCGCCACGCCTACTCCATGCTTCCCCATTTCATACTCATCTTGCATTGGAAACCACCCCCGGCCTGGCACCCATTTCATGCTCATCTTGCATTGGACAATTCTCATCGCGATGGCGCGATTGCCATGTGGCTTTTCCGGAAGGTATGCTTCTTCTGTGTCCCCTCGCAAGCCCCACCTTTTCGATCGATTGTGCAAGGTCAAGGAATTGGAGAATGGCTGGATGGAAGTGCTTGCCCATTATCCGAAGGGCCACGTCCCAGCAGAGCTGACCGCGTTCGAGCGCCATCGCGGGCGGGAGTTGGCTCGCATTAGCGCCGCACTTCATCAACGCACGTATGTTCCACAACCGGCCGCCCTTGTCTTGATTCCGAAACCGAATCATCCGGACGAACGGCGACCCATCACTTTGGTTAGGCCGGACGATAGGATCGTGCTGACGGTCCTAAACCGGTTGCTGACGCCCTTGTTCGAACGGCAGTTCCTGCCTCATTCCTATGCGTACAGGCCTGGGCGCGGCGCTCGCGCCGCTATCGAACGTGTGACAAAGTGTCTCGGCCAGGGGCTGGTACACACGACCTCCGGTGATATCGACGAGTTCTTCGCCAGCATCGACCGTACCCGGCTGTTGACCACGATCCGGCGGACGATCTGGGAAGCTCCTGTGTTCGAACTGCTCGAAACATACCTCCACATGGGTGTCGAGCACGATGGGAAATGGGTAGATACGGGCCGTGGTGTCTCTCAAGGCAGTCCGCTTTCCCCGTTGCTTTCCAACCTGGCATTGGCCGATTTCGACCGCTTTCTCAACCAGCTCGGAGTCGAGTGGCTCCGCTACGCGGACGATTTTATCCTGTTGGCGCAGGACGCTGGCGTCGTGCGCGCCGCCTTCGAGCGAGCCGAAGCATTCCTTCTGGATAACTGTGGGCTGCGGCTCAATCCGTCCTCCCGCCGGTTCGCCAGCGAAGATGATGGTTTTGAGTTCCTTGGCTTCTGGTTTCGTAAGGGCAGGCGAACAATGTCACCGGCCAAACTTGATCAGAAGCGCCACCGCATTGCTGAGATCCTGAGCCGGTCAGCCAGTATTCCCGAACTCGTGGAGGCACTGAACGAAACTGTGCAAGGCTGGCGCTCATATTACGGGGTCAGCCCGGATACTCGGGATCAGCTACTCACGCTGGAAAGGCACCTTGGTGATCTCCTCGTCCCATGGCTGGAGCGGCTGCGAGGCAGCAAACCTTTTTCCGCGGCCGAGTTGAAAGCGGCCCTTTTGCCGCTGGAGCTTCCTGTAACTACGGAGCCGCGGCAAAAACTCAAATGGGTGGAGTTGGCCGTAGCGCGGAGCCGCCCTCAGAAAACTGAGACTCGCACCCGGAACATCTCGGTGGCTGCCCGCCAAGCCATCGAACAGCGCAAGCGAGATTACGACAAGCTGAAACGCGAGCGCGAAGACATCCTGATCACAAAGCCCGGGACCTACCTTGGACGAACTGGAGAGCGGCTGTTGATTCGGCATGATGGCCGGAGGGAGGCGGAAATACCCCTGTCGCTCGTGCGCCACATCACTCTCCTGACCAAGGCCGCTTCCATCTCGGGGGAGTTAATGGCCGAAGCCGCCGCGCGCCGAATCAACATCGTCCTGGCTGGCTCGGATGGGCGCCCGGCTGTGCGCGTTGGTCCAGTAGAGCAACCCGAACACCAACTGTCTCTTGCGCAGAGTGAGCTCGTGTCGTCCGCGGCGGGCCTGGATCTGGCGCGCACCATCGTCGCTGGCAAGATCCGCAACCAAGCCAACCTTGTGCGCTATTACCTGAAGTACCCGGAGCGGCGGGCCGGCGGAGACTTCTTAGCTGTGGCGAGCCAATCTGTGAAAGAAATGGAGAGAGTCCGTGACGCCGTTATTCATAGGGAGTTCGGCTCGGACCTGGACCTGGAACGGAACCGGTTGTTCGCAGCGGAAGGCCAAGCAGCGGCAAGCTATTGGGCGGCAGTGCGGGCGTTGTTATGGTGGAAGCCAGGCTTTGAAGGCAGGGTGCGGCGCGGGGCGGGCGACCTTGTCAACTCGCTCTTGAATTACGGCTACGGAATCCTCTATTCGCGAGCATTGACGGTGTTGGTGCGCACGGGTCTGAACCTCTACATCGGCTTCCTGCACAAGCCGCAGCCGGGGAAGGCAGGGCTGCTGTACGACTTCATCGAAGAATTCCGCGCTGGAGCTGTGGACCGGGCCGTCTTCAGCATGCTCAACCTGGGTGTGGAAGCGGAAGTGGACGGGGACGGTTTGAAGGTTGCAACGCGTCACCAGCTTGCCAGGCGTGTCGTGGAGCGCCTGCAAGGCGAGGTTCGCTATCATGGCGAAGCTTTATCACTGGAACGGATCATGGAGTATCAAGCGCGGCTGCTCGTGAGGCACATCGAAGGAAGCGAGCGGTACCGAACGTTCGTACTGCCGTGGTAAGGCGGTCTATGATTGTCCCAGCGACAGACTGCCCGCGAGTTTGAAATACAGATAGACGGCCACGAGCAAGCCAATCAAGAACCACATAGCTCGCCAAGCGAGGCCGAGCGCGCGCCCAAGCAGATAAATGCCCACCATCACGGCGTACAAGGCGCTGAACTGCCATCTCGTCCCTTCGATCAGTTGGACCTGCCAATACAGCAGCAGCGACACAAGAGCGATGCCGTTCCGGATCAACGCGCGAATCGGCTCCCGGACAACCGCTGCAAGTCCCGGTTCGCCCGGAGCGATCCCCAGGAAAAAGGGCAACGCGAGGCTAGCGGCCAAAAACATTGGTTCGTTCAGAGCGTGAAGTCGCGCCCAACCCAGGATTTCCTTGCAGAGCGCGGCTACGATGAGCAGATCAAAGCAGAACCTGGCCAAGGCGCTATTCTCCGATATTGGGCAAGGCTCGCGAATAGGCGCCCGGTGCAAGCTGGGCGCCGGTCTCCGCAAAATACCGCCGCCAGAATTGCTCCGTCAAGGCCGCGCGATGCAAAGGTTCCCCACGAGCGCCCACAACATAGACTCGCACGCCGCCCAGCGAGGGCAAGATGCGCTGCTCCTTCTGGCGCGCGATCTCGTTGTCGATGAAGCCATCGTCAAGCCGAGCCGTCTCGAAATTAGCTATGGCGGAATCTTCAACCATGTCGCACATTAAAACCAGGAGCTTTGTATGTCGCTGTTCCGACGCAAGAAGCTGGCCAACGATCCGCAAGCTCGCGAAGATCTCAGTTCTCGTTGCTGCGCTTGGGCGGTCAAGCAGCCGCTCAAGACCCAGTCGGATTTTAGTTCTCTGTTCCTCAGTCTTGCGCTCTGACGACTGCTTCCTCGCCTTGTACTTCGATGCTGTATCCAGCACTCCCATGGGCGGGAGTGCTGGCGGCAGCTCTTCATCTAAGTACTCGCGGAAATCTGCTGCCGAAGCTCCGGTTATCCAGCCGGCTACAATTCGGTCCCCTGGGTTCAAAATATCGAGAATCCTCTCGATTCCCCGGCGGTAGAGGTCCCGGTCAGCGCGACTACTGGCAGATCGGTCGACGAGCACAACTACAGCCTTGCCCCTCTTGGCCGACTGGTCCTGACGGCAACCGCCGCTCCCAATCATGGCCGCGAACGACGCCATGACCACCACAATTCTCCGGAGCCGGTATGCCCAGGGGTTGTCGCCCGACGGCACGTTCATGCTATCCGCTCCTTGGCCGCAGCCACTCCGCTTCTCGCTTCATAGCGGGACCGGCGCAGTTCCCCAACCTGGTCCTTCAGCTCGTCGGTCAGCCCCACTACACAGTCCGGATAGTCGATCCGGGGGGCCTCCTTGAACACTGAAACCTCCTCGCCGCCGCGAGCCAAACGATTTGCTTCCCGGTAGATGAAGACCAACTCCAAGATAATGGCGCGAATCTCTTCAAGCTCGGCACGCTGGCGGACACGCATCCTTTTAAGAGCCCCCTCGTGCTTGTAGATCCTCGAATCCACGGCATCGAGTTTTCGATCGAGTTTCGAAACCCGCCTGTGAAGTACTTCGAGCTCGTAGTCGGGATCGTGGGAGAAGTGCGAGAGTATAGTCGCCGTGAGGAAGACAAAAATGTTGATCGCGAGAAAGGCTTGTTCCAGAAGTTCACTCTGAGGGCCGCTGGTCAATTGCTGCGATGCCAAGTAGGCCTGCCGAGCAAAGTTGATGCCGACCAGGCAGGCTATGGAACCGGCAAAGGTTAGGCATAATTTCAGCGCGGTTACCCAGGCGGGCTTCGGCCACTGTCGAATCCAGATGCCGCAGAAATGGGCGACACTAGGAATTCCCACGGCCAGGGTCAGGGCCATCAGCCATGTAAGCAGCAATGGCTTTTGAAAGACCTCGAAGGCCTGGGCATTCAATGCAAACTCCCCAATGCCAATTAAAACCAGAAGGATTCTGTACCAAGTTCCACCGATGTGGACATTGACGACGTTCCGGTTCAGCTCACCCCGACGGGCGTCATATCGAAGTGACTCGTCTTTGAAGGCCGTCAACAACGTTTTGAACAGCTCGATCTGGGATGTGAGGCTCGCTTCAGCGTCCCGGATAGCGCGCGAGTAGTCTGCGGCAATTCGTGCCATGTGTTGTTGGCACCGGGCCAGGAGTTGCCGCTCCTGTTCGCTTGGAGTTGGTTCGTTCGCTCGCGGGATGCCTGCCCGCCCGTCGCGCTTGCCGCGCCTTCGCAACAGAAACCTGTGCAAGAACGAATTGGTCGGTATGTCGAAGCGTCTGCCGAACGCCATTGCAAACTCCTTTCAGTTGGTCCGCTGATCGTGACGAACCAACGTGCACAAGTCGTTTCTTTGGAGCGGCGAAAATTATACCACATCGCGGCGCTATAGGAGCGCCTCTTTTGTGTAGCGGCTGCGATTCAGACACTGGGGAGGGGTGAGGAGCGCCAGCTCGGGCCGGAACAGGCAGGGACGGGAGAAAAACGGCGAGCTCAACAGGTGGGATGTGGTCGGCGGGGTGGGAGAGGCGAGCAGGCGCCGGCGAAGGGGGAGAAGGGAGCCGAACAAGGAGCCTCCACAGAGACATCTGTCCCCCGGAGGAAGGCGCAGGCCAGGCGGGCAGCAAGGCGATGCCAGCACAGCGTCTCGGGGACGATTACGGGGCGCGGGCGTTCTCCAGCAGCCGGTAGAGATCCCGTCGTAGCTCTCGTATCTTGGGCAACAGCTTGCGCCGCGCCGCTGCGGGCAGGCTCAGCAGAATCTCGGCGAACTCCGGCAGCGAGAACAAACCAACACGTTGCTCACAGTAGACGGCCACCCGCTCCACGGTCGGTCCCAGCGTCTCCGGCAGCCGGCCGCGCGTGCGGCCACTGAGTTCCTGGCGCTGGCGCCGGCGCCGGCGCCGCACCAGGTGCGCCTCCAGCAGCGTGTAGGCCAACAGGACGAACAGCACTTGGCTGACCACCAGCGAGAACCGGCGGGCACTCATCTTGGCCAAGTCCCAAAAACACTTTTACTGCCGGCGCCGCTCCTCGTTCGCCGTCCGTAGTTGGTAGGTGGCGCGCACCTCGGCGGCGCTCATCGAGGCCGAGGTCGTTACCAGAATCCAGTCCTCGACCTGGCCCTCGGCATCGATCTCACGATGGATGACGGCGGTCACAGGCGCCGGACAATCGCTCCAACTGCTCACGCCGCGGGCCAGGCCCAACAGAGTCCGCGGGGAGGAAGCGGGCGTGGGCTGGCGCGCGGCCAGCGTGCCCTGCCGCTTATGTTCCCGTTGGGCCAGCACCGGGTCGGGCGGGCGCGCAGGCCTCTGCACGGCAGCCTCCGGCTCCCCCCACCACCAAAAAGAATTCCAGGCTGCGGTTGACGTGGATCAGGGAAACCAGCTTGTAACAGCGGCGCCACTGATAGCGCCGGTCCCTAGGATCCACCTTCTGCGGATCGACCGGGTGGTGGTGCTCGTCAAACAGCAGCTTGGCCGAGTGCTCGTAGTGCTCGTTGTCGGGCACGAAGAGGTAAGAGGCATCGCCGACAAACAGTCCTTCGGCGTCGAACAGCTTCAGCGAGCGCAGCAGGCGGGGCGCCTGGGCGTTGAACCAGGCCTGGAGCCGGCCGCTGTCGGTGTCGCGGGCGAACTTGCGCAGGAAATCCTGGTCGCAGGGGGTCTGGCGATCGTAGCGGTTCTTGTGGTTGAAGCCGGGACAGGAGACGCTGGCGACCCCGCTGCCGGGATGCACCGCCTGGCGGCCCACCGCCGGACCGAGCGCGGCCAGCAGCCCGCCGGTGCGGATCACGTAGGGGAAGGCGTGATAGCCAGCGGCGCGGTGCAGCCGGAGGCTGATCTGGCTGGCCAAGTACAGCCAGACGGGGACCTCCTCTTTCTGGCGGGGGGTGGGAAAGGTCTCGGCCAGCCGCTGGAGGATCTGGCGGCCCAACAGTTGGCGGAACAGGTCGGCCTCGAGCGCTTCGGTGACCGGCTCCAGGTAGTCCATCTGGCCGTGGCGCAGAGGCTGGACGATGAAGTCCCGGTCCTGTTCGAAGAGGACCAGGTTCATGCCCGTCTCCGTTTCTTGCCGGCCGGGCGGGGCGGGGCAGCCGCACGGCTTTCTCCAGCCGGTCGACGGCGGCCAGGATCTGCCGGCAGAGTTGGACCAAGCGGGCGCGGGTTTGCCGGAACTCGCGGTAGGTGGCGGTGAGCCGGCGCAGACGGGCTTGCTCGCGGGATCGAGGTGTCGGGACGAAAGATGGCCGGAGGCGGAGGTGCGCCAGCAGGCCGCCGGACGGGCGCGCTGCCGCACTCGGCTTCGGTCAGCTCCTCAGGCTGCCGGAAGGGTCATTTTACTGTCTCAATCGCAGGTGCGAGATGCCCAGCTAACTTAGGCGGTTTCTGGTACTGTTACGCCGCCGAGTACTAAACCACACCTAGTATTCCGCCCTCCGGAGTCAGTAGGTTAGCTTCAGGCCGAACTGAATGATCCGGGCGTTGGCGTTGGTGCTCGAGATCATGCCGAAGGTGGCCGAATCAAAGCTCGAGCTGGGGTTCGAAAAATTCGGGTTATTGAAGGTATTGAAGAACTCTGTGCGGAAGCTCAAGTGTATGCCTTCCCGGATGGTGAAACGCTTGTTTGCCGCAAAATCCAAGTTGGCTTGTCCGGGACCCCGCAGCCTGTTTCTCCCGAGGGTTCCAAAGCGTGTCCGCGGCGCCGCTGCGAACGCGCTCTTGTTCAGCCATGCCGCAAGCCGCTGTCGCGTCGGTCCGGTAGTGTAAGCAGGTCCGCCAACATAGTCCGCATTCCCGGCGCCGCCGCTGCCCATATCTCCGTCCCAAGCCTGCCCGCTGAGCGAGTTCGTTACCGTGAATGGCACTCCGGACTGCGCCAGCGCCACTCCCGAGACCTCCCATCCGCTCAGGCTCTGACGGATGAAATGGGAGCTCTTGCGGAAGGGATCGGGAAGGGCGAGGTTGAAGCTCACGCTCAGCCGCTGTGGACGGTCGAAAGTCGCCAAGCCGCGGTTGAGGCGGAAATTGTCTGGATTGCCGGTGGCGTTCACATAGTACCGGGAGGTTCCGGCGGCATCGTCGATGTTCTTGGACACCGTATACGCAGCCATAATTTGGGAACCATCCGCGAACCGTTTCTGAGCCGTAAACTGTCCCGAATGGTAAATGGAGTTGCCGTTGTTCCCCTGATACCAAATGGCTCCATAGCCTACGTAGGGGCGGACAAACACCCCGGCGGCGTTGGGCCGCGCATAGTTGATATTGCGCTGTAGAAAGAGGTGCGTTCCGTGGGTTCCGACATAGGCTCCTTGGAGCAGAATCCGCCCCGGCAACTGCCTCTGCACGTCAAAGTTCCACTGTTGCGCGGTGTCCGTTCTGGGGTCCTTCTCCACGGCGCGCAGGGTCAACGAAGAGGTAGCCGTGGGATTGGGGAGGGCCTTGGGGTCGAGACCCTCCAGGCGGTACAACCATCCGTCGGGAACGCCAGTTACCGGAAAGTTCAAGGTCTGAACAGCCGTAAGCGGCGGGTTGGAGCGCAACTGTTGAAACACTTGAGAGGTTCGCTGATCGAAGTAGATTCCGTAACCTCCCCGGATCACGGTACGCCCGCCCGCTGGATTCCAGGCGAAGCCAAACCGCGGCGCAACCGTCCTGTAGTCGGTGAAAGTCGTGCTCCGAGGTACGCCGGGCGACACATTGGCCACTACCACCCCGCCGTTTTCCGGACTGCCCGGTCCCGTATAGCGGTCCGGCCAGAAACTTACCAGGTTCAGTTGCGCGTCGTAAGGAGGCGCGTTAATCTCATACCGCAATCCAAGGTTGAGCGTCAGCCGGGAGGTCACTTTGAAATCATCCACGGCAAACAGGTTATAGGCGGTCTCCCTCAAGTTCAGGATGCCAGCCCCCGTCCCATAGACGCCTCGCGAGGGAAGGTCCAGCAGGAAATCGGCGAATCCGTCGCCAGTGCTCTGGCCGCTGAACGTCCACGTGGGCCGCTGATTGAGCGTGCTCATGGGCTGTATCCGCCCTCGCCGGATTTCTCCGCCGAACTTCATCGAATGCTTGCCCTTCAGCCACGTCACAGTGTCGCTGAATGTAAACAGGTGGGCGTTATCGCGGTAGGTCTCAGTGATTCCGAAGCTAAAATATCCGGAGATGCTCACTCTTGGGAACCCCGGCAGCGTGTTGGTGGCCGGAATTCCAAAGGATTTCGGGTCGCTCGTGTCCGAATTGGCTTGCAGCGATACGCTGCGGTCCCAACCAAACCGGAATTCGTTGATGACCGACGGAGAAATGACGCGCATGTAGGACATCGCCAGGTCGTATTTATCCCGCGTGTTCCGCGACTCCATTCCCGGGAAAGGAGAGGCGCCGAACGGGTCCGTTTGGGGCGTACGGCTCCAGAACCACCGCCCTGTGAACCGGTCTTTGCTGGAAGGGTTATGGTCCAACCGCGTCACGTATTGGTCGTTGCCGCCGCTGATCGTCCGCGCCTCCACGAAGTTGATCGCGCTCCCTGTCGAAGCGTTGGGCAGCGGGATGAACTTCTCCATCACGGCGCGCGAGATGGGATGGATCCTGTTGGCCGGAATGCGGTTGCCGGCGAAGCATCCGCGCGTATCCGACGCTGTGCAAGGCAGTCCCGTGAGCGGGTCGCGAATCAGCTTCGAGAACAAGCCGTTCCGCATGTCTGCGGTTGGAACGCTTTGCCTGGTCAGCGCGGCGCTCGAATTCGAGTTGCGCTGGCGGGTTCCTTCATAACCGGCGAAGAAAAACGTTTTGTCCCTGCCGCTGTACAGCTTCGGGAGAAACACCGGTCCGCCGACCGAAGCCCCGAATTGATTCTGGTTGTTCTGGCCGCGGGAGGCTGCAAAGAAGGGCCGGGAGTTGAGTTTCGTATTGCGCAAGAACTCCCAAGCACTGCCGTGCACCTGGTTTGTCCCGGATGCCGTCACCACGTTCACCACCGACCCCGCATTCCGGCCGTATTCGGCGCTAAACAAGCTGGTCATTACTTTGAACTCTTGCAGGAAATCCGGGCTGGGTGCGCCTATTCCCGTGTTACTGTTGTTCAATGCGTTATACGCCGGAAGCCCGTCGATCAACAGATTGTTACTTCCGGCGCGCATACCGTTGACGTTGGGGTTCACGTTGCCGAGGCCGGGCGCGTCGGCGTTATTCAAAGCGGATGACACGCCTGCGGTCAGGCCCAGCAAATGAGTGTAATTTCGGGTCGAAAGCGGGATGGCGCGGATCGTTCCGCCTTGGATCACTCTGCCCTGGGTGGCGGTCTCCACTTGAACCATGGGCGCCGATTCCTGCACTGTGATCACCTCATCCACCGCCCCCACCTTCAAAACGAAGTTGACGGGTACGCGCTCAGTGATGGCCACCCGAACGTTTTCCTGCACGGCGCGTTGCATTCCCGGGTGCTCCGCCGCCACCCGGTACAGGCCCGGCGGAAGCAGCGGCGCTGAGTATGCGCCCTGCTGGTCTGTCACGGCATTGCGGACGGCCCCTGTCGCTGTCTCGGTGATCGTGACGCGGACGCCCGGGATTACTGCCCCGGAGGAATCCTTTACCGTCCCCAAAATCACGCCCGTGGTTTCCTGGCTCAGTCCCTGCAAGCCCAAAAAGAAGACAGCGATCAGCCCAGCCACCACTTCTCTGAAATGCGTCATATCGCCCCCTTTGCTCTTCTTGTAGTGCGGCCCCAGACTCCCCACGGCAAAGAGCCGCTTCCGCGGCGCGCACCTCAGTCAGTATACGCCAATTTCGGGACAGGCAACGCAACCCCCAAATTGCCATGCGATGTAGACACTGGGGAGGGGTAGGAGCGCCTGCCCGGGCCGGAACGGGCAGGGACGGGAGAAAAACGGCGAGCTCAAAAGGTGGGATCTGGTCAGCGGGGTGGGGGATGCGGCGAGGCGGCGGCAAAGAGGAGAAGAGAGCCGAAGAAGGAGCCTCCACAGAGACATCTGTCCCACGGAGGAAGGCGCAGGCGAGGCGGGTAGAAAAGCAACTCCAGCACAGCGTCTCGGGGACGATTACGGGGCGCGGGCGTTCCCCAGCAACCGGTAGAGATCCCGTCGTAGCTCTCGTATCTAGGCAACAGCTTGCGCTGCGCCGGCGCGGGCAGGCTCAGCAGAATCTCGGCGAACTCTGGCAGCGAGAACAAACCAACACGTTGCTCACAGTAGACGGCCACCCGCTCCACGGTCGGTCCCAGCGTCTCCAGCAGCCGGCCCCGCGTGCGGCCACTGAGTTCCTGGCGCCGGCGCCGCTCCCTGATCGCTCTCCGTAGTTGGTAGGTGGCGCGCACCTCGGCGGCGCTCATCGAGGCCGAGGTCGTTACGGTCGGACGGGCGCGCCGCCGCACTCGGCTTCGGTCAGCTCCTCAGGCTGCCGGAAGGGTCATTTTACTGTCTGATTCGCAACTCGCTCCGGCCTTGATGCCAGCCCGGCAATCGTTTACGATCTCGTTAAATGCGACCAGTCATGCGAAGGTCTTCTAATAAAGCGCCTTCGAGCAAGGTCACCATCCGCCAAGTGGCTAAACGCGCCGGCGTCTCCACTGCCACCATCTCCCGCGTCCTGAGCGGCAGACGCCGCCTGGACCACGCCGTCGCCCAACGCGTCCGCGCCGCCGCCAGGGGGCTGAATGATCAGCCCATTCGCATCGCCCGCAATCTGCGAACCCAGCTATGTCTCTGAAAATGTATATCCAATCGGCTTTAAACCTCCTTGAAAACGTCCATGAGCCGTTCCGGTTCCTCGCCATCCTGCTGCTGCTTGCAGCTCTCCCCCTAATCTCAGCCGAGATTCCCTGGCCCGCAGCGTCCCCGCCGGAAGCGGGCATCCACCTGCCAGCCATGGAGGCTTTTAAGAACGAATTGGCGGCGCGGGGAACCAAAAACCTCCTCGTCATACGCCACGGCAAGATTGCCTACGAGTGGTATGCCCCCGACTCGGGTCCGGCGAAGACGCACTACACCGCATCTATGGCCAAGGCGCTGGTGGGCGGCATGTCCCTACTGGTTGCCCTGAACGATGGCCGCATGGCTGTTGGCGACCCGGCTCACAAGTATATCCCGGCTTGGCGTTCCGATCCTCTCAAGTCCAAAATCACCATCCGGCACTTGGCCACGCACTCCTCCGGCATCGAAGATGCCGAAGAGGATGGCAAGCCCCACAACGAACTCACCGGCTGGAAGGGTGCTTTCTGGAAGCGCGATCCCAACCCGTTCCTCGTTTCTCTCACCCAGGCGCCGGTCTTGTTCGAACCGGGCTCGAGTTTCCACTACAGCAATACGGGCATGGCGGCGCTGGCCTACGCCGTGACGGCCAGCCTGCGCGGCGCTCCACACTCGGACATCCGCACGCTGCTCAGAGAACGCCTCATGGCGCCGCTCGGCATCCCCGATGATCAGTGGAACATCGGCTACGGCCGGGCTTACGAGTTGGACGGCCTGAAACTTTACGCCAACTGGGGCGGGGGTAATTTCACCGCCCGCGCCACGGCCAGAGTGGGCCAACTCATGCTGCAACGCGGCGTTTGGGAGGGCCGCCCCCTGTTCCGGGCCAACTGGGTGGAGCGGATGGTCGAGCCCGCCGGCACGCCGCCCGGCGACCGCACCGGAGGCGAACCGGCGCCCGCATCCGGCCTCTGCTGGTGGGTCAATGCGGACGGGATAT
>Ga0101944_10006500_pt1 | contig 12376 bp, 9 predicted proteins | sample DewCreD2012metaG_FD_75245 | JGI IMG/M metagenome (GOLD analysis project Ga0101944, IMG submission 75245) | Hot spring sediment bacterial and archeal communities from British Columbia, Canada, to study Microbial Dark Matter (Phase II) - Dewar... ... | reverse complement strand
CCCGGCTCGCTCCAGCCCCAGACGGGAACGTTCATTTCCCGCTGCAAGACGGCGTGGTCGCGGAAGGGCGCGCCCAGTGCGATGGCCAGGGCGGGTTGGGCCGCCGGGGTTGCGGCGGCTTCCGCCGCCGGATCCTCAGGGCCTTCGGCATCCTGCGCGTTCAATCCGCATGTCCCCAGCACTCGCGCGGCCGCCAGAGCGGCGAGCGCTGCCCGCCGGGTTCGTTGATGGTTCATGCTTTGGCGCTCCCGTTCACGGTCGGCAATCTTGTCCACCATGGAACACCGCATATTAAGAACGGCCGCGCCGAGAACGTAACTGTACATTTGCGCCACAAATAGCGACCGATTGCGCCACCGCCGCCAGAGCCTAGCGCCAGTCCGCACCGTCCAGGATTCGACAGGGGGACGGGACGATTCGACAGGGGACAGACCCAGTCGGCATACATGTGGCATTCTGACCGGGCAGAACCGGGCAGGGGACAACCGGGCAAGGGACAGACCCGCCCTAACCATCGAGCCGCATATCGCGCCAACCGGATCCGCCGGTGTCCGTCAAATACGGACGCTGACCGATTTCTTAAGCCCTCGTGATGAAGCCCTGACAGGCGTTGGGTTTCCTGTGGCGCGAATCAAGACGGGAGGTTTTCTATGGGCCATCAAAGCTTGTTGGAGCAGGTGCCGCGGAGCGGCCTGTGCGTGGGGGGCGAGATTATCCCCCTGGCGTTCTTTCGCCATGGACAACCGGGGCGGCCGTACGTGGTTTGTCCCGCGGAGCTGGGCTGGCGCATTCATGTGCGCGCCGCGGACCGCGACGCGATTCGCAAGGCCTACCGGGAATGGGCCTCCCGGCGCGCGCCCCGCCGGCCTCGCTTGCGCCGCAGCGGCGCGGCGGAAAACGCGGCCGCAGCCCCTTTGCCCGCGAACCACCGTAACCCGCGATGTCCTGTCCCCTCGGCTCCGATCGCGGCGTCGGCCCCCGTCCCCGCCAGGGATTTGCCGGAACTGCTGAAGGCGGAACGGCGCGAATTGGAGCGGGCCAACGCGTTGGCCGTGCAACTGGTGGCGCTGAAAGCGAGGCTGTTGACCGCGGGGCGCCCGGCGTTCGCGGACGAATACCTCCAACGCCTCCAGGAACGGCATGCGCGCCATCTCGAGCGCTGCATTCGCCTGCGGTCGCTCATCTCCGACTTCGTCTGCGGGCGGAGTCCCGAGCTGCGGCCGGCGTGACGGTCCGAAGGCGGCGGGCGCAGACCGGCGGCGCTGTTCGCGGGGCGTCGCCGATTGGCCGAGCCGCCGGGGCCCCGGGAACCGGATCGCGCCGCTTCTGGAACCGCGGTCCCTGCCGCCGCGTCCGCGGCGCGCGGAGCCAGTGCGGACGGGCCCCCCGCCGTTTCGCCTAGCTTCGGCGCCGCCGCAAGAGAGCCGCCGCCGCCAGCGCGGTGAAGGGGGCCACTGTCGCCAGGCCGAAGCTGCCGACCAGGATGTTGAGGATTTCGGCGGCGACCATGGGCATGTTGAGCATGCGATCGAGCGGCAAGCCGCGGCTCGTGAAGAACATGAACATCGTGATGTGGCTGCCGGTGTAAGCCAGCAGCAGCGTCGTGGTCATCGTGCCCAGCACGGCGCGCCCGATGCGCAGGCCGGACCGCAGATGCTCCCACAGCCCGATCTCGGGTTTCTTAAGCTTGACTTCCTCCATGGCGACGGCGATGTCCATCGCCAGGTCCATGACGGCGCCGGACGATCCTACGAACACGCTGGCCACGAAGACGCGGGTCAGATTCAGCTCCATGTACCCGGAGTAGAGCAGCGTCTCGGCGAAAGGCGCGACCGCCCCGTGCAGGCGGAAAACGGACGCAAACCGCGCGGCCAGCGCCGCCGTCAGGAGCAGGCCGAGCATCGAGCCGGCGAAAGCCGCCAGGCCGCGCCGCGTCAGGCCGCCCACGGAAAAGGCGATCGCGGCGGTGAGCGCCGTCACCACGCCCAGCCCCAGCGGGACGGGAGGGAGGCCCCGGAGCAGGGCCGGAAAAAAGATTCTCCATAACATCAGCGCGGTGAACACGAAGGAGAGCAGCGCCTTCAACCCCATCGGGCCGGCCAGCAAGACCAGCAAGCCGGCGAACAGCAGCGCCAGCAACGCCTGCGCCCGCAGCCGGTAATGGCCGCGCGCGACCGGGTGGGCGGGTTTGCCGTCCTCCAGTTGGTACTCGATCAACACGTCCGCCCCGACGTCGTAGAACTCGTCCAACTCCAGTTTGCCGGTCAGTTGGTTTTCCACCGGCAGAACGGCGCCGCGGTGCGGTCCGCCCTTGAGTTCGACGGTCAGAAACTGCGCCTGCGTCTTGACGATCAGGTTGACGCGCACATGGCTGTTGTCCACCGCGATCACGCGGCCGCGGTGGCGGAATGGGGCGTGCCGCGGGGTGTGCGGCACGGGAAGGGGATCGCAACGCAGCAGCGCGGCGCAGGCCGCCAGCACGATCCCGAAGAAAACCAAGTCGCGACGAGACCAGACCTCGAACATGAAGCGCATCTTCTTCCACCATCCCAGGATTCTATTGTTCCCCTCTTCCAGTATTCCACTCCGCCCCGCCCGGCCGCCAATGGAAAAAGGCCGGGGCAGCCCTGCGGCCGCCCCGGCTGCAACGACTCAGAGACTGACGGGCTCCGAGTTACTTGGCTACCGGCAGTGTCCCCGTGTAGCCCAGAATCGTCGCAATTTTCTTGGCAATGTCCGTGTTGTCGTAGAACCCCTCGAAGCGCCACGCGCCCGGGCCCTGCGCCAGCACCGGAATCGGCTGGCCCGTGTGCGAGTACGAGGTCCAGCCGATGCCGGCCCGCTCGTTGACCAGATGCGTCAGGGTCACCACCATCGGGTCATAACCGCCGTAGAGCATCGCGTCTTCCTGTGGCGTGTTGGGCGACCCCAGGCCGAGCGCCTTATCGTAGGCGTTTTCGAGGCGCTCTTTTTCAAAGGCATTGAGGTTCGTCCATACCAGACCGAAACAGCTCTCGAACAGCGCCTTGGCTTCCCCGTCGGCCTCATCGGCGATGTTCATCGTGGCCGCGGTCTGGCCGTTGGTGGGGTTGGCCGCCTTGTAGGCCGCCCACTGATTGGCGCCGAAGTACTGGAAGCTGCAGGTCTGGTTCGTCAGCACGCCGTAGTTCGCGCCGTAGGCCAGCCGGGCGTTGCCGATCGACATGCCGCCCGTCTCGTGGTCGCCGGTGACGATCACCAGCGTGTCGTTCGGGTACTGGCAGTAGAACGCCGCCGCCACGGCCACCGCCTCGTCGAAGGCCAGCATGTCGCCGATCGCCGCCATGGCGTCGTTGGCATGGCAGGCCCAGTCGATCTTGCCGCCTTCGACCATGAGGAAGAACCCGTCCGGATCGTCCTTCAGGCAGTCGATCGCCACCTGAGTCATCTCCGCCAGCGTCACGTTGGAGGGGGGCGTGTCGATCGCATACGGCATCGCCGCGGAATCCTGCAACCACGGGTTGATGCACACCACTTTGTCCATCGGAGCGGCGCTGAGGGCCAGGATGTCGGCGCGCGTGTTTTTCACGGTGTAGCCCTGGCTCGCCAGCTCGTCCCAGATGTTGTACGCCGTGTCGCCGGCCGTCTTCGGGCCGGTGGGCGAGGCGAAGCCGCCGCCGCCGAAGAAGTTGAACCCGGTGCGGGTCAACTGGTAGGCGATTTTGTTCATGTAGTTGCGGCTCGGCACGTTGGCGTAGTAGGACGCCGGCGTGGCATGATCGATCGACACGCTCGACACGATGCCCACCTTCTTGCCGTAGTACTGCGCCGCGTGCGCCACGCTGTAGTAGCTTTCGGTCAGCGCCGTGTTCATGCCGATCACGCCGCTCTTCGTCTTCGTTCCGCAGGCGAAGGCCGTGCCGGCTGAGGCCGAATCGGTGCACAGCGACCCGTCGTCGTACGTCGTCTGCATGCCGCACACCGCCCCGCCGCTCATCGTCAGCCGGTTCATCGCCAGAATCGCGGGATCCGTCTCCGACCCGCCGTTGACCTTCGCCAGGTACGCCTCCGTCGCCTGAATCTGGGAGGCGGACATGCCGTCGCCCAGGAAGAAAAAGACATACTTCGGCCCCGCTTCCGCCGTCACCGCCGCCAGCGCCACGGCGCCGACGCACCCGACCCGCATCATCCTCCTCGTCCACCTGCCGTTCATTTCGCCGTTCCTTTCGTCTTCGTGCAAAGCTGTGGTTGTCTGTTCCTCCGTCGTCTCCGCTGCCGTTCGATCCCGTTTGCGCTCGCGCCCCGCGCCGTTTGCGCCACCTCCTTTCGCGAATGGCGCACACTGTGGGCCGGCGCGGTTGCTCGTCAAAAAGGGCCGAATGAATCTTCGATTAGTTGCGTCCGTAAGTTTGGCTGGAGTGGACTGAGTTGAGGCGGTGAGAAACACGGTTCGCCGCCTGGCCCCCGCCAGCCGCTCGGCCTGCCCGGGGACGGCGGCGGCTACATTCCCCCAAAAAGAGCGATTGCCGGAACCGCCCAGAAACGGCATAGTGCCCGGATCATGAGCGCTCAATCAGGCGCAAGGAGGCCGGCACGGTCCCGCTTCAAGGCAGCCCTGGTCAGGCCGACGAGCGACCGGGGGCGTCGTCCCGATTGGGACACGTATTTCATGGATATCGCGCGCGTCGTTGCCCGGCGCGGCAACTGCCGGCGGCGGCAGGTGGCGGCGTTGATCGTCAAGGACCAGCGCATCATCTCCACGGGCTACAACGGCACTCCCCGCGGAGTGCGCAACTGTTTCGAAGGCGGCTGCCCGCGCTGCGCCGGCAACGCCCGCTCGGGAGCGCGGCTGGGGGATTGCGTTTGCTCGCACGCGGAGGAAAACGCCATTACCCAGGCGGCCTACCACGGCATTGCCGTCAAGGACGCCACGCTCTACTGCACCCTCAGCCCCTGCCTGCTTTGCGCCAAGATGATCATCAACGCCGGCATCGTCGAGGTCGTGTACGAGGACGAATACCTGTTCGATCGGCAAACCCGCCGCCTGTTCCGCGAGGCCGGCGTCAAATGCCGGCGCTTCCGTCGGGCCGCCGCGTCGTGACGCGCCGGCCCGCCCCTGCCGCGCCATGCCCGCCATTCTGAAGATTCTCGTCGTCTTCGCCGCCATGCTCGCCCTGCCGCGGCTGCGGCTGCCGCTGGGCGCGGCGCTGGTCGCCGGCGGAGTGGCGCTGAACGTGTGGGCCGGCCTGCCGCCGGCCGACATCGCGGCCAATCTGGGGCGCGCGCTGGCCGGCGCCGAATTGTGGCTGATTCTGGCGGTGACCGTGCTGATCGTCGAAGTCGGGCGCTACGTCTCTGAGGGCCGCCAGGCCGAAGACCTGCTGGCGGCGGTGCAAAGCTGGGGCGGCCGCCACGGCCGGACGCTGTCGCTGGTCGCCATGCCGGCGGCCATCGGCCTGATCCCCATGGCCGCGGGCGCGCTGCTCTCGGCTCCGTTTGTGCGCCAGACGACCGCTGACGTCGAAGCGCACGACGACTGGCGCGCGGTGGTCAACTACTGGTTTCGCCATATCTGGGAGCACTGGTGGCCGCTCTATCCCGGGGTGATCATCGCCATGGCCCTCTTCGAGTTGGACGCCTGGCGGTTCGTGGCCGCTCAGATCGGCTTTACGCCGGCGGCGATGTTGGCGGGTCTTGGTTTTCTGGTCTGGCCCCAACGCGCCGCGTTTGCGGCGCCGGCGCTCGCGGCCGGCGGCCGGCCGGGCCGGGCGCTGGCCGTGGCCGCGCCCATGCTGGCCGCGGTGGCGGGATTGCTCGTGCTGCCGGCGCCCCTGGCCCGGCTCTGGCCGGCGCTCGGTCCGCAAAACGGCAAGTTGCTGGGCTTGCTGGCGGGCTTGGCGGGCGGGATTCTGCTGATCGTTCGCGAAGAAGGGTGGCGCGGAGCCGGCGCGGCTGCCGGCGGCGGCGCGTTGCGCGGCCGCGGCCGGCTGTTCTCCACGCTGTCGAGCCCCGAATCCCGCAATGTGCTCTCGTCTCTGGCCGGGGTGCTGATCTTCAAAGCGCTGCTGCAGCGGTCGGGTCTGTTGCCGGTGGCCAGCCGCGAACTGCTGGTCAGCGGGATTCCGCCTGCGGCGGCGGTGGCTGCGCTGCCGATGCTGGCCGGATTCGTCACCGGGATTGCGCTGGGCTTCACCGGCACATCCTTCCCGCTGGTGGTCGGGCTGCTGCACGCCGAGGGCGCGACCCTGACGCCGCTGGCCACGCTGGTTCTGGCCTACGGGTTCGGGCACTCCGGCATGATGCTTTCGCCCGTGCACCTTTGTCTGCTGGTCAGCCGCGACTATTTTCGCGCGAATCTGCTGGGCATGTACCGCCGTCTGCTGCCCTGCGTGCTGACGATGCTGTTGTTCACGCTCGCGGCGCATGCGGTCTTGCGCGCGCTGGGCTGGTGAGCAGAGTTCAACCTTAAGGAGGAGCCTTGAAGGAGGAGGAGGAGTCTTACGATGAGCCATGACGCGCTGCCGACGCTGCCGCTGTGGCCCGCGGGCGCCCCGGGCCGGCCGACGCCGGGCCACGAGAACCATCCCCGGGCTGCGGAAACGCCGCACCTGAAACTGTTCCTGCTCGAGCGCGCCGCGCCGCGGCCGTTGGTGATCGTGCTGCCCGGGGGCGGCTATGGCGGGCGCGCGCCGCACGAGGCCGATCCGGTGGCGCAGTGGCTCAACAGCCTGGGTCTGCATGCGGCGGTGTGCCACTACCGCGTGTTTCCCTGGCGGCATCCCTGGCCGCTGACCGACGCGCAGCGGGCCGTGCGCCTGGCGCGGCAACACGCCGCCGCCTGGAGCGCGGATCCGCAACGCCTGGGCATTCTCGGCTTCAGCGCGGGCGGACACCTGGCCGCCTGCGCCGCCGCCTTCGGCGACGACGGCCAACCGCAGGCGGCCGATCCGGTCGAGCGGCTCTCGAGCCGGCTCCAGGCGCTGATCGCCTGCTACCCGGTGATCAGCTTCGGCGAGCATCGGCATCACGGCTCGATGACGGCGTTGCTGGGCGAGAATCCCGATCCGGCGTTGCGGCAGCGGCTCTCGCTGGAGACGGCGGTCGGCCCGCGCCACCCGCCGACGTTCCTCTGGCACACGGCGGACGACGGCGGGGTGCCGGTCGAGAACAGCCTGCTCTACGCCCAGGCGCTGGCGGCCGCGGGCGTGGGCTTCGCGCTGCACGTCTATCCGCACGGCGCCCATGGCTTGGGGCTGGCGCGCGAGGCGGCGGGCGGCGCGCGGCGCTGGACGGCCGAGTGCGCGGCCTGGTTGGCGGAGCTGGGCTGGATTTAGTCCAGCGCTTTGCTGAGCACCGCCTCGGTGATGGAGCGGCCGTCCACGAGCACCGGCGCCTTGCGCGGCCGCCAGGCGCGCCGTTTGGCCAGGGCCGTCAGGGTGTGGCCGCGCGTGAAGAACAGCAGCAGGTCGAGCTGATCGGCCAGCCAGCAGACGGCGTTCGAAACGGTGTAGAACCAGGCCCACTGGCGCTCGTCCTGGAGGCCGCGCGCCGCCAGCCGCCGGCGCGCGAACTCCACGGCGCAGACCGCCAGCTCCAGAAAGAAGCGGGAAAAGGTGCGCACGCTGTGCACGTCGAACCCGTCCTTCAGGACGTTGAAGAGCTGCGATTCGGTGTAGCCCGGCCGCACGAAGCCCTGCTTCTCGTGCGTTTGCCCCAGCAGGCGCCGCAGCAGGTAGATCGGGCTCCAGGGCTTGAGCCGCGCCACGCAAACCACGAGCCGGCCGTCGGGTTTGAGCAGCTTGTGGCACTCTTCGATAAACGCTTCGTCCTGCGGCAGACGCTGCAACGCGTGGCCAACGACCACGGCAGCGAAGCTCTTCTTCTTGAAGGGCAGCGAGTGGCCCTCGAAGACAAAGACGTTGTCGGGCACGGCTTCCCGGATGCGTTGGGCGGTTTCCTCGTCCGGCGCCACGGTGTCCCATTTGCCTCCGCTGCGCCGCAGGTGCAAGCAGAACGCGCCGTCCGTGGACGCGATGTCGAGAGCCGCGTCGTCGGGATCGAGGGGGCCGAGCGCGCGCGCGATTTCCGACAGCCGGATGCGGTCGGGCAGCGAACGCCGAAAGCGCCACAACTGACGGGTCGCGGCCGGAGATAACGTCGGGTTGCTCATCGTACTGGCGGTCGGGCCACTGGTGCTGGTTTTGGCGCCGGATTATAACACCCTCGGGGTCGGGGTCAAGCGACCGGGGAGCCGGGCCGCGCCGGCGCCGGGCGCGGCGGCGCGCCTCAGCTCGGCCAGCGAATCTGGCGGCGCACCGCCTCGACGAGCCGGTCCACGTCCGTGCGGTCCAGGCGTTCCAGCACCCGTTCCCAACGGTAGGCAAAGGCGCCTTCCTGAGCGTACTGGCCATGGCGGAAGAGGGTGACAAAGGCGCGGCGGCGGCGCCGGAACTCATCCTGGACGTCGGCGAACCGCTGGCGGAAGCCCGCCAGATAGGCCTCGACGAACGCCGCCGGATCGGGCACCAGGGCCAGGCGGCGGTTGACCGGTCCGGCGTAGCCTTCGGCAAAAGCGGTCAGTTCCGTCTGGTAGTCGCTGAACGTGCCGGTGTGATCCGCCACCACGATCGCGGCGGGCAGCCCCTGCTCGTCCTCCAGCAGCACCTCGTCGCCGTCGTCGAACAGCACCGTCCCGTTCAGGTGCAGCCGGCCGACGATGATGCTCGGCGCCGCCGCTTCCCCCAGCAGGGCCGCAAAACGCACGGCAAACTCCGGCGCCGCCAGCCTGGCCGCCGGCAGTTTGTCCGTGGCGATGCCGCGAATGTAGTCGCGTTCGGCGTAAGTCGCCCACAGCAACTGGCCTTCGAACTCCTTGCGCGAGCCGTGGTAGCGCTCGGCGATCTTGTGCATCGTGATGCGCGACGGCAGGTTCATGCCGAGCTGGCGGCATCCCAGCCGCCGGTCGAGAATGTATTCCGCGTATTCCTCGGCTTCGATGATCGAGCGCAGCAGATCCTTCTGCTCCTCCAGATGCTCCCGAATGCCCCATTTCAAAAAGCGGATGATGCGTACCAGGGGCCGCGGCACGCCGCTGAGCTTGATCTCCGCGATATAGACGTCGCGCCGACCGCTGGCCGACGGCCGGGAGGACAGGGAGGTCACGACCCGCCCGATATTGAGGTATTCCACATCGCCGAATTCGCGGATGAAGTTGAAGAACAGACGCTTGGCGTTCGGATCGCACAGCGCGCGCAGTTCCGGATCGTCCGGCCGCGCTTCGAACTCTTCGAAGACCGGATCGAACAGGATTTCGCCCCGCTCGATGCGGCCGCCGGCCAGCCAGCGGATTTGCAAAAAGAACTCGGGACTCAGGCCGCGCAGAATCTCTTCGCTGACCGGCTCGTCGCGGCGGCTGACCAGCGCCGAGAACATGGCGCAGCGCCATGGCGCAGCGTCGGGGTCGTCCCGCCGGAACGGCGGCGGCACCGCGGCGCGGAATCGGTCGCGCCACTGCTCGTAGAGCCGCCGCAGCGCGGCCTCGTCCGCGGCCGCCGGGTCGCCGGCGGCCAGGTCGCGCGGGCCGAACGAGCCGTCGGTCATGAAGAAAGAGACTTCGGGATAGCCGCGGCGGTTGGGGCGCTGAGCGTAGTCGCGGATTTCCTCGAGCTGCCGCCGCAGGGCCTCGGCGTCCAGGGCGCCGAGACGGTCGAATTCCTCGAACGTCACGAACCGCTGGCCGGTAATCATGTTGTAGTAGTAGATCGGCCGCTGGGCGATGGCGATGCGCGAGCGGCCGATCATGGCCTTGATTTCGTCCACGGACTGCGGCAGGGGACTGATGCGCCAGAGTTCGCCCTTCTCGGTGACGGCCTGCCGCACCCGTTCGTCCAGAATGTTCAGAAAGCGAATGCGCCGTTTGGAGATCAGTTCCTGGAGCGCTTCGTCGGCCTCCAGCGCCAAATCCATGCGCGCGGGATCGGGCCGGATCAGCAGGTGGCCGTTCTCCGCGATCAAGTCCACCGAGTTTTCCCAGGCGTGCTGTTCTTCCTGCGCGCTCAGGGGCGCCAAACCGGCTTCCCGCCGATCGGCGTTGACGGTCTGCACATACGCCAGCCGCTGCGTGGCATGGATGCCCGGCAGGGTAATCAGCAGCCGGTCCCGCAAGAACAGCGTGGCCACGCGGGACACCAGCCGACCGTCCGGGCGCCGCGCCAGTGGGTGTTCGCCGATAATCCGAAGCGCCATAGTCCACCTATGCTACCGCTTCCGCCGCCGCTCTGCAACGCCGCCGACACACACGCTGCGGACACACCTCCAGCGACGCGCCGCCTCGCGAGACGCCTGGCGGCCCGGCGCGCGCGGGAGTTCCCGCTTGCCGCGCCGGCGCGGCGGACGTAGATTCTGACGGTCGAGCATCCGTCAGGGCGCCATTTGCCGTTCGCAAGGTTATGCCTGGTTCCTGGTCCAGACGCAGAGCCCGGGTGGTCGCGCTGGCGGCGGCCGCCGTCACGGTCCCGTTGGCGCTGTTGGCCTTGCTGGCCGCCTCGCAAGTGCGCTACCTGGCCGCGGCTCTGCGGAGCCGCGAGGAGGAAGCGCTGCGGCAAGGCGCGCGCGCGGCCGCGCTGGAGCTGGCGCAGCGGATCGAGCAGGCGGAAAACGAGGTTTTCGGCGCTCTGGACTTGAACTCGCTGGCCGCGCTCAGCGCATCGCTGGAATGGGTGGAAGAGGTTTTTCCGGAAGCGGTCTGCTGGATTCTGCTGCGCGACGGCTCGTTTCTCTATCCGCTGGAAGCGCGCGAGGGCCCTCCCGCGCCGCCCTTGGACAGCGTGGCGCGGGAGGGGCCCCGGCTGCTGGAGGCGGTGGGGGAGTCCGGCCTGGCCCGGCGGATCGTCGGGGGGACAAATGGGGAAACCCTGGCGGTGTCGCTGCGCCGCGCGGAGTTGCCGCTGGGCCGGGGCCTGATCGGCGTGGGCTGGCGGCCGCCGGCCGTCGCCGCCTGGGCCGACGCGGCCGCCAGGGCCGCGCTGCCCGCGCGTTACGTGCTGCGGCTCTATGACCGGCAGGGCCGACCGCTGCTGCCCGGCGGGGAACCCGGCCGCCCGGCAACGGACGCTTGCGCCCTCTGCGCTTTGCCGGCAACGGACTTTCCCTGGGACGTCGCCGTGCTCCCGCGGGACGCGAAGGAAATCGACCGCATCGTCCGCCGCGAAGTGCTGATCCATGGCGGCGCGCTGGGCTTCCTGGCCGTCATCGGGTTCGCGGGCGCCTGGCGGCTGGCGCGGCTGACGTTGCGGGAGATGGAACTGGCGCGGTTGAAGTCGGAGTTCGCCGCCAACGTCTCCCACGAGTTGCGCACCCCGCTGGCCCTGATCCGCGCGGCGGGCGAATCCCTGGCGCGGCGGCCGGACCTGTCCAAGCCGCAAACCGAGCGCTACGTGGGCCTGATTGTCAAAGAAAGCCGGCGCCTGACGGATTTGATCGACACGATCCTGGATTTCAGCCGCCTCGACCGGCAACGGCAGCGCTACGATTTGACGACCCGCGACCTGGTCCCGCTGGTTGCCGAGGTTGCCGAGACCTATCGGCCGCACCTTGAGGAACAGGGCTTTCGTTTTCAGGTGGAACTGCCGGCCGAGCCGCTGCCCGCGGCGGTCAACGCCGAGGCGCTCCGTCTGATGCTCGCCAATCTGCTCGACAATGCGGTGAAGTTTTCTCTCGAGCGCAAGGAAATCGCGCTGCGCCTGTTCGCCCGCGGCGGGGAGGCGGCGCTGAGCGTGCGGGATTGGGGCATCGGCATTGCGCCGGAGCATCAGGCAACCATCTTCGAGGGCTTCTACCGTGTGGAAGGCGAACTGGTGAAGAAGACGCGCGGCGCCGGCCTCGGCCTGGCTCTGGTGCGCCGGATGGCGGCGGCCCACGGCGGCCGGATCACCGTGCAGAGCGCGCCGGGCCAGGGCGCGGAGTTTACCCTCTGGCTGCCCCGGCGCAGCGGCTGAGGGGGCAAACCGCCGGGCCCGAGCGCCGCGGGGAGGGGGCGGGGACGCGCGAGAGCTCTGGCGCGCCCAGCGGGAGTCGAACCCGCCTTACCAGGATGAAAACCTGGTGTCCTGTCCGATAGACGATGGGCGCCCCGGTTCCGCAAAAAGCGCCAAACGTTAGCATACCGACCCCCGCCGGCAACAGCAAAAACCGTCGCGGGTTCCGGCTCCGGCGAGGCGCATGTGACCCTAAAAGGAGCAGTTGGATTTGCTCCGCTGGGAGATTGGGGCCAAAGAGTAAGGCGAAAGATTAAGGCAACATCGAGATTCTGCCCTAATCGTTAGCCTCAATCTTTGATTTCGCTGAACAACGGCTTCGGAAGACGGTCGGGACAGAGCCCGACCCTCCAAAATGCACA
>Ga0101944_10006499_pt1 | contig 12381 bp, 12 predicted proteins | sample DewCreD2012metaG_FD_75245 | JGI IMG/M metagenome (GOLD analysis project Ga0101944, IMG submission 75245) | Hot spring sediment bacterial and archeal communities from British Columbia, Canada, to study Microbial Dark Matter (Phase II) - Dewar... ... | reverse complement strand
GCAACGCCGTAAAGAACGAACACCGCGGCAAGCATGATGAGTATATTCATTGGCAGGACAGCCGCTGTCTCCAGCGATGCCGCATCCCTCCAGCCCGCCCGTTCAGCCAGCAGGAAAGCAACCGAGAGCACAGCCGGATAGAGCGGAGCATGGCGGCCGTCCCTCAGAGCAGTCACATTCCCGGCCTCATCACGAATTTCGACCCCCTTGACGGTGAAGTCGGATGGCCTGAAACACAGCGTGGCGAGGCCCTTGCCGCGTGACATCTGTCTGGCAATATGCGCCCATTCCATGGATTCGCCGTCAGTAAACCCTGCAAACTTGAGCCATGCGTAGAAGGCAAAGATGAATACTGCGGCCGACAGAGCGGCAAGAAAGCGGAGAAAACGCGCGGCCAAACCGTCGTTAAGGCTTCCCACCACCTCGTCATACATGGGCATGCTCCCCCTGCTCACGAGCGATCAGATTCGGCGGTATGATCCGCTTTTTCGCCCAACAGTCCAGACTCCCTGTATTTCTTGAGCTTCCTGTGAAGAGTCCGGCGGCTGATTCCAAGCTCCTGCGCGGCCTTTGTTATGTTGTTGTCCTGCCGTTTCAGCGCATGGATGATCATCTTCCGCTCCATGTCCGCCAGCGACTCGTGAGCCGGCGCGCCGCCTGCTGCCGGAGCGCCCGGGACAGGCTGACCGCCTCTCGCCTGCTCGCGGATGGCATGGGGAATGTCCCTGGCGCTGAGCCGGTTTCCATGAGCCATGACCACCATTTTCTCCATGGTGTTGCGCAGTTCGCGCACATTGCCCGGCCAGTGGTAAGACGACAGAATCGCAATTGCGTCAGGAGTGAGTCCCTCCACGTTCTTGCCGTGTTTCTGGTTGAACTCCTTGAGAAAATGACCGCACAGGAGCGGAATATCGTCAACCCTTTCGCGCAGCGGCGGGAGATTGATGTTCACAACGTCAAGCCTGAAGAAAAGATCCTCGCGGAATTTTCCCTCCTCAACAAAGCGCCGCAAGTCTCTGTTGGTTGCCGCTATCAGGCGGATGTCCACCTCCACGAGCTCGTTGCCCCCCACCCGCTCGAACTTCCTTTCCTCCAGAACCCTGAGAAGTTTGACCTGGATTGAGGGGTCTATCTCCGAAATCTCATCCAGAAAAAGCGTGCCGCCGTCCGCCATTTCGAAACGCCCCTGCCTCTGATGCGTAGCGCCGGTAAACGCGCCTTTTTCATGCCCGAAAAGTTCACTTTCAAGAAGCGTGGCCGAAAGAGCCGCGCAGTGCACCGCCACAAAAGGTCCGCGAGAGCGGGCGCTGAGGCGATGAATGGCGTGGGCGACAAGCTCTTTTCCCGTCCCGCTTTCGCCCTGGATGAGAATGGTGGCCTGCGTCGGAGATGCCTGCCTTATGATGTTGAAAAGCTGCATCATCGGCGGCGAATTCCCGATGATATTCTCCAAGCCATAACGGTCATCCAGCTCCTGCCTGAGCTTGATGTTTTCCGCCTCCATCTCGGCCGATCTGGCAGCCCGCCTCAGCAGAGCCTCCAATTGATCCAGATTCACCGGCTTGGTGAGGAAATAGAAGGCGCCCTGGTTCATCGCCTCGACCGCCATTTCAACGGTGCCGTAAGCCGTCAGCAGTATGCATTCAAGTCTGGGATTCTGAGCGAGGGCGCGTTTCATGAGCGTGATGCCGTCAATGCCAGGCATGCGGACATCAGTCACGAGCACGCTTATTTGATTCTGCGAAAGAATCTCCAGCGCCTTCTCTCCGCTTTCAGCGAGGAAGACCGAGTAGTCTGCGGACAGGACTCTGCGCAGGCCGTCTCTCGTATTCTTGTCATCGTCAACGATCAGTATAGCCGGTTTGGTTTTTTCGGAATTCATGAAGCCGTTCCCTCGGCCGGCGGCTTGCCGCTCGCCTTTGGCAGGAGGCGCAACCGCGGCTCCGCAAGCGGAAGATACACCGTAACCACCGTTCCGCTGCCCCTTCTGCTCGACACTTCAATCTGGCCGCCGTGATCCTGAACAATCCGTTGAACTATCATAAGCCCAAGTCCGGAGCCGCCCGGTTTGGTCGTCTGATAAGGCTCGAAGAGACGGCCGAAACCTTCCGGACCTATGCCCACGCCCGTGTCCCTGACCGAAACCACCAGAAATCTGTCCGTCGCATTGAGCCCTATCGCGATGCGCCCGCCGTCCGGCATGGCCTGCATGGCGTTCTTTATGAGATTGAAGAAAACCTGCTTGAGCTGATTTCGATCAACTCTGATCTTCGGAAGCCGATCCGGCTTCGCAACGTCAACCCTTATGCTGCGGTTCACAAGCTCCTGCTTCATCAACGTCAGGGTTTCCTCGATGATCGAGTCAACGCGCGCAAGCGCAAGCTGAAGTTTGGACGGGCGCAGTGCCCGGAGGAATTGGCTGATGATGAGATCCAGCCTGTTCACCTCGTTCCTCGCCACCGAAAGAAGCTCCCGCAGCGATTCCGCCGCTCCGGCGTCCAGTTTTTTAAGTTCCCGGTCCAGCAACTGAAGGTGAATGTTCAGCGCATTCAGAGGGTTGCCGATCTCATGCGCAACGCTGGCCGCGAGAAGCTTGACCGCGTTCAGACGTTCGGTTTCCACAAGCGTCGCTTCCTGAATGCGATCCTTGGTGACGTCCCTCAGAATCACGACAGCGCCTTTCTCAGGGGACGGCAATGGAACCGCATAGAGGCTGACGAACCTGTGCTCCGGATAGTTGACCTCTATTTCCTGCGTCAAAAGGCGCGACCACTCCGCCTCGTCGAATTTCAGTATTCGATCCCAGTCTATTCCCCTGAGATAACCCGCCACCGGCCTGCCGCGCGCGATATCCAGCGAAAAGTTGAAAAGGTTCTCAGCCGACCTGTTTGCGTACATCAGGCAGCCGTCCGCATCCACCACCAGCACACCCTCCTGAATGGACTGGAAGATCGTCTCGAGCAGACCCTTTTCACGGGCAAGATGAAGGAAATGCGTCTGAAGACTGCGCGGATCTATCCTGTCCATCCGCTCGATCAGCTTGTCCAGAAATGCGCTCTTCACCGTGCTTTTCTCCCTGTCCGAAGGCAAGCGCCTCGTTCTGAATAGCATGCGATCGGGCCATTTCTCAAACGCAAAATCCGCGTCAGGAAACGGCCGCCGAAGCCGCAAGTTCGCGGACGTGCGCTCCGACCGCGGACGCAAGGCCTTCGAGCGAGTACCCCCCTTCCAGGCAGGAAATCACGCGGCCGCAGCCGTATTCACGGGCAATCCCCAGCACTATCCTGGTCATCTCGGCAAAATCCCCGTCGTCGAGGGTGAACTGGCCCAGCCTGTCGCCCACTCTGGAGTCGAATCCTGCCGAGACGAAAACGATTTCCGGCCTGAACTTCCTCATAGCAGGCAGAAGTTTGTCCTGAAACGCACCCAGAATTTCGACGCGCCCGGAACCTGACGCGAATGGGCAATTGAGCGTGAATCCCCGACCTGCTCCGGTTCCAATGTCATCCGCTCTGCCGGTGCCCGGATACAGAGGCCATTGGTGGACGCTGAAATAGAAGACCGACGGGTCTTCACTGAAGATCTCCTGCGTTCCATTGCCGTGATGCACATCCCAGTCAACCACAAGCGCCCTCCCGACCCCATGGGCCCGCTGAGCGTGCCGCACGCCGATTGCGACATTGTTGAATATGCAGAATCCCATGCCGCGCGAAGGCGTGGCATGATGGCCGGGCGGCCTGGTCACGCAGAAAGCGTTCGCAACGTTTCCCGCAACCACAGCATCAACCGCGGCCACGACACAGCCCACGGCCATGTACGCTGCGTCGAGGCTCCGACCGCAAATGTCGGTGTCTCCGGTTTCGAGAGACGGGAATCCAGACGCAACATCGCGTTTAACAGACGCCAGATATTCAGGCGTATGGCACAGCAGTATGTGCGCATCGGAAGCCGAAGCCGGTTCGATGCGGACAATGCTCTGGGGCGGAACAGCCCGCCTTATGCCCGCCAGCGCCGCATCGAAGCGCGCCGGACATTCCGGGTGCCCTTCGCCCGGACCGTGCTCCCTGCACAGGGGATGATAAAATACGCCAGTCACTTTCTTGCGCGTTGACACGGCATTTTCACCGCGGTGAAGCGGTCTTCGACGAGGCGACCTTCCTTATGTGGCTCACAAGCGAAGCGGTCTCTTCATAACATCCGCGGCCGAACGGCATTATCAGGTAAATCCCGGACGCCCCATCCTCAATCATTCGCGCCGCGAGATCCCTCGCCAGATCAAGCCCCAACTTTCGCTGATCGGCAGGCGCATCATATCTGCGGAATTGTTCGACGACCTGTTCCGGCACCCTCACCCCCGGCACGCGGCCCGACGCCAGCGACTCAGCCCCTCGCCTGCTCGTCAGCGGCATGAGGCCGGGGAACACCCTCAAACCAAGGCCGTCGGTTCCATCCTTCAGCCGCAGGAAAGTGTCCACATCAAAAATCGGCTGAGAAAACGCAAATTCAGCGCCTGCTTCCACCTTCTTCTTCAGCCAGGAAAGTTGTTGCGGAGTCGGCTGCCCGACCGCGCATCCGGCGCACAGATCAGGCGGGTCGCCGATCTCCTCGCCGTTTATCATCCTGCCATTCCGAAGTTCGCGGATCAGCCTGAGCAGTTCCACCGAACTCTTGATGTCCGTCACTAACCTGGCCATTCCGGCCAGATGCCCCAGCGATGGTGGATCGCCTGTCACGGCCAGGACTGCCCTGAGCCCCAGGTCCCAGCACCCGATCAGGGATGAATGCAACTGGAGCAGATTTGCCTGCACGACGGACTTGTGCGGAAATGCCGGACGCCCCAGCGCTGACTGCAGCCGGGCAGCCACCACCATGGCGTCCCTGCCCACAGTCGCCGCCGGATTGTCCGGCACGTCGAAAAGGTCGGCTCCAGCCGCTGCTATCGAGGATGCGCCGGCAATGATGCCTTCCAGGGCGCTACGTCTGTCGGCGCGAATCTCCACGCTGACAAGGAACCGGTCGCTTTTCATGAGTTCCCTGACCGGATTCCCGGCCCTTGGCCCTGCTGCGGCGCCAGGCGCAGACTTCCGCGCTGTTACGGCCGGAGCGCGCCTCGGGGCAACCGGCCTGCCCCCTATGGCCTGGGCAAGCGCCCGAATGTGATCGGGCGTGGTGCCGCAACATCCTCCAACCACCGCAACGCCCATCTCCCAGAGCACAATGCCGGCCTTTTTCAGGTCTTCAAAGGCTATGTTGAGACCAACACCGGCAAATCCGATCGCAAAGAAGATCTGAAGGAATTGTTTCCCGAAGATGGTCCGGTGGTCTTCGGTAAAGACGCCAAACTCATTCAGCGTAACCATCGTGAAGAAGCCCAGAATGAATAACGGGAACTTCTCCTTGATCACCTGCCAGGTATGTATCTTTCCCTTTTCATCTCCTGATGTGGCCTGTTTGATCACGTAAAACCATATACAAAAGATAACCACAAACGGAATGAATCCGACCCTAACTATGTTGATAATATTGGCGGTGAGCAGCGAATCATGCCCATACCATGTTGCAGCAGCAACGAGCTGTGCCGTGTTGAGGATGGCTGTTCCGACCCAGGCCCCGAATACCGGTTCTGTCATTCCGAGCGCCTTGCCGATATAGGGGAATGTGAACAGCGCGACCGTCCCGAACAGGAGAATTGTCCCGACCGCATAAAAAAAGTCTCTCGGCTTGGCATTTACCACAGGTGCAACAGCAACAGCGGCAGATACCCCGCAGATGCCGGTTCCGGCGGCCATGACGCCCATCAGTCCATCGTCCTGCTTAAGCCTTTTGCCGAGAACCGAGACGAGGATGGTTGTTCCGAGGATGAATACGAGTACCAGGAGTAAAGCAAAAATTCCAACTTTCAGCAGGTTTGACCACAGATAATAACCGCCGAGAAGTATGATTCCCGGCTTGATAACCGGGCGGGCAATAACTGCTCCGGGCTGAAAGATTTTCGGGAGTCCGATCACGTTCCGGATGAGCATACCTCCCAGAAGGAGAACCGCTACATAGGTAAGCTGGAACTGGATCATCCTTTCACCGAATCGAAATTTGAAAGGGATCTCCTTCGTGGCTGCGATGAATGCATAATCCTTTTCCAGAAGCAGATAGGGTTTCTTGGGTTTTTCCTTCATGTCCCCCCGCTCAAAAGCGGAGAGTTCCTCCTGATACTTTTTCTCCTTCTCCTCCCTATATTGAGTATAGGACGGAAAAACACCACCATCTCCCTGAGAGGCTTTCAGTATCTTTTCACTCTCCTGGAAGTTTTTCTGCCATTTATGTATGGACTGGTCCCACTGGAGAGCCATCCACCCGAGAACAATGCATAAGACAAAGCCAGGTACATAGTGCAGGATGCCGTCATTCTTATCTCGCATATATTCTCCTCCTAAAAGAATAAAGACGTGAATGTTTTTGGCGTGATAATCCCCGTCAGCCCGAGCACGACCGTTATTGCAGCCAGAATGAGCACCCAGATGTCCTCTTTTCTTTCAGCCGAAAAGACTTTTTTCGCCTTCGCTTCAAACTCTCTCGTCTCTGTCATTTCACCCCTCCATTGATGGTGTCACACAACGAATTCTGCCCAAGAGAGCAGTTCATTTCATAACCAGGACCGGCACCGGAGAGTGTTCAATAAGCCTTGCCGTCACGCTCCCCAGGGCGAATTTCTTTGCACCGTGTTTCCCGTGGGAGGCGGCTATGATCATGTCGGCGCCTTCCCTTTTCGCTATGGCGATAATTGTTTCTGCGGGACTCCCGATTTCCGAAACGACCTGCACATTGATCCCTTCTTCTCTAAAAAATTTCATGGCCTGCTCGGTAATGGCATCTGATTCCTTTTTCTGGAGTTCCCGTACCGTTGTGCAGTCGATTTCCGTGAGACCTATCGGACAGAAATCTTCTATCACGTTGACGTAGATAATGACTGTTTCTTCCTTCTTTGCTAAGGCGATCGCCTTGTCAATCGCCTTTTTTGCAAATACGGACCCGTCATCTGCGACCAGTATCTTTTGCACCTTTCAACCTCCTCAATGATCAGAAATGTTCTCTTGCACTTCTGACCGTAACGTTAGGGTTTGAGTATTGTGAAGGCAATGATAACCGCGATAAGCACTATAAGCCCGATTCCCTCTGCCATGATGATCATCAGGGCAATCCTTCTTTGGGATGGCGTCATCCTGAGCCAGACAGAGTCGAGAAACCACTTGATGACTCTGCTCTGCTTTTCCTCAAGAAGCATATAATTCCTCACCCCTCTCAGCCAGTAAGGGAGATCTTCATTCCTGAACATACCGCCGGTAATGGTGAGGCGTGATGTAGTCGGTTCCAATTCATCTACGGAAAACACTATCATCTCCGCATTCATTATATAACAGATTGCCTTTTCGCGCACTTTAACCCGCAATGCAATATGCATCGTGACATCTGCCCGGTCATCATAAAGCCGCAAGGCGTAAGAACCTTCACGATCAGCTTCAATCCCTCGTACGTGCCACGATGGATTCAGTCTCAAAACGGGCTCAGGATTGAGAATAAAGTCAATTATCCTCTCAGACGGAGACGGTATAGTAATGGTATTCACCGTACAAAGATTACCGGGATTCGTGCCTTTTTGAATATCTTCATCGGAAGGTTGAACGATCCGAACCGTTCTCTGTAATCTTTCATAGGCTTTGCGCCGATGATAAGTAGATCGTACATATTCTCTGTAAGCTCTTTCATGATCTCTTCTTCGGGTGGGCCGTATCGAACGATAACCGTGTAGGATATACCTGCCGGATTAACTCTTGCACTGAACTCGGCAACGACATCTTCTGCCTCTTGTCTGATCGCACGTTCCATGTAGCTGGTATATTCATTTCTCCCGACGGCGTATATTTCGTCAGCGAACTTTTTCAGGAAGGGATTTATCACATGGAGTGCGGTAAGTTTTCCGCCAAGTGATCCGGTTATTTCTATAGCATACGAGATGGCTTTTTCGGTCCACTGCTCGCCATCAATACAGATGAGTATGTTTCTGATTATTGGCGGCGCGTTACTCTCCATACATGGTGTATCCTCTGAACGACTGTGATATGGGTCAATATGAGCATGATCCAGAGCACCGGTACCAGCCATCCCGTAATCGCTGCAAATATAAGAAGAATGATCCTTTCCGGCCTCTCGAGTAACCCGACATGACAGGTTTCACCCAGCCCCTCTGAACGCGCTCGTGCATAACTGACGAGAAAAGCCCCGACTAACGTCCCGATACTGAGGAAGGCACCAACATGATTATTATTCCCTGCGAGATACCATGCGATTGCGAGGAACAGGAACGCGTCGGAACACCGATCGAGCACGGAGTCAAGAAAAGCACCAAATTTTGTGACTTTCCCGGTTGCTCTGGCGACTATTCCATCCAGCATATCGAAGAAAGCGCCGATGAGCATGAGGATTCCCCCGAGAACAAGGTTGTGGGAAATCGCGAATGCTGCTCCACCAGTAATGAGAAATCCGATTACCGTGAGAGCATTTGGACTGAGCGGTATCTTCTGTGCAAGTCGACGGAGCGGTTTGTCAAAAATATGACCGAGCTTTGCACTGAGCATTTACCTCTCAAGTTTTCCGGCGATGAATGCTTCCACCATCGCCCGCGCTTTATCATCAGGAAATTGGATCAGCGGATGCTTCATGAAATAGGCGGAGGGTGAAATGAGCACCCCGCCAACCCCTCTGTCGCGCGCGATCTTGCAGCACCGCAGTGCGTCGATGACGACCCCGGCGCTATTTGGAGAATCTTCGACGGATAGCCTGAGTTCCAAATGTACCGGTATATGTCCGAATCCCCTCCCCTCCATTCTGAGAAAGCATATCTTATTGTCGTTTAGCCACGGCACGTAGTCGGAAGGACCGATATGAATATGGTCAGCGCTGAGCGGCGAATCCATTTGTGATTGGACCGCTTCCGTCTTCGATATCTTCTTGGATTTTACCCTGCTCCTATTCAGCATATTGAGAAAATCGGTATTCCCACCAACATTCAGCTGGTACGTATTATCGATTCGAACCCCCCGATCCTCAAAGAGTCTGGTTAAAGCCCTGTGAATGATCGTGGCGCCGATCTGGCTCTTGATGTCGTCTCCGATGATCGGTATCCGCTTACGCTCGAACCTTCGAGCCCAAGACTTATGAGACGCGATGAAAACGGGGACGCAATTGATGAAACTTACACCCGAATTCAGGCAGGCCTCCGCATAATAAGCCGTTGCCTTTTCGGATCCCACAGGCAGGTAACTGATCAAGATATCAGATTCCGTCTGGCGGAGAACTTTTGCAACATCGCATGGCTTCCTTCTCGCAGGGATAAATCTTCTCTCCGCAGGGAAAGATTTCATATGAGCGGAAACGCCGTCAAGAATATTTCCCATCATGACAGTTACCGGCATGTCGGGAAGGCTGTTGGTTATGACTTTCGTGCAATTGGGAGGTGCAGCGACTGCCTCCTTGAGCGGTCTATCGACTTTTCTCTGATCGATATCGAACGCCGCGACGAATTCGATGTCGCCAGGCCGGTATCCGCCGAGAGAATAATGCATGAGCCCGAGAGATTTATCAGGATCATTTTCATCCAGAGACCGATAGTATGCAACGCCCTGAATGAGGGAACTGGCACAGTTGCCAACACCCACAATCGCTACCCGTATCTTGGCCATGTTACTACCCTTACCTCTTCTGCATGCGTTCGTATAGCACGACGATGAGATCTTCCAATTTCATGTTGAAATCTTTCAGGAGTCCTTCCATCGATTCCTCGCAGTATTCGAGAAAACGTTTCCAGATCCTCTGTACGGTATCCTTATCGAGATCTGACGCATACGCGGTCTCCCTGAAACTCATGCCGTTGAGAAGACAGAGAATGACTTCACGAATTTTTGACTCGCGCGTGTGCAGCCCAAAAAACGCGGTATTGCGCCGTTCCGAAAACCGGAAGTTGCAAGTTTTGCACTTGAGCATTCTCCGACGCTCCTTGCCGTACCGGTCGACTATAAATATGTTGCCGAGACCCTTGACCCCATGATCGCTGCACGTCTGATTGGGGCAGAAAAAATCATCTATTTTCAGCGAGGTGGTCATGCAGAGGTTATACCAAAGGAGACACTGAATGTCAAGCGAATTATCAATGAAATGGGGACATGGAAAAAGCCCCTATTCGGGCCGAGTGATACCCATTTTTTTATACAGGAGAGGAAAATTCACGTGCTCCTTCACGAGATTCATGCCGCGTTCGACTTTCCCTTTGTCGCGCAATCTCAATCTGACCGACATCTTTTCGAGTTTCTTTGCGATGCTGTATGTATCCTCCCGTACGACGAGAATCGGAATATTCTTCTGCTCGGCAACGGACAGGATGATTTCGCCCGGATACATGTCTCCCGTGAGAATCAAGCAAACAGATCCCGACTCTATAGCTGATAGCTGGATATCGGCTCTGTCCCCTCCAACGATAACCGCGTTGTTTCTCATCTTCTTGAAATACTCGATTGCCTTGTCAACCTGCATAGCCCCGATGAGGAAATGTTCAACGAGATTCGTAAGTTTGTCATGACAGCACAATACTTTTCCCCCGAGCATATCATTGAGTTCTTCAACCGTGACAGATCCGACGATGGGATCATGGGGTATGATGCCGAGAATATCTATCTTCTTCCGCTGGAGAAATGGCATGGTATATTCGTAAGCGCTCTGCTTCAAGTCAGGGGCAACCTTATTGAGTATGACGCCGAGAAAACGGTCTTTTAAATCCTTTCTTGCCTGGAGAACGTAGTCTGCAACATATTCTCCTTCGTATTTTACGACAACGACGACACGCGCATTCAGCCGCTTGATGACTTCCAGACCCTGAAGACCCAGGAAGCTTCCGGTGTAAATGCTCCCGTAGCCACCGATGAGCATAATGTCCTTGTTCTTCGCTATCTGTTCGTGTGCCGCGACAACCTTTGCCATGAGTCCTTTTATTTCCTTCCGGTAGCTCTTCACCTCAAGCTCCTGAGTCAAAACGACAGGACATATGTGCGGGAGCGGGTCCGTCAAGCCAAGTGCCCGGTATATGCGCCATGCGTCATTGTCGGTGAGCATATCATTCACCTTCACCGGTAGGATTCCGACCGGCTTGATGTATCCGGTTCTGAAACCATCCTGAATGAACTGTTGCCCCAGCCCCATCGTAACTAATGTCTTTCCGGTGAATCCTGAGGTCGATCCAATATACAATGAAACCATTTCAGTCACCTCCTATGGAAAATCGTGCATCGATGGCGACGACTCCCTCTCCACGGTTTCTGACCAGGAGAGGATTGATGTCGGCCTCTATGATCTGAGGGAAATCCGACGCCATCTGCGACAGGACGAGAAGGGATTTTTCGATGGCATCGATATCGGCTTCGGGTTCCCCTCTCACCCCGCGCAGGAGCGGAAAGGATTTTGTTTCCCTGATCATTTCATGGGCGTCTTCTTTGCTGAGAGGCGCGATGCGGAAGGAGACATCCTTCAGCACTTCAACGTAAATTCCGCCCATACCGAACATGATCATGTGGCCGAACTGCGGATCGCTGGTGATGCCAATGATAACTTCTCTTCCCTTTGGAACCATCTCCTGGATCAGCACGCCGGTAATATGCGCGGACGGCAAGAGATTCCGCACACGTGTAGTGATGTCAAAGAAGGCATTTTCCACATCTCTCTTGCCGTTGAGGTTCACCTTCACCCCGCCGATGTCACTCTTGTGAGATATCTGGGGTGAAACAATTTTCATAACCACCGGGAACCCTATCCCCTTGGCGGCGGCGAGCGCCTCTTCGGACGTTCTGGCAAGAAGGCTCCTGGGAGGGGAAAATCCGTACGCGTGCAAAACGTTCTGCACTTCCAATTCATTCAACCGGGTGCGGTTTTCTCTCTTCGCATCGATAAATATCTGTTCAGCCTTCTCCCTGAACTCCTGATATGTCGGGTAGCGCTTTTCAGGTCTTTGAAGCCAGAGATGGTAACGGTACATGGCATGGAGCGATGAAACCATCTCCTCTGGATAACTGTAATTTGGAATGCCGTGTCTCAAGAGCATCTTCGTTGCAGGTTCGACACGCTCCTTTCCCATGAATGATGTCAGAATCGGCCTGTCGGTCCGGGCGGCAACCGTCATCACGGAGCGAGCGGTTGCCTCCACATCCACGACGGCTGTTGGCGTCAGGAGCACCATGACACAGTTGATCCTTTCGTCTTTGAGCACGGTCGAGAGTGCCTTCTCGTATCGATCCGCACCGGAATCCCCGAGTATATCGATGGGATTGTAGAATGACGCAGCAG